>ERZ773130.2329-NODE-2329-length-14776-cov-8.294138_pt1 | contig 14776 bp, 10 predicted proteins | sample MGYA00511919_ERZ773130 | MGnify/ENA primary metagenome ERZ773130 (study PRJEB29015, sample SAMEA2737851) | human gut metagenome | biome: human gut; feature: human-associated habitat; material: faeces | place: China | collected 2012 ...
CGGCACGTGACTTTACGGCTACCGATGACAGTATGCTTGACCATTTTGACATCGAACAGTCGGAAGAATTCAAGACCACAAAGTATTTCTGCAAGACGCACTTTGACATGAAGAAGATTAAGGACGAGGAAAAGCACTATGTTTCTCTTCCTAAAATATATGAGTTCAAGAATGACAAAGAGAAGGAAATCCTGCTGAACCGTAACTTCAAGCGTGTGAACCAGGAAGTGGAGGATATGGTAAAGGAACTTCTCGGTATCAGTTAAATATGTAATTTATGAATATGACCTTAAAACCGGCATTCGGACTTAGCGGCAGTGCCCTGAAAGTCATTGCCATGATTTCCATGGTGATAGACCATATTGCTCTCTATCTGATGGAGCACGGTACCGTATTATACGAAACGATGCGCTGTATCGGGCGCATCGCTTTTCCTGTGTTTGCCTTCCTGATAGCAGAAGGATTTATCCATACAAGAAGCAGGTACAGGTATTTCTTTACTCTGCTGGGCTTTGCCGTAATCAGTGAAATACCCTGGTTTCTACTGAATGGTGCTGACGGGACACATAATGTGATGTTTACGCTTGCATTGGGTGTGGCCACGCTTATGGTTCTTGAAAATCTTCTGCAACGTAGTATGGTACTGGGATTCCTTTGGACGCTTGGTATGGCCGGACTCGCTTCCTGGGTTGGAGTGGATTATGAATGGAGAGGGATTATTGTTATCGTTATATTTTATCTTTTTAATGTATATGGTCACTCTTTCCCTTATAGTAAAGGTATGCAATTTTTTTGCACATTTGTTTTCATGATGCACTATGGAGTGATAGGTGCTGTAATGTCCTGCATGATTATTTATCTATATGACGGAACAAGAGGATTTGTACAGGGAAGCATAGCCAAATACGGTTTCTATGCTTTTTACCCTGTACATTTCATTTTATTTATTCAGATTTGCGAAAGGTCTTTTCCCGGCATATTGATGTTTAAACTCTGATATCAGCATTGATTCAACATCTTCCGGTTCATCTGTTGGTAAAGGTTTCCAGCAAAATAACAGTTCTTCTACATCACTTAACTGCCAAATATAACGTCCTCCTTTATGTCCGACAGGTTTGCCTTGTCCAAATTTTAGATATTGCAATATTCTACTTCTTAATGTAGCTTCTTTACCTTCTCCTCCAGCTTTACCGATATAAAGTACAGGTGTATTATAAACCCACTTTTCTTGTAAGATTTTTATTGCTACATTAGGATCTGTTCCTTTAAAATATCCACCGCTACCTTTATCTAAAAAGAATGGTTCTTTTGTAATAATACGTAACACCATATATACTCCTCTTATTGCGGGTATTTGCGAATAATTATTCAATAAACTTTTAACCGAAACAAATCCATAAAATCCTTCATTCTTAAACGATTCTATTTCCCCAAAATCGATTCTATTAATCCAGTTTGAATCTTTATTTTTATTAGTTCCTTGGTTAATAATGGCGTTCTTACTTTTACTCTTATCAGTAATAATTGTAGATGTTGTCTTATCTATAATCTTTATTTTCCCGGTATCAATGAGTTCATCTAAATCATCAAGAGTACAATCTATTATTCCCCAATCATCCCTTCCGAAAAAACCTATTTTACGCATTCTATTACGTAACTGTTTTTGACTATTTCTTGGAGCATTTTGACGTTCTGTTATCAATTCTCTTAGTTTTACTATTTCAGCAGATGTAAACCTATCTTTTCCTTTCATCATATTAGCTTTATTAAAGTTCATATTTAAATTACAAATTCAAATTCACCTTTCCAAACTTCAGGTATCTTCTCCTGAACTTCTCATAAACCAGAGCATAATACTCCGGAAGATACTGTATCATAGCATCCACTAAATCCTCTAAAGAAACAGCACTCAGCATGTTGATTAGCAAAAGTTCACTATTTATTTTTATGGAGGTTAATAAGAGTTACTTCTTCATAAGACATCATTTCTATAAAAATTCTCCTTAAAGAATTTTACACCCGTGTTGTCCTTCACAAGTTTAGCAAAATCTGATATTACCTTATCCGTCTCTGATTGTGATGCAAAGCGTTGCATCTCATATTTCTTTAAAATGGAATGTTCCTTATCTGTTGAAGTTATAATTGTATCTTTTGATGACTCCAAAAAACGAGTCAAGAAATCTTTTTGTGATTCATTTGGTCGATTCGGATCACCTAACCATAATTGTGAGAATTTGGTAGTATATACAGAAACATTGAATACTATATATGAATGAGATACTTCTGAACTGGCATATGAAGAAACATCTGTCATATGTTTATTCTCATCATTGGATATAAAATATCCATCATCAGAAACCTGAAATACTGACATTTCTACAGTATGTTTCCCTATTTTTGTAGTTCCGAAATAATACTCAAAGAAATGACCATACAGAAAGTCTAGCCCCCACATATCCTTAAAGACATTCAATTTTGCATATTCCTTGTCTGGGCTGTTCCTTCTATTTTTAATCTCGTCACTATACCAGTTCTTGCTTCCCCACATATCAGTATATGGTGTTTGTTCTCTGATATAATTTACTATGTTAAGTATACGTTTCTGGTATCTTGAAAGCAGTCTGAATGCATTTCTTACATCAACGAATATATTGTCAATCTCTTTTTTCATATCGTAAAGTATTTTTTTAAGTTATCTATTGAAGATGAATTTATTATATTCTTTTCCGTTGCCATGGTATTGAACCAGTCTATATTATACACACCATTTATATTGAAGGCCAGTATTATATTATCAAGTAAACGCAGTGTAGCTGAAATATTCATATCAGGAACACTAATCCTTTTCAATTCGCTTCTATATTTGTTCGTAGCTATTAACAAAGAAAGCCAATTGCATTTGAAAATTAAATGCTTTCTACTACGTACCTTTATCTCTTCAATATCCATTGACATATTACCTCCTACTGCAATGAATATTACAGGCTTTTCTTCTTTTCCATATTCATTATCATATGCTGTTAATTCCTGAGTCCATTGTTTCAAATACTGACCACCATAATCTCCGTATTTCGCCTCAATAATTACATCAAATACTTCAAAACGTATAAATAAATCAGGCTCTACATAAGTATTGTTATCTGTACCAGTATTATCCCAATGTGACCAAAACTCATAAGATAATAATTTACCTGAATTAACCAACATTCTTTCATTATAGAAACAAGAAGACTTTAGTATGTGCCAAAATACATTATCTGGCAACAACATAAGGTTCTCGAAAACAGAGGAAGTTTTAGGATCCTCATAAGTATATTTATGTGCGTATGTACTATGTAACATATTATTACTTTTTCTTATCTGTTCTGCTATAGTTCTATATCCACCTTCCCAAACTCTAAGTATCTCCCCCTGAACCTCTCATAAACCTGGGCATAATACTCAGGCAGGTACTGTATCATCGCATCCACAAAGTCCTCCAAAGTAACAGCACTCAGCTTATAGGCATACTCCGGCTTCAGGTACTCCGTAACCGAATTGATTTCCTCTTCGGTTGACGGATGATCCTTTGGTGAGAGAATCACAGAATACGAGTCCTTCAGCCCTTCTTTTATCCTGTACCGCTCTGTAAGCAAAAGGTTTCTGTAAATCTGCGTAAGTTTTACTTTATCTCCCATCAGCAGCTTCTCAAAGTCTGCGCTGAACAGACCGGTATCAACGAGCATCTGTTTCTGCTCCTCACAACGGCTGGCCTCGTTCACTCCGAGCACATCCGTATATTTCGTCTCGATGGCGATGATATGCTTGCCACCCTTGTTATCCACGAATCGGATATACGCATCCATTGCAGACTTGTCGTTCGTGTAGTTCTCAATCGGTGTATGAATAAACTCCAAACCGATTTCTGTCACCTCAAATACCGGGTAGTTCCTGAAGACTGACCTCACGGCAAGCGTAACCATTGCCGGATCCTGCTTCAACAGTAACATCAGGGGATGGAACAGGTTGAATGCCATCGGCTGGCTCGAAAGCAGGTTGTTGAACAGTCTGAACCCGTCTATCGTCTCATTTTCCCTTTTGTTGGCCACTCTTTCCTTGGCATACTCGAAAGTCTCCTTCATCAGGAAGTTCTTTCCGGACACCTCACCACCACTTATCATGTTTCCATACTTTCGCTTGGAGGCTCTTGTAGGTCCAAATCCTTCCTCTTCGCCTATCTCCACTCTGTACATAGACTGGAGAAGCCTTGCTTTTCTGGTGAAAGCATTGTCGCTTCCACACTGGTTTCCATATATATTATCCATTATTTTTCTATTTATTTGTGTAGTCCTCATTAATCATATTCCTTTTAAAGAAATTATGATATAACGTATTTCCATTATTTATAATTACTATATTTTGCTTTGATCTCGTTATTGCCGTATATATTACTTCTGGTTTATTTAGTGAGCTATTTATTGTATAACCGTTACCATCACCTTCAGGTTGTAATAATATAATTACATTTGCTGCGTCCCATCCCTGGAAACTATGAATTGTTGAGAATTTTAATCCTCTATCCATCATAGTAAATTTCAACTTCTTTACAGTGTCATCCTTTAATTTATTTTTTTCATCTATTGGTATAAATGTTGTTATGGTTGGCTCATCTGTTGTTTTCCGATAGTTGTATTCTATGTCTTTTAGGATAATAGAATTTTGGCCTAAAATTACAGTCTCATTGACATCAAAGCCTTCAATTCTTAATATACTAGATATAATTTGTGTCAGCTTATTTATATTTATGTCTGAATTGTTATACATGTACTTTAAACAAGTAAACATACCATCTTGGAGCAATTCTGCTTTTTCAAAATTGTCAGCATTTATAAAACCAAAATCATTTTGAAATTTCTTAGCTAAACTTGTCAATTGATTGTTTGCAAATCTGTGGCATTTACTTAATTGCCGATTCCATTCTCCTCCAATAACTCCTATACGAATATCTCCATTTGAATCAGTATCTCTATTATATATATTCTGTTTAGGATCTCCAAAAACCACAAACTCACCATTTTCCTTCAGGAATTTATTATAAAGAATTTGAAGCCACTCACTTTTATAACTTTGAACTTCATCTATAAATATGGCATCAAAATGCTCTATATCATTTTCTTTATTATCAAAAAAAGTTGTATCATCAAACGAATTAAAATATACATGTTTCCCAATAGTTTGAGCCTGTTCCTTAAAAAAATGGTGATAGTGACTAATATGTAGCTTGTTCCAATAGAAATCAGCTCTTACATCATTGATGCGATATCGTAAATAGTTGGATAAAGTTTTATTGTATGTCAAAATAAGTATATTACCACCAGTTCTAATTTGGGCGTTTACAGCCCTAGTTGCAAGAACTTGTGTTTTACCAGCCCCTGCAACACCGCTAATTTTTTGTTTCCTTTTAGCTATACTTTGTGAAAGATTCCTTTGTATCGTAGTTAAATTTATAGATTTACCTTGTCTGTAAGAATGCCATTTGGGTGTTAATTCTTTTAATAGACTATAAAACAACTGCTTATCGAAAGACTCACGCTCTTGATTTAAATTCAACCAATTTAATGCAGACATCATTCTTGTTTTATTATTTATGACATCCTTACCTAACAAAGAAATATATTTAGTATCTTTTTTTTCAAATATTTCTTTTATCTCCTCAGTCGTATTTTCTGTAAAAAAAATAGCAGTTTTTACCAATGAATAATTCTTCTTATCCTCTTCTGTTTTTTTGAATAATAATTCATTTTGTCTGAAAAACTCAAGACGTGTTTCTACGATGTCTTTTATAAATATATTATTTTCGTCCTCAATTGGATTAATATCATTCTCTTCGTGTTCATTCTCTTCGTTAACGTCATCAAACACATCTGATTTTGTTAAAAATCTATTGCAGATGTTTATTATTAATATCCCTTTCTTCTCACATATCAATACCAAGTCAGCTTTCTTTCCATATATTTTTTGTTTTATGAGAATAATGTCATTGGGCGAAATCTGATTTAATAAATACAAGTATATTAAGCGTAATTCTTCAGATATAATACCATTCTGAACTGCAAGACGTGGATCATATTCATTATATACCGTATTTTTACTGTCTGTAAAATCCGGTACCATAATATTTTCAATATTATTTACATTTAAAGGATTTCCATTGTAAACAAAACATTTGGTTTTACATGTAAACGTATAAAATGTGTCTGATGTTTTTCCATATTGGGAATCGTCTACATTAGAAAAATAATCCTGTTCACCAAAGATACTACAGAACTGTTCAATCTTATATGCATTACTATTTTTAGGCCCGATGCATAGAACAATATTATTTCTGCTTTTATCACTTACAATATTTGCCAGTTTACCTAAATCAATACTATCAATATCTAGTATATTAGAAAATATATGAATAACATTTTTATATCTGTAACCTAATTCATGAATTTCATTTTCTTTTCCTGCTCCAGGTAAATAACTTTGTATTGGCTGTATACATACAGCACCATTAGTTGCAATTGTAAGATTTATTTCTGCCCTTTCCAATGCAAATTTTGATGGTTCTATAAGTGTTATTTGTTTTAACCATTGTAGTAAATCATGTTCTTTAAAGCAGTCAACAACACACATTGAACCAATACCTTGCCCACATCCCCAATCAACAATTTCAATACTGCCTGATATATTATCAAAAGGAAAGTTCTGTAAAGCTGATCTGCATTTTATCATATGCATTTCCCCATAGGCAGCAATATAACAGTTTAAAGCATCTTCATTGTCTAATAAAGCAACACCATTATGAAGATCTGGATATCTATATGGTCTTGTCTTATAATCTGAAGGCGTTAAACTTCTACATGTTTCTATTACATCTTGCATAGAAAGAGATGCTTTCGCTTTTATATGTTCATAGTATTCTCTCATTCCTTTATCTACCGGTTATATTTTCATTATGCGGATTTTCTCTATGTTTCACATAATTCTGTTTAGCAATCTCCTTGCTCGAATTTGCGTAACAATATTCACAAAGATGCGGACATGTATTGTACTCTCCTATATCCTTGCTATCTATACATCCGCAGACTTTCCTTTGACCTTTATCTTTCTTGTTTTTCTTATATTCAACACTAATCTCTCCGAATATATCCTTCGTAACTTCTACACCTATATGGTTCATCAGCAGCATGTCATCAGAAAAATACTTTATCATCAATTCATCATCTATACACTTGTTATGCTTGATACCAAACATATCCAGGTCTATCTTTTCTGCACACGTAGCCAGTTCGAGTTTCCATTCCTTGTTCATATCCACGAGCCCAGTAGCAAACTCTATCATATCTTCCTGTGAAAACTCTCTATACTGAATATTGTTCTTATAGAGATTGTTCTGTACCTTCTTATATGACGAAATATCAGCAAAACTGAAGACAAGTTTCTCTGTATATCCGTTCAATTTGACTCCTATATTGTAAATCTTCTCCAAGAGATCATCTACTATCAAACCTTTGGCTAATATCAATGGGTCAAATCTCCATATTACTTTTCCATATCCTAATCTATCAACCAACCTCTTGAATGTATCCATTCTATTACTTAATGATGGTACACCCATCTCCAGTTTCTCTTCATAATAGTCATTCAATGTAAACTGGATATAGCTATTTATGCCTCTATTATCTAAATAGTCCAATAAACCTCCTGTCTTAAGAAGTGGAGTTGGATTCTTTGACCAGAATACAATAAGCCTTGTCTTATCGTATGCCACATAAGATTTTACCCCATTGAAAGGGTTTTTCCAAACTGAGTATCCTTTATGCAGCCTTTCCTGGAACCAGTCTGCATAAAAGGCAGGTATATCTGTAGCACGGCTTGCTGACACAATAACCGGTGCACCAGCTTCTACACTTATACCATCGTCTGTATTTATCGTTATCTTTTCCATTTTTACTGTTTACTGAAATCAGTTCGTTTCTAATAACTCTAAAATTACTTTTGAGGATAAGAATACACATAAACTTAATGGCCATTCTGTGTTGCATGGTGTATTATCATCATTACAATTTCCAGCACATAATATCCCTACAACTTCTCCATTCAGAAATACAGGACTACCACTACTTCCTGATTTAAGCTGTTCATCAGTCTCAGATGCATAGTAATTCCCATCTTTTAATCCATTTACTACAGTATTACACTCTACATATTCTTCTCCTAACATTCGCCAACTACAGCTTTTCAACACATCACCTTTTTCTGGAACAACATCAGAAAGAACCAGCGGACTATTGGCATTTGGAACAGAATATACAGCTATATCATACCCATCAGAATCATTTTCATCATTATGGAAAACTATAGGATTAATCAAAGCTATTCTTTTACCATTCCATCTAATCCTTGGGTTTTCACATTTAGATATCACATGACCTGCTGTTATAAACATATCTCCAACCATTACACCGCAACCTTCATTATAGTTATCGGATATAATGGATAGAACGTATTGCTTCATTTTTGTTATATCTTGAATCTTATCCATATCAGTTACTTATCAAAAATAATATATAACTACCTTATCTTTAACATATTCGAAGGCATCCTTCATAAAGAAAAGTTCTTGCCAGACACTTCTCCTCACTAATAATGTTTCAGTATTTAAGCTTGGTAGCCATTGTTGCCCCGATTTCTTCCTTTTCACCTATCTACACCATATACATAGATAGAGTAGCCTTACGCTCTTGGTGAAAGTGTTATCGATCCCACGCTGATTCCCGTATATGTTATTTAAATCTTTCATTCTATCTATTAAGAATTTATTATTTCTATAGTATTACTACTATTTATCTCAATTTTTATTACATTGATTACAATAAAAACATTTACTATCCATGTTTTTATAAGATTTCACACCTATTATGTGCTTATTTAATAATTTCCCTCATACCTTCCAACACTCTTATTATTGGAGCTGTTTCGTCTATTTCTTTTGGGATATAAGGATTATCATCAGGTTCAATAGCAATTTGTGCATCGTCATTAATATCAATCAAGTATGCTTCTCTAAATTCAACATCATTAAATTTGAATGCTTCATCAAATGAGTTTGGCATAATGATATTATTATTTTCTGTTATCTGAAAAGCCATTAGCCAACAACCTCCAAACCGCTTATATTGTTCTTCAAAACGAGCAAGATTTTCATTGGATGATGGCGTCATTGTATGTTTTCTGGTTATTGTCGCAATATACCTTTGTTCCTCATTATCTTCATGCGATAATACAGGAGCGATACATATGCGATAATACGCAGGATTATTAGCATCTATCCCTTTTATTATGTAGATTCGAACATTTGGCTTGCCCTTATCTTTTATTGGCCTCCATTCCGAAGTAATTGCCTGACCGCGTTCTAAGTTTTCAAAAGCTAAACCAAAAAAAGGTGGCATTGTCCCATATACGTCATGAACAAAACCGCAACCTTTCCAACCTGCATCGTCCCACAAGGTCATATCTGAATTAATCTTGACAGTTGTTACATCAGATTGCAGATGGTTAATATAACTTCTTTCCTTAAAGTCTGTATGTGAACCCTTGTAAATATAATCTTTATCTGTTTTGCGCATCCAATCTTCTAATTTATATTTAAATGTTGGACCCAAAACATTGCGCATATCAAGTTTTGTATGTTGTAGTACGGAAACTCTATCTATAAGACGTTCACCATTTTGTTTTGACTGTAGTATCAACTCAATATTCTCCTGTGTGACAGAATTACGTAATAACAAACTTGAAATAAACATCGCTATACATTCCCAACATTTTTTATCATTGAAATCATCCTTATTTATTCTGAATTCATATTCAGAATTTTTTGTTAATGGTACCATAGTAGAAGGTGTAGTTGACCATATGACACGTATATTAATTTCATTATCAATCGCTATTATTTCGAATTTTTCAAAAGTCGCAAAGAAAGATTCAATGGAAGCTAGGAAGATTTCTATTAGCTGTTGGGTCTCGCAGTCATTTTCATAAGTAACAGTGATAATAAAATTCCGCACAGTTGTTTTTAGATATGCGTATCCTGCAGTTGAAATATTGATTTTATCAAGAAGTTGATTAAGAAGTGGTTGATTTTGAAGTCTGGAATGCTCAACTACGTCTTGTAGTATTGGTAAACATTTTTTATCAACCTCATCTGGATATCCCAATATTAGTTTAAGATACTCAGAACAAATAACCATACCTAATCTTTCAAATACATCAGGTAATTTTGCTATTGCAGGATGACGCAGATCCGTTACAGATAACCTGCAAGCCCATGAAGCATCATCCTTTTCACATGATTGTTTAAATATATCTTCATTCCAGAATTGTCCATTTGATGCTACTACCTGCATAAGTTCATACCAGTTCCAGTACATGACTATGCGCCCCAAAAGCAATTCTATTTTACATAGTTCATGTAAAACTGTAATTAGCAAGTGAGGTACTACACCTGTAGTATAAAATTGTTTCATTAAGAAGGAAACAGACTTTAATAAATATGCTTTTGCACTGTAAGGCAAATCAAGATTACTAAGCGCTATACCCATATAACCTGAAGATTTTATCAGTTTTTCTTGATATTCTTCTTGCTCATAGGCATAAACACAAAATCCAAGATGCTTGATGGCATACTTCCATTTCTTTTTATTAATTTGTTTTTTTGCTCTTGAGAATCGTAAATCTGCAGCATCTACTCTTGATCTTTTATCAGCAAGTATATCCGCCATTTCATCAATCAGTTCATCAAATTCCAAATTATCTTCGATTGTATCCGAAAGCATTTCCATTATTTTGAAATTGGTTTCAAAACTGATTTCCGAATGTGATGCTGATTCTAATAGTAATGGTCGCAAAGTAGCAATATCTTCATCAATAGGAGTATTTTGTTGGATATGCTCTATTAATTGTTGTACCGCAATGTAAATACGTAAAAAAAGCAAACAGGATGGCTTATTATTTTCGGTTTTTAGCCGTTCCTCAAATATTTTAATATATTTATATTCAGTTTTAACTTTCTCTAAATCATATAATCCAGCCCTTCCAACATTGATTAAATTAGTCAGTATATTGGTAAGTCTCTCTATTCTGAATACAGTACAGTCAGATTCAATAAATTGCTTTAATTTCTGAAAATCAGCATATGTAGCATCAATATCCTCGTACCAGAAGAAACTTGTCCAAGCATGATCATAAATCAAAAGAAACATCTGTTGAGGTGAACCATGCCTTTCACATTCTCGCATAGCACGGTTAAATCGTCCTTCAACTTCTGTCCGTGGACGCTCAAGGCCTCTGCTTAAAAGGCATGCCTCATGAAGCTCGTTGACGTAACCAGTATCTAATCCTTCTATATTACGCCATATATTTTTTTCAATTTCATCTAGTCTTTCTTGTCGAGCCTTATCTCTAGGTCCGACAGTCACAGAGTGTTTCTTGTATTCATCAGAAAATCCCAAATGTTCAAGAGCAAGATCAATGCACCTATCCTGAAATACAGAGTTCTCACACCAAAGACAATCAAATATTTCTACTTTTAGGCCATATTTTTCTGTGAGATTTTTCTCAACTTCAGCACGTGTACTAGCTTTTATAAATTGATTAGAGAAAAAAAGAGCGCGAGTATATCCTCTTTTTGTCCCAACAATCTTCTCAATATCACTCTCAATCTTTGGTTTCCATCGTTTTTTACAACTAATGGCAAACGCCCAAAGTTCATTACCTTTTGCTGTATTTTCGCTTGAGTACCACTTATCTGAAATATCATCCGAGACCTGATATGTCTCCGCATCTACTTTACCATCACCACCACCGTCTGGACCTGTTTGTGGTTTGATATTCGGTGTTATTTTTCTTTGCGCAACAGCTACAATAAAATTTTCAAATGCACTCTGTTTTTTTTGTATAGAGAGAAAATTCATTTGCTGTTCAAACAACTCTTTTGTTAACGGAATATCATATGTTTCCACTGTATCAGAAAATTTTTCTGGGCGTTTCTCTCTGTAGTAAGAGAAAAAAGATGAAGCTGTATATTCTTGATTGCTGTTTATGTTTGATGAATCCATATAATAAGTAACTATTTAGAACGTAAATATAACGATTTTAAGATATGAATTCAAAATAAGTTTGATTAATATTTAACTAGCTGATACAATAAGGAATAATACAAAGTTTATTTTATGATAATAAGCCTAGAATTATATATTCACATTATTGGGGGAAATCATTATTTAAAGTAACATCTTCAATATACTAATAATTTCCACCAAATAATTCGGATCTTCCGCATACCCAATCTCATCAAGCCAAAGCAAATAGTTACCACCTTTATATTTGTATTGAACTTTTGTATAATAAGCCCGAACACTTTCCGTCCAATGATTGAATTCATAGTATTTTCCTGTATGTGGATTGGTAAGTCCGAAAAGATTATGCTTGTTCCGGCACACCGATGAACGGAACCATCCGGTCTCCAGTATGGCCTGGGCCAATACGATTTTGGGATATAGGATTCCGTTTCTTATGATTTCTTTATAAATGTTGGGGATGGTAAGTTCAGGAAGATGAATTTCTGATTTAGTAATATCATCTGTTTTCTTTTGCAGTTCTGTTTTTAGGGATGCTTTCCTGTCACTATTCCGGCTATTATCTTCCAAATTCTTTTGATTATCCGGTCTGACAATCAGGGTATCCTTTGTCATTATCTTATTCTTTTTCCCTTCTGTAACATCCTTTCCAGCATGGATATAGGCCTCTTTTTGTCTTTCTGTTGGCAGGAGTTCCGAATCTCTGGTTATCGTATAGAACTGCGCCGATACGCTTACCGGCAAAAACATCAGTAACAATGAAATCAGAATAGTGTTGCGCATTTCTTTTTCAGGGGTTTGCCGTGAATACATTTGTGGCATTCAGGCGGTTAGAACCGCAAATATAACAGCTTAATTACAGTAATATGGAAATGCACAACAGAAATCAGTCCGATTTATTGCCATACGAAAAACTGGCAATACTGGGTATCGACCGTGATAAGGCGGACAGCTTACCCATGGAAGTGAAAGAGAAGCTGATGGCAGGTGAAGTGACACCCATCATGCAGGTATCCATCAACGCAAGGAACGGCAGCATCATCACAATGCCGATGAAGCTTCAGATGACTACAGACAAAAACGGTGCTCCTGCTTTGATTGCCTATCCGGTACGTGCCGAACTGGACCGGGAACGCAACAAGGTTCTCAATCTCACTCAGCAGGAGGCTGAACGTCTGGCCAGAGGTGAGGTAATTCAGAAGGCGGTCAACGTAAACGGTGAAAAGACTCAGCAGTATCTCCAACTTGATCCGGAAACAAAATCCGTCATTCACAGACGTGTTACAGATATCAAGCTGGAACAGCGTCTGAAGGACATGGAGAAGGTAAACGACATTGAACTGGGTATGCAGCAGAAGCAGCAGGTACGGGAGGGAAAACCTGTTGAACTGAATGTGGGCGGCGAGAAGGTTTCAGTCGGCATTGACCTGAAGGAGCAGCAGGGATTCAGGCTTATCAAGGGTGACATGAAGGAATGGGAAAGGCAGCAGAAGCTCCGCTATGACGAGATTCATCCTGAATACCTCGGCCTTGTCATGACTGACAAGAACCGATGGGAGTATCAGAAGGTGGTGGACAGACAGTCTGTAGAACGTGCTATTTCACTCTCTCCATCCCGGAAGGAAACAAAAGCAAACAGTCTTAAACTCTAATACTGATTCCTATGGCCAAAAAGACAGATTCAGATAATGATACCGGTATCATCCGGCAGTTCAAGGAACTGAAAAAGAAGCATCCGGATGCCATGCTGCTGTTCAGACGGAACAGTTTCTATGAACTCTATAAGCAGGATGCCGTCAAGGCTGCCACAGTGCTTGCCATCGAGATTGCAGACAGGATGCTGCCTGACTACAAGAGATCTGTAAAGGTTGCATCATTCCCACAATCGGCACTTGACGTTTATCTGCCCAAACTGATACGTTCCGGAATCAAGGTTGCAATCTGTGATGCCTTGAACAGTTCTTTGAAGAAGAAGGCCGGACAGGATAAAACTGAAATTAATGACAGAACCATTCAAAACAATACAGATATGGGAAAGAAGAAAAAGGAACAGGGTGCGCAGGAAGCTCCTGACAGAACAGTGGAGAACACTGTTGATGTAAAACCTGCAAGGGAAAAGAAGTCGAAGGCCAAAGTTGAAACCAAAGCTGAGACCAAAGCTGAGACCGGGACGGATAATGAGGTAAAGACCGAAAAGAAGGACGAACAGAAAACGGAAACAGCCCAGGAACGAAAACCCCGTGAGCCGCAGATGGTGACTGCCAACGGTGAAAAGGTTACTCATGGTCATGCCTACCAGAGTACTACCAATCCTACCGACTGGTACTTTACCGCAAAGATTGACGGACAGCAGCTCAAACCGCAGAAGATGGATACAGCAGACCTTGCGGCCTATCAGAACAAGGAAATGACGGTGCCGCAGCTGATGGAACGATACTATCCGACAAAGCTGATGCCGAAGGTATCAGAGGAAGCCTTCCGTATGCCGATGGAGATTGCAGGACCGGACGGTTCCATAACCGTAAACAAGTTCAATGTCTATAAGGAGAAGGACGAGCAGCGTCCTGACTTTGGGAAATACAAGTTCTATGTTCAGGTTGGGGATACCAACA
>ERZ773130.2349-NODE-2349-length-14631-cov-3.584317_pt1 | contig 14631 bp, 10 predicted proteins | sample MGYA00511919_ERZ773130 | MGnify/ENA primary metagenome ERZ773130 (study PRJEB29015, sample SAMEA2737851) | human gut metagenome | biome: human gut; feature: human-associated habitat; material: faeces | place: China | collected 2012 ...
AAAAACTGGTTGAAAATCGGGTAGAATTTTTTGATTATCTCGATAATTTTTATTAAAATCTTTTCGAATGCCGCTGCAAACCGATTTTGTGCGGCCTCTTTTACTCCATAGCCGGGGATGGTTCCGTCACGGTTTTCGACCCCGTCCGTATCGCTGCAAAATCCGCCGAAAAGCGCAAACGCAAGAGAGAGCGCCGCCTTTTCTTCGGGTGTTGCAAAGCCGTATTTTTTGCTGAATTCTTTGAGTATATTGTCGGCTACGGTTCCGCTGTAACCGAGTTCCCTGAGAAATGCGTTGGCGTCAAACAACACATCGCCGTCCGCCGCCTCTGCCGCGGATTTGCGGATAGAGAAGGCGATGAGCTTCACTATGAGCTTGAAATCATCGGAATCCTGCGAGTAAATTCTCCTGCCGCTCTTGTAGGTGAGATAGGCCGTTGTCAGCGCCTCGTTGAGAGTCGAATAGCTGCTGTTCGGAATCTCGAGCCCGTATGCCGCTGCCATAGTCTGAATACCGTTTTCGCCGTAGATCGGGGTGTCCGACAGCTCTCTCAATCCGTCCGTGACGAGCTTGAGCTTGCCGTAAAGCGCGCTCGATTCCTTGATGCCTACGGTTTCGGGCGAAATGTCCTTGCGGATTTTTTTAGAATAAACGGCGTGCGACCTGTTCCAGGTGTACTGCTGAAAATCGTTCTTCATAAGGGCGATATCTTTTTTGCTGAAGCCCTTGCAAACTTCGGCGAGCTTATCCGCGTCGATATGCTCGATTTTCTTCGTCTCGTATTTTATTTCGCTGTCGGTCATTTTGAACAGCTTATATTCCGCGGGGAAGTTGCCGAGGCTCGGCATTGAAAAATCGTATATCGTATTGCCCAAGAAGCTCGTGTAGGAGGTTGCGCTGGTTACATGCGTATGACCGGAGAACACGAGCTTTACGCCCAAGTCCGCAAGCAGACCCGCGAACGAATACGGAGTATCGACAACATAGTTCTTTTCGAGAGCCTTTTGATAAGGGTTATGCTCCAAAAGATTGTGGTGCATTATCATTATTACTTTTCGGCCCTCGCGCGTTGCGTTTCTGATCTGTGTAACCGCCCATTTCATTCTCGAAAGGTCATTGTTCGGCACAACCCTGTATCTTTCGTCGCAGGTATCGAGCGCGACGAGAGTATATTCGTCGTTGAGATTGACGCTGTAGGAGCAGGTGTTCTCGTCAACGGAAACCGCCTTGTCGTATCCGAACTCGTGATATATGGAAATAAAATCTTCGCGGCCTACGGCGCAGTTGAGGGCGCTGTCGTGGTTGCCGTTTATAACATAAACCTGCTTTCCGGTCTCCTGTTCAAACTTTCTGAACTTCGCGGCAACGGCCTCATGCTCGGAGGCAAAATCTCTGCCGTGTGTTGCAATGTCGCCGGTTATCAGGACGAATTGGCAGTCAGGATTTTTTGCGCACTGATCCAAAAACTCGTCGATGATAAAGCCGCTCTGGTTATAAAGCGAGTCCTTGCCCGATTTGAAGGTGGTTTCAACGCCCTCATTATACGGGGTGGAGGTCGCCGTTTTTGCGGGCGTGACATAGTGAACATCGGAGGCGACGGCGAAGCAAATTTCGCCTTTGTCCTCCTGTGCGTATACGCCGGCTGTAAAAGCCGAGCCGCAAATAAGAATGAGCGCAAGTAAAACGGAGATGAATTTTTTCACTTTAATAACCGCCTTTGCTGTATTATATATCAAATTTTATCAAAACGGCAAATTGTTGTCAAGCGGCATTTTATCGCCCGGGAACGAAAAAACGGCAGGAGCCTTTTGGATTCCTGCCGCTTTTCTCGTTATTTTATATATCCCGGTGCATCGCTTTCGGAAATGTACATCGTCTGATTGTAGCCGTCGGTGAATGTTATCTGCGCGATATAGCCGCCGAGAGAGGTGTAACACTGTCCTTGAGCGAGAGTGAACAGCTCGTCTGACTGCTTTTGATTTGTAACGCTCTTTATGAAGCAGTCGTCCATGTCGCCGAAAGTTTTGTTCACCAACTTTATTTCTTCCGTGTTGAACATCGTGCTCATAATAAAAATCGGGTTTATCGCGGTGCCGCCGTAGCGTCCGTTTTTGTTTATCTCCTTCGCTTTCGAAATGATGCGGCGGCAGTCGTAAATATTGACGCTCTTCACTTCACGCTTTTGTCCGAGCGCGCCTGCCATGCCGTGTTCTTTGATAAACTTCAGCGTCTCGGTCATGTCGCCAGTGACAGCTGCAAGAACAGACCTGCCCTCAACATTTTCTTCATATCGACCGTCGTAGCTTGTGGCGTTGTCGATGAGATAAATATATGCGACTTCCTTTTCGCTGCCGCGAAGAATATCCGTATATTTTTTCTTCGATATGTCACTCCATATGCATTTGCCGAGCTTATCAAGCTCATCCGAGCTCAGCTCGCGGCAGAAGCTGCCGTCCTTGCTCGCTATTAGAACGCCATCCGTATTGCGCAGCGGACTGCCGTAGTTTCGAAATAAGAAATAGCCTTGCGAGTTCGACATACCCGGAGCTTTTACGCTTTCGTTTTTGAGCTTTTCGCGCTCTGTGTCGGAGGCGGCGAGGAAAAAATATTGCTGTTCCTTTACCCCGTCTGTGTCGGCAATGGCGAAATATGCGTTGAGGTCTTTTTCGCTTATGTTCGTGAAAGTGCGCTCCATGCTCTTCCCGTTCTTGAAATAATACTTGACGGAGAACTGGGTGTTTGTCTTTTCGTCGCTCTTCTTCTCGTTCGTTATGAGCTTGTGGATGGAGAGCACCGTGTTTATGTCCTTTTCCGTCGAGAGAGTTATGCAGTTGGAATAGGGCTTGACAACCGTTGCAGTGCCCTTGACGGTGCGGAGTATACTGCCGTTTTGCGCCATTCCGCTCTCGAAGCTGAATGGCATCGACACCGTGACATACTCTACCTCTTCCGCCTCGGGAACACGCGCGGTGTAGCCGAATCCGCCTGTCAGGAATATTGCGGTGATTATCGCCGTTGCACCTGCGGGTATTGCAAACTGCCAAAGATTTTTGCGAACCGCTTTCAAATTCCTGCGCGCTATGAACGTGTAGGCAAAATATGCCGCGAGCATGACTGCGGCTCCCAAAAGCGCGGCGAGAGCTGTGCTTACGGAAAAGACAGCTGTTTTTAATACCCATGCGGGAACGGAAAATCCGCAGAACACTATTATCGCCGAGGTAAGCGCTGTGAGTACACGGCTCGCCGCCGGAACTCCGAGCTCTTCAAGCTTCTTTTTGCCGAACATCCGCTGCGCGAGCACGATCAATACGGCGGTCAAAACTATCCAAAGCAGTATCGGAAGCCATGCGTCTATCCCGGGCAGAGATGAGCCGTCCTTGCAGAAACCGAAGTCGATAGGGCCGAATCCGCGCAGCTTTAAGCTTAGTATAGCCGCCCTGTCCGTCCCGGGAACGCGGAACAGCGTGAACGGGCAGAATGTCATTATCCCGCGGCCGCGTTGGGGATAGAAACTGAAATAGTAATGCTGCATATCCATGTCGCCGGTGTAATTCACGCCGGAGACTGCCGTCCTGCCGCGCAGAAATACCGAAGAAAGGGCGTCCCAAGCAGTTGAGAGAAGCGGCAGGGCGAGAATGAGCACTACAGAATAAAATATGCTCTCCGCAACGCTTCCCGTGAGCGACGCCGTCAGCGCGCCTATCGCGAAGCCCGCGAACATCATCGTCAAAAATCCGGAATACTGATAGAATATTACCGGGAGAACCTTCGCGGCGGAGCAGCCGGACGCGCAGCATATTATCGCGCTGATTATTCCGGGTATTATTATCGCCGCGCCGAGGAGCGTCAGCGAAGAAACACAGCGGTTTTTAAAGAGCGTCGAGCGGCTGAGATTGAAGCTGAACCACACATTTGACTGATTCTTTATGTTGATGAACCGCAGGGTATATGCCGCCTGTATCGCGCCGACGAGCACAATGCAGAATGAGATGAAAACAAGCGCATCGGGCGAGTCCCTGAACCATGTGAAAAAGACCTTTTCTTTCTGTTTGAACTGAAAATATGCGCATACTGCCGCCTGCACAGTGAATGCGAGAAAGGTCAGCGCGGGTATGACGAGATTTGAAGCAAAGCTGCGCTTTAAGTCGGCGGAAGCAATATTATTCAAAGACTTTTGAGATTTCATCGCTCTTGTCCTCCGTTTCCTGTAAGAATATTTCTTCAAGCTCCATCGGGAACTCGTCGATGAACAGCGGCTCCAATGCGCCGAGCTTTGCCCTTGCGTCGTCGATGTGTCCGCAGACGGTCACAACGGCACTCCTGCCGTCGATGTCGAGCTTTTTGATGTCGATATTCCCGAATATCGAGCGCGTCGGCTCAAAGTCAAACTGAAGCCTGAATTTGCGCCAGGTAGAGGGGATATCGTCCGTGCAGCAGTTCATCTGCATACGCTTGCCGGATATCAGCACTATCCTGTCGCAGAGGTTTTGAAGATCTGCTATCGCGTGGGACGAGATGAGCATGGTGCAGCCGCTCTGAGCCATGTAGTCCATGAAAAGCTGCTTGCAGATGTCCTTTTTAGCGATGTCAAGCCCGTCGAGGCATTCGTCGAGCAGCAGGACTTTCGGCGACGAGGCGAGCGCTAACGCTATCTCCGTCTGGCGCTGCATTCCTTTTGAAAATCCGCGTATTTTCGCGTCGCCGTCAAGCTCAAAGAGCTTTAGCATACGCTCGAAGTTGCCGAATGAAAACTCCGGGTAGTAGTCTTTGTAGAATCGAGCCGCGCTGTTCGGGGTCGAGCCGACGGGGAAGAAGAGATCGTCCGGCACGAAGAACAGCCGCGAGCGCACCTCATCGGAATTGTAGGTGGATTCGCCGTCTATAAGCACCTTGCCGGAGTCCGGCTTATAGAGCCCCGCGGCGCATTTTATAAGCGTTGTTTTGCCCGCGCCGTTGTAGCCTATCAGACCGCAGACGGACGAGTCACAAGCGGAGAAGGATATGTCCTCAACGGCGGTAAAATCGCCGTAGTTTTTGGTGACGTTTCTGAATTCAATCATGGCGTTTGCCTCTTTGCTCCTTTCATTTGTTTTCGGCGTAGACCTGCTTTAGAAGCTCCTCAATATCCGCTTCGCTCAGCCCGTTTGCCTTCGCCGAGCGCAGAGCGGCCGAGAGCGCCGAAAGAGTCTGCTCGCGCACGCGGCTGTTGTCTGCCGCGTTTTCGCTGATAAAGACTCCGCGCCCGGGTTGGGAATAGGTCACGCCCTTTGCCTCAAGCTCCTGAAACGCGCGCTTTACGGTGTTCACGTTGAGCTTGAGCTCGGAAGCTAAAGAGCGGGTGGAGGGCAGACGGTCGTGCGGCTTGTACACGCCGCGCCTGACCATGAGCATCACCTGCTCCTCGATCTGTTCGTAGATAGGTGTTTTTGAGTGGAAATCGAGTATAATCACGATTTGTCCTCCGTATTAAAAAGTTAGCTAACTGAGCTATCTCAAATAGCTCAGTTGTATATTATCATCCTTTTCGGCGTTTGTCAACGGAAAAGTTTTATTTTTCTCTCGTCAATATTTCCAAATGTCGGGCGCTTTGTTTGTGCATATTGCGGCAAGAACGGCGATAGCGCAAAAATAAATCTTTGATTAAAGAGCCGAAAAAAGTCCGACCCGACCGAATAAAACAAAAAACGGGATTGGCGGTCAGTCCGTCAATCCCGTTTCGTATAGCTTATTTTTTTACATATCTGTCAAACGTGAAAACGTATCCGTTGCCCTCCTGCGCGGCGGAGCGCTCAACGAGCCTCCAGCCTGCGCGGGCGTCGAGGTCGGGGAAGAACTTTTCTGCGCCCCCGTCCGCGTTGACGCGCGTTACAAACGCCTCGTTGCAGGCGTCTATGAGCTCACCGTAGACTGCCTCGCCGCCTATAAGAAACACTTTTTCGTCGTCGTTTATGTTTATTATGTCCGCAAGCTCGTCTGCGCTGCGGCACACCGTAACATTTTCGGCGCTCCAACCGTCGCTTCGCGTCAGCACGATATTCTTTCTGCCCGGCAGAGCCTTCGGTCCCGGCAGGGAGAGAAATGTCGTGCGCCCCATTATGACGGTGCCGCCCATAGTCTTTTCTTTGAAAAATTTCAGGTCTGCGGGGATGTGAAAGAGCATTCCCGCGCCCTTTCCTATGCCCCAATTTATGTCGGCGCAAACTATTGCTTTCATCTTGGCTCCTTATATCGCAACGGGTATTTTTTCGGTGAATTCGTGATACTTGTAGTCCTCAAAATGCACGCTGTCGGGCGTGAATTTGTAGAAGTCGGTTATCGACTTGTCGAGTATAAACTTCGGCGCGTCGTATGGCTCGCGCTTTATAAGCTCCTCGACTATCGGAATGTGCCTGTCGTATATGTGCGCGTCGGCTATGACATGGACGAACTCGCCCGGCTCAAGTCCTGACACCTGCGCTATCATGTGAACGAGCGTCGCATATTGGCAGACGTTCCAGCTGTTCGCCGTGAGCATATCCTGCGAGCGCTGGTTGAGAATGGCATTGAGCTTCTTGCCCGTGACGTTGAAGGTCATGCTGTATGCGCAGGGGTAGAGGTGCATCTCGCTCAGATCCGCGTGGACATATATATTCGTCAGAATGCGGCGGCTGAGCGGGTTGTGCTTGAGGTCATAGAGAACTCGGTCAACCTGATCAAACTCGCCCTCGGGGTAGTGGTGCTTGACTCCGAGCTGATAGCCGTATGCCTTTCCTATGCTGCCGCTTTCGTCCGCCCACGAGTCCCAGACATGGCCGTTGAAGTCGTTGACGTTGTTCGATTTCTTCTGCCATATCCAAAGCAGCTCGTCCGTTGCGCTCTTGATAAAGGTCTTTCTCAGCGTCATCGCGGGGAACTCCTTTGAAAGGTCGTAGCGGTTGACAATGCCGAATTTCTTTATCGTGTGCGCGCTTGTGCCGTCCTCCCAGTGCGGGCGAACGTTGTAGTCCGTGTCCCAAGTGCCGTTTTCGAGTATATCCTTGCAGTTTGCGATAAATACTTCGTCTGCGTAGCTCATTTAGTCCTCTCCTCTTTGTGTTTATATTATTCCCGTCTGCCGAAGCAGGTCGGGGATTCCGTGCTCAAAGTCAACGCCGTAGCGAAGGTCGGTTCCGGCTTCCTTTGTCCTCTCTATGCAGCCGTGAGTGTAGTCAACGGCTATCCGTGCGCTCTCGGCGAGGGTGAGTCCGTTCAGGTACGCGCCGAGCAGAGCGCTCGCAAATACGTCACCCGTGCCGTGAAAATATCCGTCCACCGTGTCCGAAAGCGCGTAGCTTATTTTACCCGTCAGGCGGTCGTAGGTAGCCGAGCCGACCTGTTTTTTGTCGAATGCAACGCCCGTCAGAACCACCTTTGACGGCCCGAGCTCGGAGAGCCTTTTGAGCGTCGATTCGACAAATTCCTTTGTGTATGGGGCGGGGCGATATTTCTCGCCGAGCATGAACGCGGCCTCCGTAAAATTCGGAACGATTATGTCTGCCTTTGCGCAAAGGCGCGTCATCTGCCTTGCAAAGTCCATGTTGAACACCGAGTACATACTGCCGCCGTCCGCCATGGCGGGGTCGACGAGCACAACGGTGTTTTCCTCCTTGAAGTCATCGATGAAATCCGTCACTATGTCTATCTGTTCAACAGAGCCGAGAAAGCCGCTGTATATCGCGTCAAATTTTATTCCGAGCTTCTTCCAGTGCGCTGCTATCGGGCGCATATCGGCCGTGAGGTCGCGGTAGGTGAAGCCCTCGAGCCCGCCCGTCTGCGTAGAGAGCACGGCCGTGGGTATGGCCGCCACTTCAATGCCCATAGCGGAGATTATCGGCAGCGCGACTGTCAGCGAGCACTTGCCGAAGCCCGATATATCGTGTATGGCGGCCGTTCTTTTGAGTCTCTCCATGTGTATCACTCGCTTTTTGTTATGATGTCCGCAAGCTCCCCGGCTGTCAGCCCGGGGATATATTTTTCCGTTTGAACCGATTCGAGCGCCGATGTTATCGCCCCGCGCCGAAGTTCGATTCCTTTAAGACGCTTCTCAATCTCCGATACGTCTCCGGTATTCATAAAGTCGCCGAAAATGCGGATATCCTCTATTCTCCCGCAGGCGGTTTTCTTCTTTATGCAGACCGTCCCGCACCTGAGACGCACGCGCTCCGACTGCTCGGGATACTCAGCCCCGTAGCTCGACGAGTCGGCGGTATATTTGCTGTTCCGAATTGCCGAAACGGCGCTTATCTCATTTTCGTTAAGCTCGTATTTTTCGCCGCCGCGCTCCGTCATATAACGGGCGAGAATAGCACCGACATTCTCTGCGCAGAGCGGTTTTTCAGTGAATTCAGAGATGTTTGCCACGCGGCTTCTTACTGATTTTACCCCGTGTCCCGCAAGCTTTTCCCCGTCCGCTCTCAGCGCTTCGGACAGGGCGTCGAGGTCGGAATTTATCAGCAGCGTTCCGTGAAAAAGCGATCTGCCGCCGTGCGAGCACATAGCGGTGCCGGAAACTTTTCTGCCGTCGACTGTGATATCGTTTCGCCCGGAAAGCTCTGCTTCAACGCCGAGGGAGCGAAGAACCTCGATAACAGGTCTGCATAGCTTTGCTCTGTTCGGCTCGCCGTTTTGAATGAACGAAAAATTGAGGTTGCCCGCGTCGTGATAAACTGCCCCGCCGCCGGTCATACGCCTGACAACGGGCAGGGAGCGGGCCGAGACATAATCGGGGTTTATTTCGTCCGCGGCGACCTGATTCTTACCGATTACAACACACGGCTCATTTCTCCAAAGCAGGAAAAAATCCTCGCTTTTTTCGCGGAGCAGATATTCCTCCGCCGACAGATTGAAAAACGGGTCGGTGCTGCCAAGCGTCAGAATAAACACAAAACTCATCTCCGAAAATCTGCTGCCCTTTATAATATCATTTCGCGGGAAGAAAATCAATAATAAGCGCGAACGAAACGCAAAAAGAGCCGCCCTGCGAGTTTTGCAGAGCGGCTCGTCTGTGTTATTTAAACAGCTTCTTTATAAAATTAATTATAGATGACGTGATTTTAAGAATCGGCTTGAAGATTGCTTGGAAAGCCTTGACAACGAGCGATTTATCCGTGCCGTTGTCGTTCTCTATTTCGGCATAGAAAGCGTCGTAGTCGCCGTTTTCGTATCTTTCAAGCATTTCGCCGAAGGTGACGTCCTTTTCCTCGCCGTCCTTCATAACGCTTATCTTTACATAGATATCCTTGAAGGTGAGGTACTCGGAGTCGGGATCGACGCATTCAAATCTCTTGCCGTCCGTCGAGTCTGCTGTCTTGACTCCGTCGAAGGTCAGAACGTCGAAGTGGAGATACATGGCATCGGGGTATCTCGACGCGTAGTAGGCGAGGTATCTTCCGGCAACGCTCTCAAAGACGGTGAGCGTGCCCTTGAAGTTTATAACCTTCTTCTCTTCGTCGTAGCTTACTGTCACAAGCGGCATCTCATTATCAAGGGCGAAAGCCTGCGCGGCGGTGTTTTTCTCGTCGCATATGAGCAGGAATTTTTCGTTGTGACCGTCAAACGCATCGTACTCTATTTCCGTGTCGCCCTCCGTTGTTATCGCAACGGTCATGAGGTCGCCGCAGTTTGCGAATGCGAGAGAGTCGATTCTTGCAACGGTGCTTCCGAGCAGTACCTCGTTGAGATGGGGGAAGCCGTTGAACGCATTCTTGCCTACGGAGGTGACGCCGTTGCCGATTACAACGCCCGTGACATCGTCTGCGGTGCTGCTCCAGGTGAAGTCCTCAGCGTTGTCGTAGGAATACATATCGCCGCTGCCCTCGACAGTTATCTGGAAGAGGTCGGGCTGCAGGCTCCATGTGAGGTTATCTCCGCAAACGCCGCTCGTCTGGCCGTAGTTATAGACAATCTTGATATTTTTGAGCGCCGAGGCAACGTCGGTGACGTTTATCTTTTCCCAGTCGCTTTTGCTGCCGCGGTAATATATCGTGTCTATCTTGCTCGTGCCGCCGAGCGCACCGGACTCTATTTTCTTTATGCCCTTGCCGAGAACGACCGTCCTGAGATTTTTGCATATCGAGAATATGTTCTTGAAGGTATCTATTTTGTCGTTGAACTCAAAATGTGTCAGCGGTGTGCGCTCAAAAACTCTGTCTCCCAAGTATTCGACAGAGTCGGGGAGATAGAAGTTTGTCATGGCGCAGCCAGAGAATGCCACAGAATCTATCATCCTGACCGTGTCGGGAACGGTGGTTATTTTGAGTGAGCTGCAATTCCTGAACGCGCCGAACGGGATTTTTTTGATTGCAAAGGAGAAGGTCACGTCCGTGAGGTTCGAGCAGCTGGAGAACGCATATTGCTCTATGCCGCAGCTTATGTCGAATGTAAATGCCTTTTCAAAGTTCGGGCAGTGGAGCAGGAGCGATTTGTCCTTGTTATAGAGCGCACCGAGACTGTCTGCGCTGTAGCTCGGGTTGTCTGCGTCTACCGTGACCGCCGCGGGGCATCCTGCGAAGGTATAGCCGGGAATTGATATCACCGTAAGATTTTTCGATATATTTATCTCTTTGAGCGCGCAGTTTGTGAAAGCCCCATAGCTTATCTTTGTGGCTGAAGCCGGGATGTTCACGCTTTCAAGCTTTTTGCAGCCCGAAAAGCATTCCTGAGGAATAGTTTCAAGACCCTCGGGCAGGGTTGCTTTTGTCATTTTGCTGCAATTTTTGAATGCGCCTGTGCCTATTGTCTTTACGGAGTCGGGGATAGTGATGTCAACAAGCTTTGTAGCGTTGTAAAAGGCGCGGTCGCCGATGGTTTCAAGTCCGCTCGGGAGATTGACATCGGTGACTCCCGTGCTCGCGAACGAATATGGCGCGATTTCTTTTACCGTCGATGCAACCGTGCACTCGACAACGTCGTAACTTGCCGTTGTGTGCCTGTCGGGGAACCTGATGAGCTTTGTCTTGTCCTTGTTGTAGAGAATTCCGTTGAGCGAGCTGAGATATGGGTTGCCGGAATCGACCTCGAAAGATGTCATGTAGTAGAACGCCGTCGAGCAGTCGTTGAATATCTGACCGTCCGTTATGTTGATGCCCTTGCCTATTTTGACCTTGAGGCCGTAGGTGTTTATTTCCGCTGTGCTCCATTTGTTCAGGTCGTTGACAGTCAAAGTTCCGCTTCCCGTTATGGTCACGGTGTTTGAATCCTTGTCGTATGTGAGCGTTATCTCCTCCGGCTCTTCCTCTTCGCTGTAGTTATAAACAATATTTGCCGATTTAAGCGCGTTGTTGCCGGAGCTATAAACGGATATAAGGTTCCAGAGCTCCTCCGTGCCGCGGTAGTTTACGGTCTTGAGCGATGAGTTGAACGCCGTGCTGTCGATTCGCTGGAGCGTTGCGGGAAGAGTCACGGTGTCGAGGCTTGTGCATCCGTTAAATGTATTTTCGGGGATGATATGCAGGTCGTAGGCGATGTCAACATTCCTGAGATTTTCGCAGCCCTTGAATGCATATTCGCTGAGGTTGCATCTGACCGTGTAGTCGAAAGTATAGGGGAGATTCGGGCAATAGTAGAGCAGGGTCTTGTCCTTGTTGTAGAGCACACCGAGCTCATCCGTGCTGAAATATTGGTTCTCCGGATCGACCGTCAAAGCGATGTTGAGTCCGCCCATATTTCTTCCGGGAGTGCCTTTGAATTCACGAAGATTTTTCGGGAGCTTCAGGGATTTAAGTTTGGTGCAGTCCCAGAATGCGATATCGCCTATGGTCGTCAGCGAATCGGGAAGATTGACTGTTTCGAGATTTCGGCATCTGTCAAAGGCAGACGTCGGTATTGCAGTAACGCCCTCTTCAAAAGTTACCTTTGTAATAGAGCTGCATTGTGCCAGAACACTCTGTCCTATTGAAGTAACAGTTCCGGGTATTGTGATATAAAGCAGGCTGCTGTTTGAAAACGCGAAGCCCTCAATAGTCTCAAGACCGTCGTTGAGAAATACGGTTTTGAGAGGGGCATACTCAAAAGCAGCGTAAGAAATGGTCTTTACGGTATCCGGAATGGTATAGAACGAAAATTCATTATTCCTTGACGGGTATTTTAACAGCACGGTCTGATCTTTGCTCATAAGCATGCTGTCGGGGCTGCAGAGATATTTGCTGTCCGCATCCACTTCAAATGCCTTGACAAAATTGAAGTGATTAAATACCAAACCGCTTTTGATGTCTACATCTGCGCCGATCTTTACATATTCGGCGTTCCAAGCCGATGTGCTGAAGGCGTCAGAACTTGCGTCAAGTGTGCCGCTGCCGCTCAAAACAAGCGTCTTGTCGGCGGCGGTATACACCCAGTTAACGCCGTTCAGCGTACCGCTCGCGTCCGAGCCGTCGGCGAAAGCCGCCCCCGCGCAGCCTGCCAGAATAAGCGCCGCGAGAGCAATGCTCAAGAATCTCCTGAGCTTTTCTTTGATTTTACCCTTCATTTTTTCTTGCACCCTTTCTCATTATCATCATCACTTCAACAGTGAAATGTCCGTCTTCATATTTGAGATTTACTTCGCCGTTATATTTTTTTGCCGCATTCTTTATGCTCCCGATGCCGAGTCCGTGGTTTACGCTGTCTGCTTTAGTTGTCTTTACACGGTTGTTCTTTATCTCGACAGGTTGGAGGGTGGGGTTGCTGACTGTGAGCATAAAAACCGCGGAATTTACGGCGGCGCGCACATTGATTATCGCATTTTCAATCGACTTGCTCGCTTCAAGGGCATTGTCGAGCGCATTTGCAAGGATTGTGCAAAGGTCGATGTTGTCTATACCGTCGCTCGGGATGATTCCGTCAAAGTCTATTTCGGTTTTCTGCAAAACGGCCGCAGAATTTTTCTCGGCGAGTATGGCATCTGCGAGATGGTTTCCGGTTGAAAACGCATTCTTTGTCGCGTCGAGTCTGCCGTAGAGCTCGTCTATGTATTTTTCCGCTTCGTTATATTGACCGCCGACTATCAGGGCTCTTACGGAGATAAGATTGTTCTTGAAATCATGGCGAAACACGCGCATATCACGGTTCTTTTCAACCATGTTGCTGTAATGGTTGAGCTCGAGCTCGAGCTGCTTTTCCGTTGCGCGTTTTTTCTGCGAGGCAGTGAGATATTTTATTACCAGATACGCTATGCAGCCGACGATAAGCAGCGAAGAAAACATCGTCAGCGAGTTTGCGGTCTCTTTTGTGTATTCCGCGTTGAACGAGACCGTGACGCTGTAATATGCGGCGAGAAAAGCCGCGTATATCATCAGGCTTGCGACAGGCGGGAATTTGTCGAAGGCTTCCGTGATGTCTGCTCGTCCGTTCTTTCTGACTATCAGTGCGGTGACGGCGAATATAATTAGATATATGACAATACAGGTTATCAGCTGACCTATGACGCCGAGCCTCATGGCATAGTTTAATATGAACGCCAGGTAGTCAAGGCTCGATACCATGGCTATTCCTATCCATAAAAAGGCCGTCTTTTTGCGCGACTTGAACATCAGATAGGGATAGACGATGTGGCACAGAGTCGATGTCATGTCAACGGTGTCGGCCACATCGAGGTATTTCGGCAAAAATGCCGGAGCGAAGCTGAGCACAGCGAGGACGAAACAGAAAACAGTGAGCGGGATTTTTCTCGTTTTCGTTTCGTAACCGACCGAATACAAAAATGTGTGTACAAGAAGAATACAGCACACACAGCTGACGAGATTCAGCGGAGCACAGAGCGCTGCGAATGTATTCATAGCGCAGACCTCCCCGCATCGCCTCCGCTGTGCTGCCGGGTCAGCTGAAAGAGCCTGCTCGATATCCTGTTAATGTGGTTTGGTCCTATGGGGAGACGTCTCTCCAGATTTTTTATGTATATGCTCTTGTTGTCAAACGACTCTATCATCGCAAGGTTCGTCAGGTAGGCGCGGTGTGTGCGCTGAAACCAGAAAGGGGAGAGCTCCCTCTCAAAGCTGTTGAGCGATTTTCTGCATACGAAAACTCTCTCCTCGCCGTTTTCTTCATAGTGGATATGCGTGTTCTTGAGCTTGACTTCGATAAAATATATCTTGTCTATATCGATAAGCATTGACTCTCCGCCGTTCTTGACAAGCAGTCGGCGAAACGCATACGCGTCTACGTTGAGCTCGTTGAGCGCCTGATAGAGCTTTTCTTTTTCAACGGGCTTGATGAGATAGCGATGGGCGTGAACCTCAAATGCATCATAGACGATGTCGTCATACCGCGAGATGAATATAATGGTTTTTGTTGTCATATATTTCTCTCTGATACGTTTTGAAAGCTCGAGCCCGTCTATTCCCGGCATCAGGTAATCGAGAAGAAAAACATCAAACTCGTCTATCCGTTTTGCCAATTCTTCGGAATCGGAAAAGGCGGTAGCTTCTATCCCGTAGGACGACTTGCGCGGGTACTCCTCAATGAGCGACATGATTTCACGAAGCTCGCGAATGTTGTCCTCGCATACTGCGATTCTTAACAATATTATCTACTCCCCCCCAAAAATAATATCTTCCTTTTCATATTTTAGTAGATTATACAAATTCTGTCAACGATTTTTGAGCGTTTCAAACAAGAAAAGATGCTTTATACCAAAAA
>ERZ773130.2351-NODE-2351-length-14621-cov-6.067005_pt1 | contig 14621 bp, 9 predicted proteins | sample MGYA00511919_ERZ773130 | MGnify/ENA primary metagenome ERZ773130 (study PRJEB29015, sample SAMEA2737851) | human gut metagenome | biome: human gut; feature: human-associated habitat; material: faeces | place: China | collected 2012 ...
TCGTCTCAAAATGCAATGTTTTCTTAAGCAGCAACGAAAATCTCAACTTCCACAGCAGCTATTCCGAAACCATCGCATACAACACCCTTACAGGTGCGATTCTTAAAATATAATGATAATTGCTGCAACCCCCTCAATGCTACATACAGTTTTGCCCTCCACACCTCCACACCGCCACCCTGCGCAACGCGCAGCTGGCAGGCATTGGCGAGGTGACCGGCTCTATCGCGCCCGGCAAGAGCGCAGACTTCATCGTGACGCGCGAAAACCCGCTGGAGGATCTGTGGGCCTTGCAGCATCTGGAGCTGGTGGTCTGCTGCGGCCGCGCCGTGAAGAACCCCTCCCCCAAGCGCAGAAAAGAGGTAGACGCCCTGCTGGCCCCGTATCTGGTCTGATGGCAGAGCGGGCTGCTGCATTTTGAACTGAGCCGTAAAAGCAGATAACAGACAAACGCCTCCCCGTGTAGAGCAGAAGAACTACACCGGGAGGCGTTGCTATATCCAGAAAATCGGGTACATATCATTTTCAAAATCGAGCGGCTGTATGTCAGATATTCAATTCAATGGATTTACGCTTGCGATTGACCAGATAAAATCGTTGGCATTGTGGTCAAAATTGTGGTCAAAACCAAATGAGGTCAGCCCACAAACAAAAAAATCCAACGATTTCTAACGTGAAATCGTTGGATTTATGGTCCGCCTGACATTCCCCCAGTCGAACCTTTCCGTCACCATCTTCCCTTCTTATTTTTTCCTCACCTGTCCCCTCTCCCATCAACCTCTTTCCGCCGACACGTCGTCCAGCATCTCATCGTTTCGATAACAGCCGCTTTTTACACGTTCTTCCACGTCCACTTTAATTAAACAAACAAAATCCCCCTCTCAGCAAGTCAACGCTGAAAAAGGGGGATATGTATCATTATATTTTTTTGCCGGTACGCTTTTTGTCAATCAATTTATAAATTGATTCCAAAGAATTTTGAACTTCTTTCCAAAAAATTTTTTGCTCTCCTCCTAAAGGCAGCGGATGATTTCCGGCCTCAACTATCATGTCTTCTAGATTTCCACACTGCTTTGTCAGTTCCGAAAAGAACTCATTATCATCATATTTATAAAACAACGCCGAGAAATTCATTTCACTCAGAACGTCACAAAATTTGTTTCCATTCCGCAGATAGCCATTGCCATCAAAATCAAGGCTCGTTCTGGATTGGGGAATCTTTTTTATAAGATATTCGTCAAAAATCATGCTGCAATTAGCCGAACGAATAGTAGCATCGGCGGACTTATTCGCTGTATTAGCTGCATAAATAGCCACTAGAATAGCAAGTCCTGAAAAGAATGCAGAGATAGCATCAATCATTTACTCACACATCCTTTACATCAGCATTAGACGATCCAGAATGGTTTTTTTGGGGTTGGAAATCTTGGGGGCAATGACATCAAAATTTTTCTCCATTCCCTCACGTCCGATTTCAGTATAAATTTTTCCAAAGAACCCCTGGATAAATGAAGATGCCAAATAATCAATCTGCTCAGGGAAAACAATTGTAAACGGCTCATTCAAGTTGATCTGACCATCGACCTGTGCATCAAACAGTTTTCGGCCATAACTATTTCCCGCAAGTTTTGTTAAACTCCTATCTTTTATTTCAAGAGGAATCACTTGTTTACTCATAATGCATTCTCCGTTTCCATCACAAAATTCAAATTGTATGCAGTCCCAGGGAAGTAGATTGGAAATGTTGAAAAAACATGCTTGTCCGGAGCGCAATGTTGAAAGTCATGTTCATGATTCATTCCAATCCAGTGATCTTCATCATATTCCAAAAGCGACCGTATGAATTGCATTTTCCGTCTTCCTGATAGAACATAGCAGTTGTTTCCGTCTGCTTGAACCTCAAGCCATTTTATTAAAGTAGGGAGGCCCGTTCCCCCGATAAGATATTCATTCGGTCTGCCAGATATGCGATCTTGGAAGGCACTCAACATAAAAAACTCATCATCTCCATAGCCTTCCCTAAAAAATCTTCTGTGATGCATGTAGATTTCGCGCAATCTCCAATATCGTGCACTGTCGCTCTTATCTCGTAGTTCAGGATTAACGCATAACTTTGTCTGTATTTGCGACGAGAGCAACGTCGCAGAAAAATTAACAACACAAATATTCACACCGTAATACTTTGGCCCAGTCGGGTCGTTCCGGCGAACATAGTCACGTGGTGTCACATCAATATCAAGGAAACAATCTGAGCGGCTATGCTCAAGTGCATTTCCCACCAACTCTACAGCAACTTCAGCAAGCAAGTCACTGCGAGACTTTGTGATTCCAAGATTCTCAAAGAACAAGCACAATGTTGTGATTGCGGAGGACAATGTCTCATCATCATTTTCATTGGCTAAAAAAAGTTTGCGATAATAATTTTTTCCAACACCAAGCCTAAATTGACGGACAAAATCCATGGCAGGCTGCGCAGGTCTTTCCAACATATATAGAGGTGACAGTCCAATACCATCGGTAAAAATATTCGTTTCTTTCTTATTGTAATGAAACTGTACAGATATACCGTGATCCGCAATAATATGCTCGATATAGCATTCTAACAGAACATATGTAAATTTTTCGTCGAACACACCGTTTGGAAATGCGATTAAAATAGACGAAATCTGGCTGTTGTTGTGCACGGTAAGAAAAAGCCCGGCAATGAGTTCGGAAACCGTGTCAACCGTCAGCAACTGCTGATTTCCATAAAACAAACAGGATTTCCCGTCTGGTAGAAAAACAGGTGTAAGTGCTTTAGCGGATGTCGCATTCCGCAATTGCCGCTCAAGCAGGGTTACGTTCTTCATACACATCACCGACCTAACCGATAATCATACTGATACACTATGGTAGTTACAAGGTCATTATAGCACACATTCTAACCACTAACAACAAAAAAATCTCCCCTATCCGCCTTGTTTACGGTCGAATACGAGAGATTTTTTTGTTTTGCGCTGACTCCGTTCAGGTTCGACGTACTCCGAACAGCAACCCTTATCACGGGGCTGCGGCTCTTGTCATGTATGGGGTCAGTGCACGCCCTTCTTCAGCTGCTCCAGATAGCTGTCCGCCGCCATCGCCTCTTTGGTAAAGGAGTTGTTCTCCCACCATGCCCAGATGGCCGCCGCCGAGGTCAGGCCCGCCGTCACCCACTGCTCCAGCTGTGCGCTGTCAATGGGCAGCAGCGGCTTGCCGCAGGCGCTGAGGATCTGGTTTGCCAGGGCCAGACCCAGCACGGCGGTGCGTGCCACGGTGCCGGCGGAAATGTTGTTGTTCTTCGTGATGTGTGCGTTCATGTTCAGGTTCCTTTCTGCTCTTCCGAGCGCTGCTTTAAAATGTCCACGGCCTTTGTCAGCGCCGCCGGGATCGGCAGGCCCATCAATCCGGCATTCTCAACGATGGAAATGGTCTCGTTGCAGATAAAGCCGATGACCACGGCGTCCCGCACAAAGCTGGTTGCCATCACGGCGTCCAGCCGGCAGGCCACCAGCACGATCAGCAGGGTCTCTCCCTTGCGGATCAGTCCCTTCCAGCCCGCACGGCTCTCCAGCGCGCCGGTCCGGCTCTTGGGGCTGGCGTGGAATACGCCCGCCACGATCAGGCCGGTCACGTAGTCCACGGCCATAAAGAGGATCAGCGTCTGCAGCGCCGCATCCCAGCCGCCGTACAGGCTGGCAATGGCGGCCCCCAGCGCCCCCACGGCCATGCAAAAGGTGTCTTTCATGTCGTTTCCTCCTTTCGTCTCATTTTCGTTTTAATCGTCTCAAAGCGGTGTGCCGTGAGACGATCAGCCCACCCACCGGCTCTTGTTGGGCCGGGTGTCCACATGCACCCAGCCCTTGGCGCGGCCCGCCTTGACCGGGTAGCGGCCCACGCCGCCCCAGTCCGGCATCAGGCTCTCGGCGTAGGCGGCCACGGCCTCCACGGTGGTGTCCGCCACCTGGATGTCCGCCGCCTTGCCCAGCAGGTGCTGGCTGGATCTGGAGCCGCCGACGGCGGTGTTGTGGGTTCCGGTGCGGTAGCCGCTGGTGATCGTGATGGGCTTGTTAAAATGCTCCCGGATGGCCTGCAGCAGCACCACGAGGGTCTGGTCGATCATGATAGCGTCGCTGCCGTCCCGGCACCGGAACTCCCGCACCTTAAAGGCCGGGGCCAGGCTCTTGTTTCCGTTTTTGGTCAGACTGTATTCCTTAATGGCCATAGGTTCACCCTCCTAATACGTTTCCCTCTCCGTCCACCAGCACCTCCTGCGGCAGCACCAGGGCTGGGCGGTAGCTGTAACTAGACTTCGCGCTTATACTTTTGAACGCTCCATCTGCGGTAACATACGCCGCCTTACTCGGGGTCCATCCACCGCCCGTAGGTGTCCGGGTCCAGTAAGGCCGGGACCATTTTCTTCTAGCTGTTGCCTCGGTGCGAAAGTAGCTCAGCGCCGCACCCTCTTTATATGCGTTGTTCAGGGATCCATTCAGTTCCGTGATGCTGAGCGGAAAGACCTTTGTTGCCAGGCCATCCGCCCCCTCTCTCCGGTCCTCCTCCATAGGAAAACTTTCGGTGCCCATATAGGGGATTCGCACCTTCTTGATCAGCGGCTTGATATCCGCTTTGATCATCCTGAAAAATGTGTCTTCCAGGTATATTTGTGAATCGGAATTCGCGTACCCGGTACCGCTGGATTTATAAGACCCCGTGAACCTTGCAGAGTTGCACAGCAGCCACGTTCCAAAGCAGCTTGCGTCGTACATATCGCCCGGTAGACCCTGGTGCACAATGATCCACTCCGTCCGGATGTTATTTACATTGAAGTACACCTTTCCGCCCACCGCACGGTCCCCCAATGGTGTGCCCAGCTGATACCACAGTTCGGCAACGCCTCGGGGGTCTCCCACATAGGCCTTCTGCACTACCTGGGCGAGACTAGCACCGTCTCCCCAATACAGTTTGCCGATCTTTTCGGCCACGCTGTTGGCACCCACATAGCCGCTCATGGAGCCACCACCTCCTCGTCAGGCACAGGCTCCTCGGTCTCCGGCTCCGGCAGGTGGATGTCCGTGTCACTGATCACCTCGTCAGAACTGGCTTCGCTGGCCGTGCTGGCGGTGCTGTACACCAGGTACACCGTGCCGCTTTCCAGTACGCTGCCGCCGGGGATCAGGTCCTCTGTCCCGGCTGTGATTTTTGTGGGCGTAAAGCCCAGCACCTGGGTGATGTCCTCCTTGGTCAGGGTGTACTGCTCCGCCAGGGTCAGTACCTGCTTCTGGCCGTTCCCCTTCTCCATGGTCAGAGTGTTCCCCTGCACCTGGGCTCCCTTCAGGTACTCGTCGCTGCCTGCCTTCACTGCCCCCACGTCGGCAGCCTCCAGCTTTCCGGCCTTCCCGGTGCCGCCGTGCTCTGGCTGCAGCACCCCGGTCATGGCCTTCAGGCTGGTGGTGTCCTGGGTGGTAAAGGTCCGTTTGCTGCCGTCTCCCAGTTCCACCGTCAGGATCTTTCCTGCCAGGGTCAGACTTTTCACCACCTGGTCACTGCCCTGGGGCACTGCCCCCAGGTCCTGGGCCGTCAGGATCACCACGCCGCCCTTGCCGTTGACGCTCACCACCTTCCCGGTCTCCGGGGCCGCTGCCTCTGCCCGGGCCGCCGCAGCCTCTGCCCTCGCTGCCGAATTTTCAGAGTTTTCAGCCCCTGCCGTTGCCGTCCGGGCCGCCGTCTCGGCCTGGCCCTTGGCATTCACCGCCCGGGTTGCTGCGGTGGCCGCCGTCTCGGCGTTGGTCTTTGCGCTGGCTGCGGCCTGCTGTGCCGTGTTGGAGTATTCCAGCACCCGGGCCACAAAGGTCTCGTACTGGGTGGGGCTGATTTCCACGTCTCCGTCGGTGTTCAGAGTGCTGTAGCACTCGTACTTGGTGGGCTTTGTCAGGGCCCGGTAACCGTCCGCACCCAGGGCCAGCAGCATCCACTGGCCGCCGGGGCTGGCCGTCAGGGTCTTGTCCACCGCCACGCTGTCTTCGTCGTCCAGCAGCACCGGTGCGGGCAGGGTGCCGTCCAGCCACTGCACATGCAGCGTCACGCTCAGGCCCTGCCATTCTGCCGGCAGCTCAAATTCCAGCTTTTCCACCCCGGCGCTGCTCTGGCCGCCCACCTTCAGCACCCGCACGTCCGGGGCAAACTCCGCCCCGGCAAAACTGCGCTTCAAGATCTTCACACGCATTCGCGTCTCCTCCTTTCGCCCTTCCAGTCTACCGCACTCCGCTGCACAAAAAACCTGCGGACTTTCTGCCAAAGCAAGAGCACCCCGGCAGCCATTTCCGGCCGCCGGGGTGCTCTTGCTTATCTCAGGTCTGCGTAGGGGTCATTTACCGTGGTGGTCTGCGCCTTTTCGGCGTTCTTCAGCCAGGCAGCAAAGGTTTTCTGCTCGTACAGGGCGTTCCCGTCCCCATCGGTCAGGGCCAGCAGCATCTCCTCCAGCTTCTGCCGGTCGTACTCACTGCCGGCCAGATATTCCGGCTTGCACACTTCCGTGATCTTGCTCTTCAGGTTCGTCACGCTTTTTCCGGCCCGCAGCAGCCGGTCAAGCTCTTCCTGCACATCCTGTGCCCGGCCGCTGTCCACGGCCGCCACCAGGTCATCGGTCACGCTGTCGTTGTCGCCCTTCAAAAGGTCGTCTGCCAGTCCATTGATCGCGCCCTTCGTGCTCCCGTCTCCGGTCACCATGTCGATTACCGCCTCGCGCTTTGCCGCGTCCACCTTTGCCTTCTGGTCGATGCCCATGATCTCGTACACGTTCTGCACGATCTGCCGCGTCAGCTGCTCCCGCCGCTCTGTGTCGCCGCTGTTCTGTGCCTTTGCCGCTTCCAGCACATCCGGGTCATACTTCTTCAGCCGTTTTTTCAGTTCGCTGTAGATTTTGTCCTTCTTTCCCATCGCCGTCAGCTTCTCGATGGCCGCCTGCGCCTCGTCCGCGTCGCCGCTGGCATAGGCATCATACAGCCGGTCGTACTGTCCGGTTGCGCTGGCAGGCAGGCTGCTGAAGGTAAATTTCCCGCCGCTGGCCACGTTCTCCGCATCCTTCACATAGCCCTTGAACGCTTCGATGATCTTCCGCCCGTTGCCAAAGGGCACGCCGGCAATTTCCAGTCCGTCCTCCATCAGGGTCAGGGCGTACTTCTCCACTTTGCCGTGGTGGGTCGCCAGCTTCGTTTCATCCATGTCTGCCGTGTCCTTGCGCAGCTCGCTCACAAACTTTGTCACGTCCCCGGCCAGATCGTTCACGGCGCTGATGTTCGTGGCGCTCACCACATCATAGTCCTTGCCGTTCAGGGCGTTGTCCACCAGGCTGTACACCTCGCTGCCAAACAAAAAATTTCCGGCCGCGCTCTCGGTAAACAGCCCGGTAAAACGGCTCAGCAGGCTTTTCAGGGTCACGTCCCCGTTTTCGTCCTGCTCCCGGTCCCACCGGTGCAGCAAAAAGTCCGCGCCGATCTTCATCAGGGCAAACACCACCGTCTGCGCCACCTGGCTTCCGGCCGCCTGCCGCAGCTGTTTGCCGGCCCGCTGCAGCTCCGCCTGGGTCTCTTCGGTCTGGCCCTGCTCATACCGTGCTTTCTGGGCGTTGTAATCCATCACGGCGTCAGCCAGGATGCCGTAGTTCTGGAACCGCTGGGTGGTAAACATGGTAAAGGTCTTTACAAACTCGTCCGGGTTGCGCTGGATGCCTGCCCGCTGCATCACGGTATAGTTGGGCTGGGTCTGCTCGATCACCTTCTGGTACATCCGGTTCACAGCCTGCCAGTAGTCCTCGCTGCCCTCCTGGGCGGTTCCCTCGGCAAATTCCCCGGGGTGGTTCTTCACATAGGCCTTGCTGCCCTCCCACAGCGCCGCCACCGTGATCTCGTCCACGCCGTTGATCCACCCGGTCAGGGCTTTCGGCAGCTTGTCCATGGCCTTTTCTGCCGGTGTGAGGCCTTTGCCAATGCTGGCCAGCTCTCCCCGCTGGCTGCCGCGCTTGCGCCATTCCAGCAGCACGTCCCCGTGTTCCGAGATCTCCGTCTCCAGCACCGTCCGCTGCTTGGCCGAGAGATTCTTCACAAAGGGCACCACCGCCGCCATGGTGTCGCTGCCCAGCACGGCCGCCGCCGTGGGTAAGGACGCTGCCTGCGCAATGGCCACACCCGGGTTCAGGGTCAGGATTGCCCCGGCGTAGTTGCCCCGCAACCGGGCCGCCATCCGGCTCACGCCGTTGTCCCGCTTGCGCTGGGTGGTCTGCAGGTCGGTCAGCAGGTCGTTGACGTATTCCACCGCACTGCGGCCCCACTGCTCCTTGATGATGCCGTTTTTCAGGTTGTACACGCCATCTTTTGTTTCCACGTTGCTGTTCAGCACCTTCTGCACGTCCCGGATGGGCAGTGCCAGGCCCGCATAAGCCGCCGTGTCCCGGATGCTGCGCTGCACCACATTGTTGCACTCTTCCAGCAAAATGGGCTGCACGGCTTTCTTGACACGGTTCTTCAAAAAGCCCCGGCCCTCAATGGTGGCGTCAAGGTTCAGCCCCTCGATCTGGGTCGCCAGGGCGCTCTTGTCCACCGCAATGGGGTAGTAGTTTTTCACCCCCGCCCGGTTATAGCCCAGCAGCTGCATGCTGGTCTCGTTGATCAGGTTTGTGGTGTACTGGTTGAACAGTTCCTGCATGTCCGCGATCCACGCCCGGTCGTAGTCGGTCAGGGCGTTTTCCACCGTCTGCAGCACCGTGTCCACCATCGGGGTGCCGTCGGCATTCTGCAAGCCGCCCAGGTGCACGGTCTGGCCCTCCTGGTAGGCCCGTTCAATGTTTCCTTTTGTGTACTGTTCCATGTTCGGCACCGTCAGGCCGCCGTTCAGCAGGTGCTGGCGGCTGTCCGCATTCTGCAGATGCATGTACAGGCTGCACAGCATGGCGTGGTTCAGCGGCACGCTGTTGCCCTTGGTGTCGGTCAGGCCGATGTCCACCGTCTCGGCCCCCGGCCCGGCAAAGGCGTCCATCTCTTTCAGGTGGGTCTTGCCCGTCACGTCCGCAAAGAGTTTCTCTCCCTTGATGGTGATCTCGCTCTGCCGGCGCTGGCCGTCGTTCAGCATCCTCGCCAGCTTCTCCATCTGGCCGTTCTTTGCGTAGCCGCCCAGCATGCGGAACACCCGCTCGCCGCCCAGCATGTCCAGCTGGTACTTGGTCAGCGTGTTCCGCAGCCCGTCAAACCGCCCGCCGGGGCGGTTGCCCTTGCTGGTTTTCACCTCGTAGGCAGCAGCGTCCGCAATGGCGCTCACTTCCTCAGCCTTTGCAAGGCTCAACGTCTTGTTTTCGGTGCGGATCACATGCAGCGTGCTGCTGGTAATGGCTTTCAGTAGCCGCAGCTGGTCCACTGTCATGGGCAGGCTGACACGGTTCTCCGTGTCCCGGATGCGCGCTTTCAGCCGGTCCTGCAATGCCCTTGCCTTCTCACTGTCCGGCAGAGCTTCCGCCTGGGCCAGCTGCTCGTGCAGCTTGTCCAGCCGGGCGTTCTTCGCAGCTGTCAGGTCCTCCCGCAGCGTCTGGATCAGTTCCGGCACCTTGCTCTGCTTCCAGTCCTCGGTCATGGCGTTGGGGGCTCCCTCGCTGCCCATGCTGGCCGTAATGCTGTCCTGCAGCCTCGTCAGCTGGTTCACAGCCTTGCTGTTCAGGGTCACCAGGTTCGCCAGCTTGGCCACCTCGGCCGCCTCCACGATCAGCCCCTTCTGCACATACTTGCCCTTCTGGGGCCGCAGCACCATCTGGTTCAGCTGGGCCGCGTTCGCCCGGATGCTCCGTTTCAGCTCGTCCGCCTTCCGGGCGTCCCGGGCCCGCTGCACCCGGTTCTCGGCTACTTTCTTCGCAACAGCAATGTCCTCGTCCCGCTGCTGGCGGGCCACTTCCAGCGCAATGGCGTTCCGCTGGGCCTGTTTCTGCTGCCAGGCTTCCCGCCGGCGCTCGTTTTCGGCCTCCCACTCCATGATCTCGTTGTCCTGGATCATCAGCGAGCGCTCCGCCCGGTCGGCCCGGCGCTGTTCCTGCTTCACCTGGTCGGCCAGGTAGTCGTTTTCTTCCCGCAGCTCGCCCATGCGTTCCTTGTACCACAGCTTTGCCGCGTCCATGTCTTCCTGCCGCTGGGCTTTCAGCCGCTGCTCCTGCTGCTTCAGCTTCCGGCGGAACTCCTCCCGCTGGTAGGTGATGTACTCGTTCACGTCGCCCAGGTTGGTAAAGGTCTTTCCGTCGATCTTCACAGCGCTCCGGGTCTCGGTGTGCTGGTTGGCGGCCAGTCGGCGGGCAAACTCCTGCCGCTGCACTTTCTGGACACCCTGCATGCCCTTCTCCACCTCGGCGGCCCTTGCCTCGTCTCCGGCCGCCGCCTTGGCCATCTGCAGCGCCTGCTTCTGCATGCCCTCAAAAATAGCCTGGGCGTCGGTCATCTCGGGCACGTTCATAATGTCCTCGATCATCCGCCCGGCCAGCTCCACCCGGGCGTCCTCGTACTCGGCCTCGTCCGCAAAGCGGCTGCGCATCTCCGGCTTGATGCTGTCATGCAGATTCATCAGCACGTCCAGCCACTCGGTGCTCTCCATGCTCATGACACCCTCCACACCGGCCTGCTGGGCCGCCGCTTTCCACAGCGCCCGCGCACCGTCCTGGATGCCGCCCACGGCCCGCGTGTCGTTCACAATGCTCTCGTACTGCTCCGCCGGGTTGCCGTCCCGCACGCCGTCGGCCTGCCGCAGGGCCACACCGTGGCTGCGGGCCTCGGCCACCGCCGCGCTCCAGTTGCCGTACCGCTTCACCAGCTCCGCCTTGGCCTTGCCGGTCTTGTTCACGGTGTACTCCAGCCGGTGCAGCTCCGGGTATTCGTCCCACAGCTCACTGTTGCGGTAGGTCGCCCCGTCCAGCACCTCGCCCGCCAGCGTCTCGGCCAGTGCCTGGGCCTTTGTCATGTCCGCGCCGTCCGCTTTCAGGTAGTCCACCAGCACCCGGGTCTCGTTGGCCAGCTTTGCCCGGTCGGCCCGGCTGGCGTTGGCTTTCGTCCACCGCGCCGCCAGCCCGTCCAGGCTGTCCTGGCTCACCTTCACGCCCCGCGTCACCCCAAAGAACTGGCTCAGGGTGTCCATGGCCGCCGCCGTGTTCGCAATATCCCGGCTCGCCTGCCGCTGGTCGTTCTTCTTTGCCTCCCGGCTGGCCTGCTCCGCCAGCTGGAAACGGAACTTTGCAAGGCTGCTTTCCTGCGCCAGCTCTCCGGTCTTGTAATACTCCCGGATCTCCCGCACCACCTTGTCCGCATCCACACGCCCGCTGTATTCCTTGCTGGCGGCAACCCTGCCGTCTGCTGTGGAGATGTCCAGCGTGAACTGCCTGCGCTCGCCGCCCAGCTGCTCGGCCATTTTCCGGATCTGTTCCAGCTGCTGCGCCGTGGGGGCCGTGTCCGCCGAAATGTCCACGCCCGGTGCCTCGGCCATCACACGCACATTGCCGTCCAGCAAAAACTCATTCAGAGCTTCCGTGCCGTTCTTCACTTCCGCCGGGCCGAACACCTCCAGAATTTCCCGGTGGTCGGTGTCCCGGCTGCGGTCATTCTGGGCAAAGTCCAGCATCTGGCCGTCCGGCAGAATGTACCCTGCCCGCCGGAATTCTTCCGTCACGCCGAACTGCTCCTTCGCCAGCATCCGCCGGTACTCCGCATTGCCGCCGTACGCTTTGGCTCTGGCATTGTAGGCGTTCTGTGCATCCTTGGCCTGGGCGTCCTTCCGCTGCTGCAGACGCTCATTGGCTGCTTTCATCTGCTCCGTCAGGGCGCTGTCCCGCTCTTCCAGCGCGGCCAGGCGGCTGTTGTACTCCTTGCGCTTTGCAAGGTAGTCCTGGTATTCTGCGCTGTCCCGGTAGGCCTTGCCCTCTGCGGAAAAAACGCCCAGCGCCTTTTTCTTTGCCTCGATCCGCTGCACTTCGGCACTGTTCAGCCATGCACTGCGTTCTTCCTTCAGGGCACTGCGCTGCTTGGTCAGCTGCTGCTGTTCGGTGCGCAGCTTTGCCAGCTCATCCTGCTCCGCCAGCTGATAGCGCACATTTTTCTGCACAGCTGCATTGTTTTCCTTGCTTTTGGCAGAGGTTTGTGCTATAGTAGTGTCAGAAGATACTTCCTGAGCATCCGCAAGGGTGCTCCGCACAGCTTTCGGGAGCTGTGTGGGAGTATCTTCTTTTTTTGTCATATTTCCCTCAGTGTCAAACGTCACATAGCTTCCATCTGTCCAGCATACCTCATGAACATAGAAATTCTTCATGCCATTCTGCCGGGTGTATTTTCTTACAATCACGCCTTCATACAGCTTTGTTCCGTCAATTTCGACGGGCGCTGCAAAGACATAAGTATCATACCCTCGTCCCTGCCAGTTTTGCTCATACCCGATTTGCTTTCCTTTTTGAATTACTTCGGGGACTGCAGCAACCGCAACCTGTTTTGCTTTGCTGTTCCCATGCTGCACCGTTGCACGTGCACCGCTCTTTGTCAACTCCACCGTTCCGAAGTTTTCACGAATCACTTTGTTTCCTATAGAATCAAAGAATTCTTCAACATTGGAAATGTTTTCGTTTCGCGTTTTTCCGAAAGACACCTCTGTTCCTTCGATTGTCGCCACCGGTTTCATTTCTTCCAATTCGTCCAGATGGCCGTTCATCTGCTCCACCAGAGAATCTTTTCCCTCGTGCAGCTGGAACCGCACCCCCTGCGCCGCACCCTCACTCTTGAGGGCTGCGGCGTTTTCTTTTGCCGCCCGCAGGTTGTCCATGGCCTTTTCCGCATGGGCAAAATAGGCGTCCTGCAGGGCCCGTTTTTCCGCCTCGGCCAAACGCTGGGCTTTCAGGGCCGCCCGGTTCTCCGGGTCAAGGGTCAGCGCTTCCTTTGCCCGGCTGATGATGCCGTTCAGCATCTCCTTCACGGCGGTCATCACCTTGTGGATGGTGCCTGCCTTGCCGGCGTTCTTCTCCGCCTGCGCCCGCTGGAATTCGGCCCACCGGGTCACGCTCTCGGCACTGTCAAAAATGCCGCGCCAGCTGTCCGCCACCAGTTCCTCAGCAGCCTGCTCATAGGTCAGGCCCTGGGCGGCATAGTCCTTCACCTTGTCCCGGATCAGCTCGTCCACGTTCTCAAAGCCCTCGCTCTTCGCCAGGTACTCCAGCGCCGTGTTCTGCACCGCCTTGGCACCCTCGGCATCCAGAGCGTTGTACCAGTGGTAGTCCTCGTGCAGCACCGTGCCAAACACGTCTCCGTTCCGGTCGCCAAAAAAGATGCGGCCCGTCTCGGTGTCCACATAGGCTTTCACCCGCTCGCTGGGGCTTCCGTCCGGGCCCAGCAGCACGCTCTTCAAAATGGCGTCCGTGCCGGTTCCCGCCGCGTTCAGCCGGATCACCTGGGCTGCCACATCGTCCGCCGCGCGGTCGCTGCCCTTCCAGATCACCCGGCCCTCGCCTTTCGTGCTCTGGTCGGTCAGGGCACCGCCCAGGGCCCCGCGCTCCACCGTGCCGGCTTCCACTTCGCCCTGCCCCTGCAAAAAGGCCGCCCGCAGTGCCTGCTCTCCGCCGGGCTGCTGCAGTACATAGTTCGTGTTCAGGGCAAGGTTGTTCATGCTGCCCGCCAGCTCCAGCGCCTTGTCAAAGGTTTTCACCCCGTCCATCTGGCCCATGCGGTACATGCTGCTGGCCGCCGCCGTGTAGTGTTCCAGGTCAGCAACGCTGTCCGGCACCATCCGGCTGATGGTCTCCGCCGCGCCCTTGCTCACCTTCCAGTCCGTCAGGGTCCGCTGCACGGCCCGCTGCTTCTCAGTCAGGGTCTGCTGGCGCAGCCCCACCGTCCGCCGCAGGCCGCCCGGTGCTTCCCGGCTCTGCTGTGTCGTCTCCTGTGCTTCCTGCTGCGCAGCGGCCCGGCTTTCCGCCTGCGCCTGCTGGTACAGCTGTTCCGGGTCAAACAGCATAGTCCTGGGGTTTTCCGGGTCTACCGTCCGCACCGCTTCCGTGCCGTCCGCAAAGCGCACCGTCATGGTGTCGTTGCTCATGCTCACGCTGTAGCCCTGCCCGCTTTCCACGGTTTCCCCGGCCTTTTCCACAGTGCTCTGGCACTGATCGGCGGCAGGGTTCTTCACTTGCGCTGCCTTGTTCCCGACATTTGTGCCAGGAGCCTCCGCCTCCTGCTGCATGGCCTGCTCGGCAGTCTGCTGCTGGGCAAGCGTGCGCAGGGCTTTCCGGGTCTCGCTGGCCGTGGCAGGCAGCTCCATGCCGTACTTCTCCGCAAAGGCCGCGCGGTTCGCCGCATTGGCTGCATTCGGGGTAAACAGGTTGATGGTCTTGCCCGTCAGGTTGTCCGCCTGCAGGGCGGCCGCCAGCTGCTGCACCGCCGGGTTCTCGCTGCGCACCGCCGGGTTCTCGCTGCGCACCGCCGGGGCCGCATCCTTCTGGGCAGTTGTTTCCGCAGCATCTGCATTGTCCGTCTGCTGCACGGCGGCGGCCTGGTCTGCCTGCTGCCGTGCAGCTTCTCCCGGCTCCATGGCCCGCGCTTCCAGCGCCCGCT
>ERZ773130.2363-NODE-2363-length-14552-cov-3.869145_pt1 | contig 14552 bp, 14 predicted proteins | sample MGYA00511919_ERZ773130 | MGnify/ENA primary metagenome ERZ773130 (study PRJEB29015, sample SAMEA2737851) | human gut metagenome | biome: human gut; feature: human-associated habitat; material: faeces | place: China | collected 2012 ...
CAGATGGCCGACCTGGTGGGCATCTCTCCCTGGGAGATCCGCTACCGCAACGCCATTCGCCCCGGCGGTGTGCTGCCCAACGGCCAGATCGTGGACGACTCCACCGGTCTGGTAGAGACGCTGGAGGCCATCAAGCCCGCCTATGACGAGGCGGTGAAAAACGGCGATCCGGTGGGTATCGCCTGCGCCATGAAGAACGCCGGCGTAGGCGTAGGCATTCCCGACTGGGGCCGCTGCAAGCTCATCGTGGAGGGCGACGGCAAGGTGCACATCTACTCCGGCGCCAGCTGCATCGGCCAGGGACTGGGCACCGTGCTGGTGCAGGTGGTGGTCACCAACACCGGGCTGCATCGGGACGATATCGTCTACGAGCGCAGCAATACCTGGATTGCCCCCGACTCCGGCGACACCTCCGGCTCCCGCCAGACCCTTGTCACCGGCGAGGCCACCCGCCGCGCCTGCGAAAAGCTGAAGGCGGAGCTGGACGCCGGCAAATCCCTTGCCGACCTGAAGGGCACGGAGTTCTACGGCGAGTATCTGGCCAAGACCGACCCGCTGGGCGCCGACGTACCCAACCCCGTCAGCCACGTGGCCTACGGCTACGCCACCCAGATGTGTATTCTGGATAGGGACACCGGCCGCATCAAGAAGATGGTGGCCGCCCATGACGTGGGCAAGGCCGTGAACCCCTTGAGCGTGGAGGGTCAGATCGAGGGCGGCGTGGTCATGTCCATGGGCTACGCGCTGACAGAGAAATACCCCATCGACGAGAACTGCAAGCCCACCGCCAAATACGGTATGCTGGGCCTGTTCCGTGCCAACCAGATCCCGCCGGAGATCCAGGCCATCGTGGTGGAGAAGCCCGGCCTGAACGTGGCCGGCGGTGCTATCGGCATCGGAGAGATCACCTCCATCCCCACCGCCCCCGCCATTGCGGACGCCTACTACCGCCTCACCGGCGAACGGGAATTCAGTCTGCCGCTGAAGAACACCCCCTACGCACCCAAGAAATAAACGTAAAAGAGCACCCCAAAGGGGTGCTCTTTCATATCTGTCTGTCCTCTTGTACCGCGGCCAGCGCCTCCACCGTATCCACATCCCGCAGCTCCGCCGCGGACGTCTCATACAGCAGCAGCGCGTCCGGGTGTGCGCGGATGACCACGTTGCCGCCCACGTCGCCCTCCAGCGCCAGCAGCTCCGGGAAAAATTTCCGGGGAAAGATGCACGGGTTGCCCCGCACGCCGTTATGGGCCAGGCCCACGATATGGTCCGGATGCGTCCGGAAATATTCGATCTCCCGCCGCACCGTCTCCTGCTCCAGAAGCGGCTGATCCGCCACCTGATACAAAATAGCGCCGCAGCCGGCCATGGCCTCGGTGCCCAGACGCACCGTGCGGCTCAGGCCGTCCTCCGGACGGTCGTTCCGCACCACCGTGAAGCCGAATTCCTCTGCCAGCGCCGCGGCGGCATCGTACTGCGTCACCACCGTCACCTGCGCGAATTCCTCCGCCGGCACCGCCTCCAGCGAACGGCGCAGCAGACTTTTTCCGTCCACCACAGCCTCCAGCTTATTGCGCCCGAAGCGGCTGCCGCTGCCCGCCGCCATGACAAGACAGCCGATGCGCAGCTCCGCCATGCAAACCACCCTCTTTCGTGTGTTCCAGTGTATCAGCTTCAGTATGCCCCGTCAAGCTTCGCCGTATCGTTATTCCGAAAATAAAATCACGGGTATGCTGTACATTTTATGTGCCGCGTGCTATAATCTCCATGAATACGTTATATTAGTGTGAATTATAGACAATATTTCCAAGTTTTGCAACAGGAGGCTGCCTGCTATGAGTAAGGTGGGAAAGAGCGAGATCCGTGTGGACGCCTTTGACAAGGCCACCGGGCGGACAAAATACTACGAGGACCGTATGCCTGCGGGCGCGCTGTATGCCCGCATCAAGCACGCCACTATCGCCCACGGCTACGTCAAGTCCATTGACACGTCCGCGGCTGAGGCGATCGAGGGCGTGGTGAAGGTGCTGACCTGCTTCGACGTGCCGGAGCACTGCTTCCCCACGGCGGGTCATCCCTGGTCCATGGACCCCGGCCATCAGGACGTGGCCGACCGCAACCTGCTGAACCGCCATGTGCGCTACTACGGCGATGATATCGCCGTGGTCATCGCCGAGGATGAGGTGTCCGCTATGCAGGGCGTCCGCGCGCTGGTGGTAGAGTATGAGGAGCTTCCCTTCGTGCTGGACGTGCAGAAGGCCATGGAGCCCGGCGCGCCCCAGCTCCACGAGGGCTATCCCAACAACGTCCTCAAGCACTCCGACATCCGCAAGGGCGACTATCAGGCTGCCATTCAGGAGCCGGGGCTCATCAAGGTGGAGGGCTGGTACGACACGCCTACCGTGCAGCACAGCCACATCGAGAACCACGGCTGCTTTGCCTATGAGGAAAATGGCCGTATCGTCGTGGTGGCGTCCACCCAGATCCCCCATATCATCCGCCGCATCGTGGGCCAGGCCCTGGGCCGTCCCTGGGCGGACATTCAGATCATCAAGCCCTACATCGGCGGCGGCTTCGGCAACAAGCAGGACGCCCTGTATGAGCCCCTGTGCGCCTGGTGCACCACGCAGGTGGGCGGCCGCTGCGTCCGTATCGACTGCACCCGGGAGGAGACGTTCGTCTCTAACCGCGTGCGCCACGCCATCCGCTTCCACATCGTCACCTGGCTGCACAAGGACGGCTCCATTGCCGCGCGGAAGGTAGAGTGCTTCTCCAACCAGGGCGCTTACGCCTCCCACGGTCACTCCATCGTGGCCAAGGCCATGGGCTCTTTCCCCCAGATCTACCCCTGCGACAATTTCGAGGGTGACGCCTGGACGGTATACACCAACCGCCCGGTGGCCGGTGCCATGCGCGGCTACGGTATGCCGCAGGCCTCCTTTGCCGACGACGCCAACATTGACGAGTGCGCCAAGGCTGTTGGCATGGATCCGCTGGAGTACCGCATGAAGTACATCATGCCCAAGGGCTTCCACGACGGCTTCTCCGGCAATACCAACTACTACGACTCCTTCCGCGACTGTCTGGAAAAGGGCAAGGCGTACATCGAGTACGATAAGAAGAAGGCCGAGTACGCCAAGGACACCGGCAATATCCGCCGGGGTATCGGCGTGGCGGCGTTCTGGTACAACACCGCCGTCTATCCCATCTCGCTGGAGACCTCCAGCAACCGTATGCTGCTGAATTTGGACGGCACCGTCACCATGCAGTGCGGTGAGACGGAGATCGGCCAGGGCGCTGATACCGCTTACGCCCAGATGACCGCCGAGGCCGTGGGCCTGAAGAGCTACAGGGACGTCCGCGTGGTCTCCTGCCAGGATACGGACATCACCCCCACCGGTCTGGGCGCCTACGCCAGCCGCCAGACCTATGTAGCCGGCTTCTCCATCCGGCAGACCGCCACCCTGCTGCGGCAGAAGATCCTGGCCTACGCCACCAAGCTGACCCGTCAGGCCGTGGATAATATGGATATCGTGGACGGCAATATCGTCCGCAAGCAGGATGGCGCGGTGCTCATGAGCCTGAGTGAACTGGCCATGACCGCCCAGTACAACGCGGCGGACAGCGAGCATATCACCGCTGAATCCACCTACACCATCCGCAACAACGCCTACTCCTTCGGCTGTACCTTCGCCGATGTGGAGGTAGACATCGCCCTGTGCAAGGTCAAGCTGAACAAGATCATCAACGTTCACGACTGCGGCAGTCTTATCAATCCCGCCCTGGCGGAGGCCCAGGTCCACGGCGGTATGTCCATGGCCATCGGCTACGGCATGAGCGAGCAGCTGCTGTTCGATGAAAAGACCGGCAAGCCCCTGAACAACAATCTGCTGGACTACAAGCTGTCCACCTTTATGGATCACCCCCATCTGGAGGCGCAGTTCGTGGAGACCCCCGAGCCCACCTCCCCCTTCGGCACCAAGGCTCTGGGCGAGCCGCCGGCCTGCTCCGGCGCGCCGGCCATCCGCAACGCCATTCTCAACGCCACCGGCGTGGCCATCGACTGCACACCCATCACGCCCCACGTGCTGTTCGCCGAGTTCAGCAAGGCGGGCCTGATCCACGACAGCTGGAATGAAAAGGAGGGCAACTAAGCCATGTATGATATGAAAGCCTTATACGAGGCCTCCAGCGTGGAAAACGCGGTGGCCCTCCGTCTGGAGCATCCGGAAGCCCAGATCATCGCCGGCGGCAGCGACGTGCTGGTGCAGATGCGCGAGGGCAAGCGCGCCGGTGCGGAGCTGATCTCCATCTACGGGCTGGACGAGCTGCGCGGCATCACCATTGACGCCGACGAGAACATCCGCATCGGCAGTCTGACCAGCTTCTCCCACATTACCCGCGACCCCATCATCCAGCAGTATATCAACGTGCTGGGTGAGGCCGTGGATATGGTGGGCGGCCCCCAGATCCGCAACATCGGCACCATCGGCGGCAACACCTGCAACGGCGTGACCTCCGCCGACTCCTCCTCCACCCTCCACGCATGGGATGCCATCGTGGAGCTGACCGGTAAAAACGGCGTCCGCCGTCTGCCCATCCATGAGTTCTATATCAAGGCCGGCAAGGTGGACATCCGCGCAGAGGACGGCGAAATTCAGACCGCCATCCTTATCCCCAAGGAGAGCTATGACCGCTGCTATGGCCACTACATCAAGTACGCCATGCGGAACGCCATGGACATCGCCACCCTGGGGTGCAGCGTCAACGTCCGGCTCAGCGAGGACAAGAAGACCATTGAGCGTGCCCGCATCGCCTACGGCGTAGCCGGCCCCGTGCCCCTGCGGTGTGCCAGCGCTGAAGCGGCAGCCCAGGGCAAGCCCCTGACCGAGGAGACGGTGGAGACTTTTGCCCACGCCATCCTGGACGATATCAACCCCCGTGACAGCTGGCGCGCCAGCAAGGCCTTCCGGCAGCACATCGCCGTGGAGATCGCCAAGCGCTGTCTCGTAAAATCCATTGAGCTGGCAGGAGGTGAGCTGGCATGAGCAAGCAGTATAAGCTGATCCGCTGCAATATCAACGGCAAGGACGTAGAGAAGATGGTGGACGTTCGCGCCAGCCTGACCGATATGCTCCGCAATGACTATCACCTGACCTCCGTGAAAAAGGGCTGCGAGGTAGGCGAGTGCGGTGCCTGCACCGTCCTCATCGACGGCGAGACGTTCAACTCCTGCATCTATCTGGCCGTGTGGGCCGACGGCAAACACATCCGCACATTGGAGGGCCTGCTCAGCCCCGACGGTGAGCCCAGCGACATCCAGCAGGCCTTTATGGAGGAGTCCGCCATCCAGTGCGGTTTCTGCACCCCCGGCTTTCTGATGACTGCCGTGGAGATCCTGGACAGCGGCAAGCTCTACTCCGATGCGGAGCTCCGCAAGCTGCTCTCCGGTCACCTGTGCCGCTGCACCGGATATGAGAACATTCTCAAAGCGGTGAAAAAGACCATGTACCGTCGCCTGGGTATGGAGATACCCACCATTTGATGCCCGCAAAAAGGCCGCCCGGATGGGCGGCCTTTTTTATTTCTCTGTGCAGAAGCCGAACAATTCCCGAAACAGCTCCTGTCCGTAGGCATCCAGCTTTCGGCAGTACGCGTCATAGGCCTCCATGATCTGTCGGGCCTCGTCGGTAAGCTGCGCGCCGCCGCCGCCGGAGCCACCGATGGTGGACCGGAGCAGTTTGCAGCCGAAGCCCTGCTCCGCCGCCCGGACGATGCTCCACGCCTTGGAATACGCCATGTTCATGGAGGCCGCGGCCGCGCGCAGGGAATGGTTCTGCGCCACCTCGCCCAACAGCCGGTGAACCCCGGGACCGTAGCACTTTTCCTCCGCGAACAGGCGGGCGGTGATATGGACGATGATGTTGTCGTTCACTGAAGCACCTTCTTTCCTTTCGTGGGTCCATTTTACCAGACCTGCGTCCCCCCGTCAACGGGGCTTTGTTGACAACCCTCTCTCGTTGTGTTATTGTACGGATAACGAAAGGATGGTTAGCTATGCTTGTTTTGATACGCGGCGCAGGCGACATTGCCACCGGCATCGCTTTGCGGCTGTACCGCGCCGGGATACAGGTGGTCATGACCGACCTGCCCCGCCCCACCGCCATACGGCGGACGGTGTGCTTCTCCCCCGCCATCACCGACGGCGAAACGGTGGTAGAGGATGTGCGGGCCGTCCGCGCCGACAGCCCGGCGCAGGCACTGTCCCTGCTGGCGCAGGGTGCGGTACCCGTCCTCCCCGACCCGGAGTGCCTGTGCCGTGAGCAGCTGCACCCGGATGCCCTGGTGGACGCCATACTGGCCAAGCGCAATCTGGGCACCCGCATCACCGACGCCCCCGTGGTGGTAGGCATCGGGCCCGGCTTCACCGCCGGAGAGGACTGCCACGCGGTAGTGGAGACCATGCGCGGCCACACCCTGGGGCGCGCCATCTATCAGGGCAGCGCCCTGCCCAACACCAACATCCCCGGCCTGGTCGGCGGCTACGCCGGTGAGCGCGTGCTTCGCGCCCCGGCGGACGGTGTCTTCACCCGGATACTGGACATCGGTGACGAGGTCCAGCCCGGTGACATCGCCGGGACCGTAAACGGCCAGCCCATGAAATGCACCATCGGCGGCGTGGTACGGGGTATTCTGCCCAGCGGCACATCGGTACACCGGGGGATGAAATCCGGCGACGTGGACCCACGGTGCCAACCGGAATACTGCACCACCGCCTCGGACAAGGCGCTGGCCGTTGGCGGCGGCGCGCTGGAGGCCATACTGCACCTGACCGGTGCACTGCGATAGGAGACAAATCATGGAAGAACAGAACATCAAGCTGACTAAGCTGACCAAGTGCGCCGGCTGCGGCGCCAAGGTGGGCGCGGGCGTACTGGCCCAACTGCTGGAGGGCATCCGCGTGCACCACGACCCCAACCTGCTGGTGGGCTTCGACAAGAGCGACGACGCATCGGTATATAAGATCAGCGACGAGTTGGCGCTGGTGCAGACGGTAGACTTTTTCCCACCCATTGCCGACGACCCCTATCTCTTCGGGCAGATCGCCGCCACCAACGCCCTCAGCGACGTGTACGCCATGGGCGGCGAACCGAAGCTGTGTCTGAACATCATGGCCGTGCCGGAGGATATGCCGAAGGAGGCCGTGCATGACATCCTTCGGGGCGGCTATGACAAGGTCTACGAGGCCGGGGCCCTGATCACCGGCGGTCACAGCATCCTGGACGATGAGCCGAAATACGGCCTGGCCGTGACCGGCTTTGTTCACCCGGACAAAATGCTCACCAATTCCGCCGCACGGCCCGGCGACGTGCTGGTACTGACCAAGCCCATCGGCATCGGCGTGCTGACCAGCGCCGGGAAGGCCGACCTGCTGACGAAAGAGACGGTGGACTTCATGAACCGGATGATGACCACCCTGAACAAGGCCGCCCGGGACGTGATGGTCCGCTATCGGGTCCACGCCTGCACCGACGTGACCGGCTTCGGTCTGATGGGCCACGGCTTCGAGATGGCCCAGGGCAGCGACGTGGCACTGCATATCGACGTGTCCGCCATCGACCTGATCCCGGAGGCGTTGGAATTCGCCCGGATGGGCGTGCTGCCCGCCGGTATGTACCGCAACCGCAGCTTCGCCGAAGCCGGCGTGGACGTGGGCACCACCGAGCTGGCCGTACAGGACCTGCTGTTCGACCCCCAGACCTCCGGCGGCCTGCTGATGGCCGTAGACCCTGCGGACGCGGACGCGCTGCTGGCAGCGCTGACACCGGTGGTCCCCAGCGCCCAGCGCATCGGCACCGTGGGCGAATATCACGGCGGCAAACGTATTCTTCTGCGATAACCAAAAACCGGGCGGCACTGCCGCCCGGTTTAATTCATGCCAAGGCCCGTATGGCCGCCAGTGCCGCGTCCACGTCCGCTTCCGCGCTGGCCCAGCCCAGCGAAAACCGCACAGTGCCCTGGGGAAACGTCCCCAGTGTTTTGTGAGCCGAGGGCGCACAGTGCAGGCCGCAGCGGGTCAGGATGCCGTACTGCGCTTCCAGCGCATAGGCCATCTCGGCGTTGTCGCGGCGCAGGAAGTCCACGGAGATGACGCCCACCCGACGGTCCATATCCCGGGGGCCCACCAGCCGGACCCCGGAAATATCCGCAAGACCGTCCAGAAACCGGGCGCACAGCGCCCTCTCGTGCTGCCGCAGAACGTCCACGCCCGTCTCCTCAATAAAGCGCAGGGCCGCCTCCCAGCCGTAGCAGCCGGGGAGATTGGCCGTACCGGACTCAAACCGGTCCGGCAGATAGGGCGGCAGGTACTCGCTGTCCGAGGCACTGCCGGTGCCGCCGGCGATCAGGGGCGTCAGCTTTTGGGCGAAATCGTCCCGCAGCAGCAGCGCGCCCACGCCGCCGGGGCCCAGCAGCCCCTTGTGGCCCGGTACCGCCATGGCACTGAGGCCGAAAGCCTGAAAGTCCACAGGGAGGTGTCCCGCCGTCTGGGCGGCGTCCAGTGCAAAGGGCACACCCTTTTCCGCGCAGATGCGGCCGATAGCCGCCGCGTCCTGTACCGCGCCGCAGACATTGGAGCCGTGGGCCATGATGACCAGTCTCGTATCCTCCCGGAACAGCCCCGGCAGGGCGTCCAGATCTGCAAAGCCCTCGGCGTCACAGGGAACGCGGCTGACCGCCACTCCCGGCAGGCGCAGCAGCGGCCGCATGACCGCGTTGTGCTCCATGCTGCTGACGATGCAGTGGTCGCCGGGGCGGAGAAGGCCGGAGATGATCATATTCAGCCCCGCCGTAGCACCCGGCGTCAGAATAACGTGGGTGGGCGGCTCCGGGAAATCGAACAGCCGGGCCAGCCGCTGCCGCAGCGTCAGCGTCACCAGCCCCGCCTCCTGGGCGGCGGTATACACGGACCGGTTCACGTTGGCTCCCACGCAGTCCAGGTAGTATTTCATTCGATCGCTGACCCCCGCCGGCTTGGGGAACGACGTGGCGGCGTTGTCAAGATAAATGGCGTCCATACAGGCACCTCCTCACAGCTCATGACCCATCATACCACAGAAAGTGAAGTTTGTCACGGTCTTGACTTTTCCGGTACAGTGTCGTATAATGGCATCGCTATTCTTCAAAAGAAATAACGCAAAGGAGAGACACATCACATGAAAAAAGTAAGTTGGATCGTGGTCATCGCCGGCGCGGTGGTCGGTCTGGCCGCCGTGGTGCTGACCCATCTGGGCAACCCGGCCAACATGGGGTTCTGCATCGCCTGCTTCCTGCGGGACATCACCGGCGCGGTGGGTATGCACAGCGCAGCCAAGGTGCAGTACGTCCGGCCGGAGATCATCGGTCTGGTGCTGGGCGCGTTCGTCATGTCCGTGGCCACCAAGGAGTTCCGGGCCAAGGCCGGCTCCTCCCCCGCCACACGCTTCGTGCTGGGTGCCTTCGTCATGATCGGCGCACTGGCCTTCCTGGGCTGCCCCCTGCGAATGGTCCTGCGTATCGGCGGCGGCGACCTGAACGCCGTGGTGGGCCTGGTGGGCTTCACCCTGGGCATCTTCATCGGCATCCAGTTCCTCAAGCGCGGCTTCTCCCTGAAGCGGGCCTATCCCGTTGGGAAGGGCGAGGGCGGCGTGCTGCCCATCATCATGACCGGCCTGCTGATCCTGGTCATCGCCGTGCCCAGCCTGTTCAAGTTCAGTGAGGAGGGCCCCGGCTCCAAGCACGCGCCCATGCTGGCTGCACTGCTGATCGCCGTGGTGGTGGGCGCTCTGGCCCAGCGCGCCCGCCTGTGCATGGTGGGCGGCATCCGCGACGCCATGCTGTTCAAGGATTTCAAGCTGCTGTACGGCTTCGTGGCCATCTTCGTGGTCGTCCTGGCGGGCAACCTCATCACCGGCAGCTTCAAGCTGGGCTTTGAACTGCAGCCCATCGCCCACAGCAGCCAGCTGTGGAACCTGCTGGGCATGGTCCTGGTGGGCTGGGGCAGCGTGCTGCTGGGCGGCTGCCCGCTGCGTCAGCTGATCCTGGCCGGCGAGGGCAACGGTGACAGCGCCGTGACCGTGTTCGGCATGATCGTGGGCGCGGCCTTTGCCCACAACTTCGGTCTGGCCGGCAACGCCGACGCCATGAACGAGGCCAAGGAGATCGTGGTGGGCGGTCTGTCCAACAACGGCAAAGCAGCCGTGTGCCTGGGTATCCTCATCATGCTGGGTGTGTCCCTGTGGAATATGCCCAAGGCTGTCAGCGCGCCTGTTGAGGCCGCCAAGTAAAGGAGGAACATCACAATGACTGTTGACGCAAGAGGTTATTCCTGCCCCATGCCCGTGGTGATGGTGCAGAAGACCGTAAAGGCCGATGCCCCCGCCGCCCTGGAGGTGCTGGTGGACAACCAGTGCTCTGTGGAGAATGTCACCCGCTTCGCCGAAAGCAGCGGCTACAAGGTAGCCGTGGCGCCGGAGGGTCAGGACTTCCGTCTGTCCCTGTCCAAATGAGCCGCTACATCGCCACGTTCCACACCCATCTGTCCGCTCTGCTGACCTGCCAGCGCCTGACGGCGGCGGGGGTCCGGGCCCGGATGATGCCGGTGCCCCGCAAGCTCAGCGCCTCCTGCGGCACCTGCGTGGACTACGAGGCATCGGGGCCGCTGCTGGAGCAGATGGACACCGATGTGGAGCGCGTGTTCGCCGTGGCTGGCGAGATATACACTCTGCTGCTGGAAAACGAATGAAAAGAAGTGACCGCGGAAGCGGTCACTTCTTTTCATTCCCGGCCCTCAGGCCGTAGCGCCTATTTCTTGTTTTTACGGGCCAGACGGGCGATGTCGCCCACGCCGTCCAGAATGACGTTGGGCTGATAGGCATACGTCTCCACCGTTTGACGGGTGGACACACCGGAGAGCACCAGCACCGTGGACATACCGCTTTCCAGGCCGGAGATAACGTCGGTGTCCATGCGGTCGCCCACCATCACCGCGTCGGCGGAGTGGCAGTGCAGCAGCCGCAGGCCGGTCCGCATCATCAGGGGGTTGGGCTTGCCGCAGAAATAGGCCTGCTTGCCGGTGGCCATTTCAATGGGGGCCACCAGAGCGCGGCAGGCCGGCGCAATGCCGCTTTCGATGGGGCCGGACACGTCTGAGTTGGCGCCGATGAGCTTGGCACCGGCCATGACCAGGTTCACCGCCTTGGTCAGCGTATCCAGGGAATAGGTGCGCCCCTCGCCCACCACCACGTAGTCCGGGTTCACGTCGTTCATGGTGAGGCCCGCGTCGTACAGGGCGTTCAGCAGCCCCGCCTCACCGATGGCGAACACGGAGCAGCCGGGAGCCTGGTCCTTCAGGAAGGCCGCCGTGGCCAGGGCACTGGTATAGAAATGCTCCTCCGGCACATCCAGTCCCATCCGGGCCAGCTTCTGCTGCAGCTCACGGGGCGTGTAGCCGCTGTTGTTGGTCAGGAACAGGTACTCCTTGTTCTCCTCATGCAGCCACTGGATGAAATCCGCCACGCCGGGCAGGATCCGGTTCCCGTGGTAGATGACGCCGTCCATGTCGCAGATAAAGCCTGTTTTCTGGTTGAAGTCGATAAAGTCTTTCGGCATAATGGCCCCTCCCGTCTGTTGCTGCTCCCAGTATACCACAGCGCGGCGGCGCTTTCCATAAGGAGAACGTAAAATTTTACCGCTTTCCGGCATAAAAAGGCCCGCTTTGCAGCGGGCCTTTTCGATGTACTTACTTGCTCAGGTACTCGTCGATGGACTTTGCGCCCAGCTTGCCGGCACCCATGGCCAGAATGACGGTGGCCGCGCCGGTCACAGCGTCGCCGCCGGCATACACTGCCTGGCGGGAGGTCAGGCCCTCCTCGTTGACGATGATGCCGCCCTTCTTGTTGACCTCAAGTCCCTTGGTGGTGGACTTGATCAGCGGGTTGGGGCTGGTGCCCAGGGACATGATGACGGCGTCCACGCTCAGGTCGAACTCGCTGCCCTTCTTCTCCACGGGACGGCGGCGGCCGGAGGCGTCCGGCTCACCCAGTTCCATTTCGATGCAGGTCATGGATTTGACGCAGTCCTGCTCGTCGCCGTTGATCTGGACGGGGTTGTTCAGCGTCTTGAAGATGACGCCCTCCTCGATGGCGTGCTCCACCTCCTCGTGACGGGCGGGCAGCTCCTCCATGCCGCGGCGGTACACCACGTACACCTCGGCGCCCAGGCGCTTGGAGCAGCGGGCGGCGTCCATAGCCACGTTGCCGCCGCCCACCACGGCCACGGTCTTGCCCTTCAGGTCCATGATGGGGGTGTCGCTGTCCTCGCGGTAGGCCTTCATCAGGTTGATACGGGTCAGGAACTCGTTGGCGGAATAGACGCCCTTCAGGTTCTCGCCGGGGATGTTCATGAACATGGGCAGGCCCGCGCCGGAACCGATGAACACGGCCTCAAAGCCGTACTCCTCCATCAGCTCGTCGATGGTGATGGTGCGGCCCACCACGGTGTTGGTCTCCACCTTCACGCCCATGGCCTTCAGGCCGTCCACTTCCTTCTGGACGATGGCCTTGGGCAGACGGAACTCGGGGATGCCGTAAACCAGCACGCCGCCGGCGGTGTGCAGCGCTTCAAAAATGGAGACCTGATAGCCCTTCTTGGCAAGGTCGCTGGCGCAGGTCAGACCGGCAGGACCGGAACCCACTACGGCCACCTTGATGCCGTTGGAGACGGCCTTCTCGGGCATGGCGTTGACGTTCTCCCGGTACCAGTCGGCAACGAACCGCTCCAGACGGCCGATGGCGACGCTCTCGCCCTTGATGCCCCGGACGCACTTGCTCTCGCACTGGCTCTCCTGCGGGCAGACACGGCCGGACAGGGCGGGCAGAGCGTTGGTGGATGTAATGATCTCGTAAGCGGCCTTGAAATCGCCCTCATGCACCTTGGCGATGAACTCGGGGATGCGGACGTTGACGGGGCAGCCCTCCACGCACTTGGGCTTCTTGCAGTTCAGGCAGCGGCCTGCTTCTTCCATCGCCATTTCGGCGGTATAGCCCAGCGCAACCTCCTTGAAGTTGTGGGCGCGAACCTGAGGTTCCTGCTCAGGCATGGGAGTCTTGGTAAGGGTCATGTTAGCCATTTTGCATTACCTCCTTATTTGATCAGGGCCTTGCCCATGGACTCAATGCGGCAGACGTGGTTCTCTTTGACCTCGGCCTCCCGGTCACGGTAGGTGCCGTTGCGGCTGGTCAGCTCGGCAAAGTCTACCTGATGACCGTCGAATTCGGGGCCGTCCACGCAGGCGAACTTGGTCTCGCCGCCGACAGTGACGCGGCAGCCGCCGCACATGCCGGTGCCGTCCACCATGATGGGGTTCAGGGAAACCATGGTATGGACGCCGAAGGGCTGGGTGGTTCTGCATACGAACTTCATCATGGGCACGGGGCCGATGGCCAGCACCTCGTCGAAGGTCTCACCGGCCTCCAGCAGCTCCTGCAGGGGCTGGGTGACCAGGCCGTGACGGCCGTAAGTACCGTCGTCGGTCATAAGAATCAGCCGGTCGGCTGCTGCCTTGAACTCGTCCTCCAGAATGACGATGTCCTTGCTGCGGAAACCGACGATAACGGTCACTTCTGCGCCCGCTTCCTTGAATGCCTTGGCAGAGGGCAGGGCAATGGCGCAGCCCACGCCGCCGCCGACCACGCAGACCTTCTTCTTGCCCTCCACGGGGGTGGGCTTGCCCAAGGGGCCTACAAAGTCGTGGATGTAGTCGCCTTCCTTCAGCGCACCCAGGGCGTTGGTGGAGAAGCCGACCTTCTGGAAGATAATGGTAACGGTACCTTTTTCCCGGTCATAACCGGCGATGGTCAGGGGAACACGCTCTCCCATCTCGTCGATGCGGAAAATGATGAACTGACCGGCCTTTGCCTTACGGGCGACAAAGGGCGCTTCGATCTCCATCAGGGTGACGGAAGCGTTCAGCTCCTGCTTGCGAACGATTTTATACATGTTCTAATCCGTCCTTTTCAGATTTTTCAGGGGATAGAGTCACACACACCTATCGGATTCATTATAAAGCGTTCGGGGTATTTTGTCAAATGAGAATGTTCCTTTTTTGTGGAAAATGCTTACAAAACCCGAAACATGTCCCTTAGCCTGCCAGCGCGAAGTAAACCAGCACCACCACGCCCAGAATGATGCGGTAAACGCCGAAGGCGGAGAAGGAGTGCCTCCGCACATATTCCATCAGTCCCCGGATGACCAGCAGGCTCACCACAAACGACACCACGCACCCCACGATCAGCACGCCGATCTCTGTGCCGGTGGCGGCGACACCGCTGAGCAGGAACTTCAGCCCCTTGATGGCGGACGCTCCCAGCATGGTGGGAATGGCCATGAAGAAGGAGAATTCCGCGCCGGCGCTGCGTCCCACGCCGATGAGGATCGCACCCAGAATGGTGGAGCCGGAACGGGAGGTGCCGGGGATCAGGCTCAGGCACTGGAAGCAGCCGATGAGCAGGGCG
>ERZ773130.2370-NODE-2370-length-14504-cov-3.573535_pt1 | contig 14504 bp, 9 predicted proteins | sample MGYA00511919_ERZ773130 | MGnify/ENA primary metagenome ERZ773130 (study PRJEB29015, sample SAMEA2737851) | human gut metagenome | biome: human gut; feature: human-associated habitat; material: faeces | place: China | collected 2012 ...
CCTATGCCAACTTCCGCACCTCATACAAGCGCATTGATGGCATTAGTTACACCATCTACCCCGGCGAATGGATCATGTCTGTGGAGGAATTGTCCCGGTATTTCCGCACACGCTTCCGCCGCCAGACCTTGGCCGCTTTGGAGGGACTGCAAAAGAAAGGGCTTATCAGTTTTCTTGTTCTCGGACATGGTAAGCTGGTCAAATTCAAGATTCGCGGCTGGCGGCGTCACAATACGATTCTTGACTACAATGCGCCCTGTCAGAAGGATACCGGCTTTTTCTTCTTCCCTGTATCCACTGCCACAGAACTGGTCAGTGCCGGTCACTGCTCAGAGATGGACGCCGTACTGGATCTATGGCTGAACACTGTCTATAACGATCCGCAGGTCCTCGGTTCAGACGTTGGGCCGGTGGTCTATCTCCGCAACGGTACAGGCTGCCCGCTGGTCAGCTACGCGGAACTGGCATCCCGCTGGGGCATCTCTAAGGCAACTGCCGGCCGATACCTCAAGCGCATGGCTGAACGGGGCTATCTGCAACTGGCAGCATTCCCCGGCACACATGGCACCACGATCTATCTCGAGAACTATCTCTCCACCATGTTCCAAATTTCTGACATCGTGGTGGACAAGGAAGAGATCGCCATGAGCCTTGGCATCAAGCTGGAGCTTCAGGAGGAAACCACCCTGACCACTGCGGCATCCAGCGGTTCAAATGAGGCCGGTAGCGTTTCAGAAATGAACCGCCATCGAATCGAGCGGAAGATGCGGGAGATCCTTGTGGCACAAGGGCTGTCGTGTGCGTCATGCCCTAAATCCCAATATATGTTATTACCATTATCCGACGACTGCGAGGTTACGATAGAAGGAGTACCTCCACTGCACAGGTGGCTTCAGCTGGTAGTCACCTGCGGCGGCGCACAGGAAGTATACCACTTTGAACTGAGATTGCACCCGACCGGGATGCGCGGCGATAAGGAGGCCAAAAGATGAAAAAGACAGCCCATGAACCCAAAGTGACCGATAATCCCCTGTACCATGACACGTGGATGCTCCTGCGCAAGTACCGAGATGTGGTGTGGAGCCTGGAACTGTCCGTGCAGCAGGTGCGGCGGCAGTTCCAAATCGAATACGGCAGCAGCATTGAGGAGTTTTTGGAATCGCTCTATGTGGCCGGTGTCACCTTTGAAGGGTCATCGATTGAGGATCACGCCCGCTGCATCGAGCGCAGCTACAAGATGCTGAAGCTGCTGGACACCTCCGTGGAGTTGCTGCGGACGAAGCACAAGTATGGCGAGAGCTATTACTGGCTGCTGTACTACACCTATCTGTCACCGCAGCAGTTGGCGAACACGCAGGAAATCATCGAAAAGCTGGAGCCGCACATTCGGGACATCAGCTACCGCACTTACTTCCGCAAGCGTCAGATGGCGATTGATGCCCTGAGTTCAGTGCTGTGGGGGTATTCATCCAAGGAGAGTCTGGCACTGCTGGAGAAGTTTGTGCCGGAGGGGTGAGGCTGTGATTGAGGTAAAATGAGCCTGCTTTCGAGCACAGAAAGCAGGCTCATCCTCATAAATACACAAGCTTTTTGCTTGCTGGTTCCAAATATGCCCTGCAAGGAAAGGACTCTCTTGAATGATGCTTCGATCCACGCCGATACGCGGAGGAGATTACCGGCGACAAGGCATCTCCCAATGCTACGGATGATTCCAAGGAGGGAAAAACTCATCGCAGGAATAAGCGGAGACTTGACGGTGTCACTTTATTGTCTGCAAAGATTCTGCGTGGCTAAATGGGAACTTTTTGTCAAATAATCTGCGTATATTACCGCCGAAGAGTTCAAAACCAATTGCAATTTCACACAATATCAGATATACTCAAAGAAAGAAAGTATATGGGCTATTCTGGGGAAAGGGCGGCATATGTGTAAAAAGAAGAAAAAGACAGAAGCTATAAGCGCAAACAAGTCACTAGTATTCATGAACACGCCAATCACGACAAAGAGTGAGGACGTGATTGGCTTCTCTACATACGTTGAGAAGCTGGATGCTGCTATTTCAAATGGTGGTCAAATGGTTGCGTTAACATCCCCGTTTGGCGCAGGAAAAACAAGCATAGTTGAACTTCTACAGGAGAGATACCTTAATGACCCGCAAAAGCGTGTCATTAAGGTATCTATGTGGTCGAACCTTTTCCCAACAGGGGGCAACGGGACGGCAGGCGGCGAAGAAGGCCAAAAGACGCACATACATAGTGGCGATACGACCGAACTCCATAAAGGACTTGTCTATCAGCTTATTAGCCAAATCAGCTGGAGAAAAGGCAATTATGTGAGTCGGCGTCTGAGCCAAAACTTCGGATTGTTGAAAGTTCAGACGGATAAACTTCCCTACTGGATAAGCATCCTAGTGGCACTCGTGCTTTTTTCCTTGGGGTACATCTTCCCAAAGAAGCTTGCGGTTTCCATTCCATTTTTCGGAGAAGCGGCAGCTATCATTGAGTGGTGTATGCTACTGATAGCAGCAATACTCGTAGCAATTGTAATTACACGAGCAGAAATCGTATTTTCCTCAAATAAGTCGGAAGGGGATCGTAAGATCGATGCCAATGAGATCATGCAATTCTATCGCTCGGATGTCCTTCGTTACAAAAGCGGCAAGGCGGTTTTGCAAAAAGTGCCTATATTAAAAAGGAGAAGTCGACACTATATTGTAGTGATTGAGGATTTGGACAGAACAGATGATAACGACGCCGTTGTTAATTTTCTGAAGGAACTACGAAAGTACTATGTCCCCGACAGTGTGGCTGGGCAGCAATGCAGATACCGGAACAAAGTTACTTTTCTCATCAATGTAAAACCAGAAACCCTTCTCTGTTCAAGAGAAAATGCGGGAGAAGAATATGGGCATCTTTACGAAAAGCTGTTTGACTATGTGCTCAATTTGCAAACTATAAATATTGATGACTATAAAACCATTCTAAATGAAATTCTTAAGCAAAAAGAAACCGACATCAAGAAAATTGGTATTGAATGGGAAGGAGAGGTGCTGAATATCCCGGGCGTTCAGTGGATTATTCGCGGAACAAGATTGGGGCTTCGAGAGATAAAAGATAGACTCAATATAGCTTTTTCGCTTTTTGAATCTTTACATGAAAGGTTCAGCGGAAATGCTGGTGGGGATATAGAGTTCGAAAAGTGTGCCATAGTTGCTTATATAACCACGGAATTTGAAGAGGATTTTTATGCAACAGACGGGCAGGCTTTTCAAAAACTTGTGAATCTCTATCTAAAAAATGGATTTAAAGACGAGGAAATAGCCAAAATTTTGCCGGGTATCAGCGAAGGTTATAGGAGTGAAATACAGCAACTGGTAAAATCTAAAAAGATTGACAATAATTATCGGATGTATTTTTACAACTATCCCCAAAACAGCAAAGTTCTCACTGTGGACGAGCGTACAGTTCAACGAGCGATACTATACGGTGAAGAAATAGCAGGCTTGGAGGAATCAATTAGCAAAGTTATAGAGGGCCACTCCAAGATTATTGAGAGTACTTTCGAGGAGCGCAAGCGATTGGAACTGCCGTTGCCAGATGTAGTTTTTTCGTTTGAGCAACTCTACATAGAAGCGTTAAAACATGCTTTTTCGGAAATCGTTAAGTGGATGAGTGAACTCGACTATTCATCTGATGCAACTGAAAAAACAATTATGCAAATTAAAAAGATTCTCCGTTTTGACTCTGACAGGAAATTTTATACTACAGCGCATGCAGCTGATTTTGTCAGAGTATGGGAGGAAAAATTTTCAGAAACTGCCCTGCTTCAGTTGAGAGAGGAATTATGCAGGGAGTTCTCAGATGAAATACAGCGATATTGCCCATTGTTTTTTGGCGTGCATAAGATGGCTTCAAAAGAAGAACTGGATAATGTTACCACATTTGATGCACTGAAGATAGTCAATACCGCCAGCAAGGATTTCAACACTGATATGGCTTATTATATGACCGTGCGCTTTGTGCGAGAAGCAAGTGTAGATGCAATACAGGCCGACATGCGGAAATTCCTGACAGCAGCGCGGGAAATGCTGCAGGATACCTCGGTTTTGGTAGACATGCTGTTCTATCAGGAAAAAATAATGAGGATCACCCCTGATTTTGAGAACTTGGTATTTACTGCAATAAGCAATGGTAAGGGTGATATATGTGAGTCCCTTTTTGAGCAGTATCAGCTTCTTGTTAATATGGTGGCAGAGAAAAGCGAGGAGGGATTATCTGAACAGACAACGGATTATATTTCGGCACTTGGCAGATTTGAAGGATATACGCCTGCAGTAACAAAGGAGATGGAGATATATGGGCATTGGGTAGATGTTACTTTGCAAATGCTATCTCGTGAGGAGCCTATCCCATTTGACTGCGATAATATTGTGACCGCGTTACAGGAAGAGCAGGCTTGGTTGATAGAAAATAATGATTATCTTATGGCCATCCGTGAGCTTGTTTTGAAGGAGAAGCCAGAGACCTGGAGGCGGTATAAGTTTCTGTTTGGCGAAGAGTGTCCTGTTATGACAGAAACTGAACTGCAGCGATTGTTCTATGCCCCTATTGAGGATGTGATAAGTTTGATCCCGCCTTCCTTGGTTACAGAGAACGAAGTTGAAATGCTGTCAAGGTATTTTAACAGGACAAAACAAGGAACCACCGAGTCGCACAAAATATTGCTATTTATTGCAAAACTTGCTCCTGAGGTGGCAAGTAAGCTTTTCTATTCATTGGATTTTGACATGGTGCGCTATAGATATATGTCTGCGCAGAGAAAAAACAGCGTTAAAGGTGCTTTTGAAGCGATATTAAATCTTAATGCTACCACTGAAAAAATTCGATTCATGACGGCAACGCGGATTATGGATTCTGAATGGGAAGGGCAGATGCTAAAGAATGGTGAATTGAAAGAGGACGAAGACTTGCAGCAGGCATATGTTGATGCCGTTAATAGTAGTGATTTGAGCAAAACAATAACAAAAACTACTGTACAGTTGCTATGCTCTTTCGATACCATTTATACTGTGCCAGAGCAGGTTTACAAGAGATATTTCGATCTCAAACAGTATGAGCGGTATGTATCTTGTAAAACCCGTGCGCTGAGGAGGTTTGAGCCAGAGGATGGTGAACACGGGAAAATCCTATGGCCGGTCTATTTGAGAATGTTCCAGCAACCCGGCTATAAGAATACATCGGAATACATGGCAGAAAACACAGCCTTTATCGAACGGTTGATGTCAGAAAGGATGTATGAAGGAACTTGCCAAGAGAAACTGGCCCTTTTTGCCAAGGTGCTGCAGAGCGAAGCCTGCATAGAGTTTATACTAGGACTCGACACGGAAACTGCATTAGCATATCTGACGACAATTAAAGGGTTTAAAGACAAGCCAGCCGCAACTGCGTTTGTGGTCGGTGTCGAAGCAAATGTTGACTTGCTGCGTTCTGATGAGCTCTATTCGAACACCCATGAGAAATTATTGGACGGATATCTGAAAGCAAAGTATACAAGGGCAAGAACTAAAAAAGGCTTTGAAAAGGTGAGCTAATTTGGTTTTCAAAAGGATTTGTGGTATATCATATTGCTTGAGTATAATGGTTCATAATAGCAACGATTATACGACGCTTTTACTCACCTGAAAGGATAACACGATCAGAACCTACGTGGAGTTGCAAAAGGCACTCTCCCGCCACAACATTGGCACTGTTTTGCGATTTCGGCGTAAATCCAAGTATGCTATACTGTGTATGCTCAAAACTATGCCAAGGCGATACGAGTAACACCATCCTACGGGATGGTGTTATTTTGTTTCCGGGTATTTGGGCAGCCCAAGAGGGAAGGCTTCTAGGAAGCTGACCTCCACATCTTTTCTATCACAGGAGGTATCACAAGTGAAAAAACATGACCTGACCGAGACACATCTCCACAGGGCAAGTCCCGGCATGGCACTATATGCGGCCTTCGCGGGCGTGACCATGACCGCTATGCTTTGCCAGCCTGTCTTTGCCGCCACCGTCTGGGAGAAAGCCAATGAGATCATGAAGGATGTCTATAACCAGATTCTTCTTATCTCCACCATTGCCGCCATTGTCACCGCGTCGGTGGCACTGCTGATGATGAACTTCTCCCGCAGCGGCCGCACTGTGGACGAGAGCCGCGCATGGCTCAAGCGTATTATCATCACATGGGCGATCCTTAACGGGTTGGGATTCATCATGTCCTATGTGACGCCCTTCTTCGCAGATGGCAGATGGAACGGATAACGCCAAGCTGCCCGGTTGAGAAAGGAGGGGTGCTATGGGCATATTAGATGGCATTGTAGAATGGATCGCGGAACAGGTCATGTACGGTCTTGACCTTATCAACACCTCTGTGCTGGGGGCTCTGGGCTGCGACATGACCACCTTCCTGCGCTACTTCCCCGCCGCGGAGACGATGTACAACATCTTCGTGGCACTGGCTATCGGCATGATCCTGCTGAACCTGATCTGGCAGCTATTCAAGAACTACGGCCTTATAGCAGGCGTAGAGGCAGAAGACCCGGTAAAACTGACGATCCGCTCCGTGCTGTTTATCCTGCTGGCCTATTTCGCAGATGAAATCGTGGAGCTGATACTGAAAATCGGCGGGACACCCTACGCGTGGATCATGTCGTCTGAGCTGCCCGCACTGAACTTTGCCGACTTCAATTCGGTCATACTTACCATCCTTGGGGTCTGCGCCAACGGCGCGGTGGCTCTAATTGCCCTGATCCTCGTGCTCATATTGGCGTGGAACTATATCAAGCTGCTATTTGAGGCGGCGGAGCGTTATGTGCTCCTGGGCGTTCTGGTATTCACGGCGCCGGTGGCTTTTGCTACGGGCGCGGCGCAGGCCACCTCCAACATCTTCAAGGCGTGGTGCCGGATGTTCGGCGGCCAGATATTTCTGCTGCTGATGAACGCATGGTGCCTTCGCCTGTTCATCACCATGGTGGGAACCTTCCTGGCAAACCCCTTATCCCTATAGGAGACGATCATGAATCAAAAAACGAAATACATCACAGGGATCGTGTTGTCCGTACTGGTTATATGTGCGCTCACAATCCCGGCCTTTGCTCTGACGGAATCAGATGTGCAGTCTCAGGTCTCAGCCTCCGGTAAAGAAGGCGTGGCCGGAAACCTGTTCATCTGGTTTCTGTGCGCAGTGGCATTTTTGAAGATCTCACAGAAAATCGACAGCTTCATGCAGGGCCTTGGCATCAATGTGGGTCATACAGGCGGCTCTATGCTGGCAGAAGCGATGCTGGCCGCGCGGAGCATCGCTGCCGCCCGCGGCGTCGCCGGACGCGGTCGAGGCGGCAATGCAGGGCGAGCCGGAAACACCAGCGGCAGTGGCGGTGACAGCAACACCTTCCTACAAGGCGGTCTGGCCGGTGTTGCCAATCGCAGCTTCTATAACGGCGCATACCGAAACGCCACCGGCACAGGCAGCGGCGGCGTTGGCGGCATGGCGTTCCGTGCCTCTATGACCAAGGGCGGCGATATTGCCAATAACGTTATCAGCCGTATTGCCACCGGCGGCGCGGGATCTGGGGATGTCATGTCCGGCAATATGGCGGCAGACGCTCTCATGTCCTATATGGGCTATACGGCTCTTGGTGAAGGCGCGGCGGATATTCCGACCTTCTCCAATGTGGAGATTGGCGGTGGGCATATCACCGGCACGGAGACCTCTGAGGAAGAACCTGCCGGTCGTGCCTTTGCCATGTACAGCACTGAACAGTATATGGAGCCAAAACGGGAATACACCACCGTCACCACCGTGGATGGCGCAAAATGGTATAGGCAGTACGCACAGGACGTAGTGGAGAAAAAGCCCTATCAGAATCCGGATGGCGGCATTTCCTATCGTGAGAGCCTGATCCGGCGTCTGCCTGACCCGCCTCGCAGAAAGGACAAGATCTGATATGACCCAGCAAGAACGCAGCGGTCTGAACGAAGCCGCTGAGATCAGCGCACACGCTGCCGGTGCCGTGCGCGGCGCCATCAAAACCGGAAAAGCGGTAAGCGGCGCGGCAAAAGGCGCTGCTGCCGCAGGCCCTTACGGTGCGGCGGCAGCGGCACTCTGGACACATCGCAAGGCGGTTGCTGCCATCATTGCCGGGGTGCTGGTGCTTCCCGTCCTGTTCATCATGCTGCTGCCCTCCCTGATCTTCGGCGGGTTGACCAAGGCAGGGGTTGACGGAAGTCCAGACACACCGATCCTCAACGACAACGCCGCCGTTGTGGAGAACATCAATCAGATCTCGCAGGCAATCAGCGACTTGCTGGAGGAAGGGCAGGAGGATGTTCGCGCCCGTATTGACACGGATTTTGCTTCCTCCGGTGCCGACCAGAAGGAGATCATCAATCCATACGAAAGCTCCCCGACCTACAATGCCAACCGCTTCATTGCCATGTACTGTGCCGCCAAAAATCAGGACTACACATCTATCTCCCTCAAGGATATGGAGGACGTAATCCGTAAGGCCAAGGACGCCCTCTATACCTTCACGAGCACGGAGGAGTCTCGCACGACTACGGTAACGGAAACGAATACAGATCCCAAAACCGGTAAGGTCACGGTGACGGAAACGGAAGTCACGGAGATATGGAAGATCTATACCATCGTCTATAACGGAGAGGCCTACTTTGAGGATAAGATATTCGCCCTGTCGGATGAACAAAAGGGACTGGCGGAAAACTACGCCCAGAACCTGAGCGTATTCCTGGGCGATGGTATGATGCAGGGCTTGCTGCCCGCCGAGTCCACCGGCCTTGTATCTCTGGGCGACATTCGTTTCTCGGATGGCGCGACGCAGGTGGTCTACTATAATCAGTTGGACAAGCGGTACGCGAGCAAGCCCTACGGCACCGACAACATCGGCACCTACGGCTGCGGGCCTACCTGTATGGCAATGGTGGTATCTTCTTTGACCAACGAGACGGTCGATCCCGTTGAGATGGCACGTTGGGCCTATGAAAACGGTTACTGGTGCAGTAGAAGCGGTTCCTACCATTCGCTGATCCCCGGCGCTGCCAAAGCGTGGGGCCTGCCGGTGCAAGGCTGCGGGAAAACGGAGGGACAGCGTATTGTGGAAGCGCTCTCCCATGGCAAGCTGGTGGTGGCGATCATGCTGAAGGGGCACTTCACCAGCTCTGGCCACTTCATCGTGCTGCGCGGTGTGGAGAACGGAAAGATACTGGTGGCCGACCCTGCCAACTATACCCGAAGCCAACAGGCATGGGATCTGTCTATCATCCTGAATGAAGCCAGCGGTCGTGCCGGTGCTGGTGGGCCTTTCTGGATCGTAGGGTAGGAAGGAGAACTAAATGTGAGTAAACCAAATGAATATGACACCTATATCATCCCACTCAATTTTATTGAGGGCGGGACTTTTTTCGGCGGACTGCTGAAGCTCCGCAATACAGCCGAGGCACTGGTTATCGTGCTGGCTATCGGCATACCGGTGTTCTCGGTGTCCGCCCTGACGTTGACGGCCAAGATCATTATTTTGTGCCTGACCGCGCTGCCGCTGGGCATCATCGCACTGGTTGGCATCAACGGCGAAAGCCTCTCGTCATTTATCTTTCTTGTTCTGAAATATCTCTGCAACCGCCGTGTTATTACACGCAATGAAGAGGAACAGGACAAGCGGAAAAAACGTAGGAAGCGAAAAGCTAAGAGCGGTGACGACGCGCCCAAGTACATCAATCCAGTGGCGGAATACCTGCCTGTGGAGAAGATTGAAAACGGCATCATCTACACACGGGATCACCGTTACCTGAAGATTGTCGAAGTTATACCTATCAACTTCCTGCTGCGCAGTGCCAGAGAGCAGCGAAACATCATCTATTCGTTTATTTCGTTTCTGAAGATCAGCCCGGTCAAAATGCAGATCAAGGTCATTGCCAAACGCGCCGACCTGAACCGGCACAGAGAGATCGTGCAGCGGGAGATGGCGCAGGAAACCGATGAAAACTGTCGCCTGCTGCAACAGGACTACCTGACGCTCATTGACCGGATCGGTGCACGGGAAGCCACCTCGCGCCGGTTCTTCATGGTATTTGAATATGAGGCATGGGCAGGCCGGAAACGGGATAACGAGGAAGCGGAGGCCATTGCCTCCCTGCAAACGGCAGCCCGCACCGCAGTCAATTATCTCAAGCAATGCGGCAATGAGGTGCTGATCCCGGAAAATGATGATGAATTTACGGTCGATACCCTCTACCATTTGCTGTGCCGCAACACCACTACATCGCTGCCGGATCGAGTTCGCCGGATCGTTGCCCAGTATCAGGAGAAAGGACTGGAATCTGAGATCGACGCCATTCCCTGTACGGAGTTCTTTGCCCCTGACACCATCGACTTCACCAACGGGCGGCATATCTGTATTGACGGACTCTACTACGCCTATCTGCTGGTACCCTCTACCGGCTATAAGGCGCAGGTACCAGCCGGCTGGCTGTCCCTTATCGTCAACGCCGGGGATGGCATTGACCTGGATATGTTCATCAGCCGCCAGCCGAAAGCCCGCATGGTACAGCGGCTGGGACAGCAGCTTCGTATCAATCGCAGTAAGATCAAGGACGCCAGCGATACCAACACGGACTTTGATGATCTGGATGGTGCTATCCGAAGTGGCTACTTCCTGAAGGAAGGGCTGAGCAACAACGAGGACTTTTATTACCTGAACCTGCTGATCGCAGTGACAGCTCCCACAGTGGATGAACTGGAATGGAAGGTCAATGAACTGAAAAAACTGCTCGTGTCCCGTGATATGGACGTGTGCAGCTGCGCCTTTCATGAGGAGCAGGCGTTTCTATCGTCGCTGCCGCTGGTCAGCATGGAGAAGCACCTCTTTGAACGCTCTAAGCGCAATGCGCTGACCACCGGCGTGGCAAGCTGCTATCCCTTCACGTCCTATGAGCTGAGTGATGAAAACGGCATCCTGTTCGGCCTGAACAAGTACAACAACTCTCCGGTCATCATCGACATCTTTGACTCCAAGGTTTATAAAAACGCCAATATTGCCGTATGCGGCACCAGCGGCGCGGGCAAGACCTTCCTGATCCTGCTGATGGCACTCCGTATGCGGCGTAAGGGCATACAGGTTTTCATGCTGGCACCCTTGAAAGGTCATGAGTTCCACCGTGCCTGCATCAACACAGGCGGCGAGTTTATCAGTATCTCCCCCGCCTCCAAAAGCTGCATCAACGTGCTGGAGATACGCAAGATAGACAAGTCCGTGGAGGAAACGCTGGATGGCCCCGGTATCGAACGCTCTGAGCTGGCAGCAAAAATTCAGCGGCTCCATATCTTCTTTGCCCTGCTGATCCCCGATATGTCCTATGAGGAAAAACAGCTTTTGGACGATGCCCTGATTCGTACCTACGCACGGAAAGGTATCACCCATGATAACGCTTCTCTCAGTGATCCGGATAACCCCAACGTTTACCGCCAGATGCCTGTGCTGGGCGACCTCTACGACGTTCTGCGGGAGGAAAGCGATACCAAACGCCTTTCCAACATCATCAACCGCTTTGTACACGGCTCGGCCAGCACCTTCAACCAGCAGACCAATGTGAATCTGGACAACAAATTCACGGTGCTGGACATCTCGGAACTCAGCGGTGATCTACTGCCTATCGGGATGTTCGTAGCTCTGGATTTCGTGTGGGATAAAGCCAAAGCCAACCGCACGGAGGAAAAGGCCATCTTCATCGACGAATGCTGGCAGCTCATCGGCGGCGGCTCCGGCACCTTCGGCATCGGTAACCGTCTGGCGGCTGAAATGGTGCTGGAGATCTTCAAGACCATCCGCGCCTATTCCGGCAGCGGCATTTGCGCGACGCAGGATCTGAACGACTTCTTCTCCCTGGACAACGGCAAGTACGGCAAGGGCATCATCAACAACTGCCGCACGAAAGTCATCTTGAATCTGGAGGACGAGGAAGCCCAGCGCGTTCAGCAGGTATTGCACCTCTCCGAAGCGGAGGTCATGGAGATCACCCACTTTGAGCGGGGCAATGGCCTGATCAGCAGCAATAACAACAATATCACGGTGGAAATCAAGGCCAGCCCACTGGAACGCGACCTTATCACCACAGACCGCCGCGAGCTGCTCGACCTACTGCGCCGCATGAAGCGACCGGAAGCCTAATACGGCGTTTATACGGAGATAACACGCATTACAAAATCAATACGCATATAATACGGAGTTAATACGCATTACGGAGGTGATGCCGCCTATGAGAAACAGAGAGCAAATCTATGGACAGGAGGCCGCAGGGCTGCTGCGGAACATAACCGTCTATCACTGCATACGCCGTGACCAGCTTCTACGCCTGTATCCGGGCAAGGAGGGCGTGATTGAAAACCTGCTGCGCTATCTGGTCAAGCAGCAGCGGATATTTTATAACACTGACCGGGATTGCTACGGAGATGTCCCTGACTGCCGCGAGGACAGAGAACTGACAGCGGCACTATGGGTGCTGCTGGACTTTATCGAAAAGGTGGAGTATCACAGCCCTGACAATATGCCGGCAAAGCTGGTATTCTTCGCCGATGGCGAGGTATATGAGGTCGTCTATGTAGGCCCGGGTAAGGAAGCGTTGCTGCAGCACGCGCTGGCCGCGGAAGATGATTCCGGGCAACGGCTCGTTATCATTGAGGAAGAAGACCAAATGCAGCACCTGCACATCCCTCATATCGCCGCCTACTGCATGGTGGATGACCAAGGCTGCGTACAGTACTTCAGGAAGGAGGAACCTTGTGGACAGAGCCACCCTCTCGCAGCGGATAGAGAGCATTTTGAATGAGATCACCCGCCTGTCCAACACGCTCTACGCTATGGACAACACGAATATCCAGCGGCATTCAGATAACTATGAAATGCTGTCCACAGAGGCCGCACTGCGGGGTGAGGTCATTGCCTGCCGGCTGCGGCACCTGATCTATGAGACGACCACCATCCGAAAAGCCGAGTATCTGACATCGGCTGGTGTCATGCAGGGCATCTCTGTTATAGAGAAAGATGGCATACTGGAAATCACGCTCCCCTGCCTGCTGCCTAAGAAGAGCAAGAAGCATAGCTGCGAGTATCTGACAGACCCCATCTACTACACGCTTAGTAAGTATGCGCAGACACACACGCTGCCCAAGTTCCGGCACTGTGTTGTCTGCTTTTCTCATATCTACAGCCGCGAGCTGTCCCCCAACCGGGTGCGTGACTATGACAATCTGGAGCTCAAGCAGCTTTTGGATGTGATCGCCACTTTCGTTATGGAGGATGATACGGGTCTGCTGTGCGATGCCTATAACACGACGGAGATCGGCGACGGTGACTGTACCCGCGTGTCGGTGATGGATAAGGAGCGTTTTCAGGGCTGGCTTTCGGACCGCGAGAATCGGCTCAGATCTATATCCGATTTATAGTGTTTCGACCGTGTCAAAAACAGTACATATGACGATGGTACGGCAAAGCCTGTATTTCCGGGCATTTTCACATGACCGGTGCGGGCGAAAAATACCGTGGTCATGGCAGTCTGGGTACTGCACACCAGAAGGAGGTGGTCAGTATGAGTACCCTACCACAGAAAGCTCCCGGTAGCCTATCACAAGCCTATCAGCTATTGGCGCTGGTCGCCCTGTCCGGTGAGCTGCCGGCCAGCCAACTGAGCAGGCTCGCCGGTGGCACCAGCTACAAAGAGAACGTGGTCAAGTCGCTGAAGCGTCAGCGGCTTTTGCTGTCCTACTACAAGAACGGACTGCGTGGATACCGGCTCACCGCCGCGGCGAAAAAGCTGCTGCTGGAGCACAACCCGGAGAGGTTTTCTTTCTACCTGTCCGGAGCCTGTGCCACCAACCACATCAGGAGTGAGCCGGAGCAGAGGCTTCGACTCCACCGTGTCTCTCAGACATTGATCACCATGCGTAACGCCAACGTTAGTATCTTCCGCGATGAAAAGCTAGGCGTATTCCGTCCCGGTGAAACAGCGACTGGTAGCATCTGCATCCCTACCTTCTACTCATCCCGTGAGATCAAGGAGATGGGGACAACCTTTGTTAAAATCCGTGGTGCTCGGTCCGTGGGCGTTTTGCTGACACCGCAGCATATCCACGTGGTTTACAACATGGGCAACGCGCTGATGAAATGGAGCTATAAAGCTGAGATGCGGACAAAGGCACTCATGCAGACGGTGATGTGCCGTGAACGAATGCCGCACCAGTATCACCCGGATGCGGTGCGGGGTCTCCTGCTGGGTGATAGCATGGAACTGGCCTATGAGCTACTGACTGATCAGGGTGGCAAAAACTATTTCGTTCTGGATGGCAGCTATGAGCGGTTCTGCTTCTTGACCAACGACCATCATGGAGAGGTGCTGCTGCGCCTCCTCTGTGATGAAGAACTAGACAATGACCTGCGCGAGCTGCTGCTC
>ERZ773130.2380-NODE-2380-length-14458-cov-4.596959_pt1 | contig 14458 bp, 18 predicted proteins | sample MGYA00511919_ERZ773130 | MGnify/ENA primary metagenome ERZ773130 (study PRJEB29015, sample SAMEA2737851) | human gut metagenome | biome: human gut; feature: human-associated habitat; material: faeces | place: China | collected 2012 ...
GGGCGGTGACGGCGACCGACTCATCTTCATCAAGGAGGACGAAAAGAGCCTGACCTTCGGGGATGACCGTATCCGTGAAGCCGTGGAGAAGTACCACGCCAAGCTGCTGATTCTCGACCCGATGAGTTCGTATATCGGTGACACCTGCTCGATGAACAATGCCAACGAGACAAGAGCCGAGTTTAACCACCTGATTACCGTTGCCAAGGACACCGGCTGCGCCATTGTTATCATCGCCCATATGAACAAGGCAAAGGACACAAGCCCCCTTTACCGTACCAACGGCTCTATCGACATTGCCGGTGCGGCGAGAAGCATTCTTGCTGTCACACGCACGGCAAATAAGCAGAACCCCGCCGAGCGTTATCTGGTGCAGGTCAAGAGCAATCTTGCGCCAATGGGTTCGGCTATTCTCTTTGAGGTAGCCGACAAGGGCGTAAACTTTCTTGACGAGCTGGAGTTGAGTGCGGAGGACGCTTTCTCTGCTTCTGCGCCGAGGATGGGCAGACCGAATGCCCGTGAGGAAGCGGCAACGGACTTTATCCGTTCCCTGCTGGCGGGCGGTAGGCGGCTGGCTTCCGATTGCGAAGCAAAGCTTGAAGCCGCAGGCTTCAAGAAATCAACCTACAAGAAGTCCAAAAAGAAAGCCGGAGTTCGCTCTGTGAAGGACGGCTTTCTTTGGTACTGGACTTTGCCGGAGGTTGAAAAACCGATTGAGAATGGGCAGGAAGTCACGGACGAGGACGACCTGCCTATTTGATTGAGGTTTTGAGGGAGGTCAAGGGAGGAAAGCCCTTGCCCACGACATCTTTGCAGCGAAGCTGAAAGTGTCATAGTGGGTTACGCACTTTGAAAAAGTTGCGTAACCCGCACCCCCTCCCTTTCCGCTGACTGGAGGTGATGAGAATGGCGGAAGGAAATTGGAGCGTTATCCGAGTGGAGAAAATCTCCGCAGAGGGAGCGCAGAAAACCGAGCGACACAACGAGCGCAAGAACGAAAGCTACGCAAATCTCAATGTAGACACCGAGCAAATTGCCCGCAATGTTCACTTCAAGGACACGGGTGGTTTGACTTACAACGAGTATTTCCAGCGGCTCATTGACGAGGGCAAAATCTCCACAAGAGGACAGAAAGCCGGTGCAACCATCTTCAATGAGTTGGTCATTGATGTGAACACAAGGTACTTTGAGGAACACGGCGGCTACGAATACGCCAGGCAGTTCTACGAGGAAGCCTATCGCTTCGGCTGTGAGATTTACGGCGAGGACAACATTGTGTCGGCAGTTATGCACGCCGATGAAATCAACAAGGCGGTGTCCGAAGAACTGGGCAAGCCGGTCTATCACTACCACCTGCACATCGTGGCGATTCCCACCGTCCGAAAAGAAATCCTGTGGTCGAAACGCTGCAAGGACGAAGCCCTGAGAGGTACGGTCAAGGAGGTCATCAACCAAGTTTCCCACTCAAAGAAGTGGAAGAACACCGTTCCTCTGCTGGACGAAAACGGGCAGCAGGTTATCAGCAAATACGGAAAGCCGATGTTCCGCAAGTCCTATTCTGTCCTGCAAGACAAGCTCTTTGCGCATATGACCGAAGCGGGCTTTACCGGCTTCGAGCGTGGCGTACTGGGCAGTACGGCGGAGAATCTGAGCAGCCTGGATTATCAAATTCAGAAGGACAAGGAACGACTTGTCCACATTCAGGAACGCATTGAAGCCGAGCAGGTACGCTACGAACCTGCCCACGAAGTCCGCAAGACAATGGTAGAGATTGAGGGAATGGGACAGAAAACCATCACCGGCAAGATTGCCGTTTCCAAGGACGATTACCAGCAGCTCACGGCACTTGCAAAGGAAGGTATCACAAGCCGCAGCGAAATCCAAGATTTGAAAAGCAGCGTTTCCTACTATCAAAGGCAGTATTTCAATGCGTCCTCTGCTGTGGAACGATTGCAGGAACGCTATGACCGGCTCAAAGAAAAATGCCAGCCGTTTTTGCAGGCACTGGAGCACTTCCCGAAGCTGGTGGAGGTCTTTGTAGAGAAGGTCAAGGAGCTTTTCAGTATCAAGGAAGCACAGGAACGCAAGGAACGGGAGGACAGAGCCGCCGCCCGAAAAGAACAATCCAAACACCGTCGGGGCAGGAATGACTGGGAACGATAATCCCTTCCATTACTATCCCGACTTTTTAACTTCTTCAACACTTGAATTACGGAGGTACGAAAATGAAAGACATTACAAGCACGATTACCAAGCCCCTCGCCGTCCTCGGAGAGAATGGCAAAGGCTACACAAAGGAAGCCAACTTCATTTCGTGGAACGGCAATGCCGCCAAGCTGGACATCCGAGAGTGGCATCCAAACCACGAACGCTGCGGCAAGGGTATCACGCTCACGGAGGACGAGGGCAGAAATCTTTACGCAGCACTCAAGGCAATCTATGAAAAGGAATAATCCTTTTTCGGCTCGTAACGGGGCGTTCGGAAATGGACGCCCCTATTTTTACGGAGGGAGGTGATGACCGTGGAGAATATGAAAACCGGCTTTGTAGAGAGAATCGGTGGCACGATTTTCGTTGTCAACGCAATGCCCGCAGAGAACGCAAAGCATACGCAGGAGGAGCTTGTAAAGGCTCTGATTGCAAAAGAAGCAATGGCTTTGCAGGAAGCGGAGGTTGCCTGATTGACTTTACGCACAGCTATGCACTTTGGAGATTTTTCAAAAAATATCTCAAAACCACTTGACAGAAAGGAACCATCCTGAACGAAGTGGGACGGCTGCTTGAACGGAAGCATTACCGTATCAAGAGCCTGAACCTCATCAATTTCAAAAAATCCATGAAATACAATCCGCTTGCGTATATTCGCTCGGAAAAGGATATTTTGAAGCTGGTAAATGCCCTGATTATGAACACCAAAGGCGAGGGCGACAAGGCGGGCGAAGATTTTTGGGTGAAGGCAGAACGGCTCTATTATTCCGCGCTGATCGGCTACATTTGGTACGAGGCGACGGAGGACGAAAAGAACTTTATCACGCTGCTCGATCTCATCAATGCCAGTGAAGCCAGAGAGGACGACGAGGAATACAAAAGCCCCGTTGACCTGCTTTTCGACGATCTGGAAGCGCGTGACCCAGAGCATTTCGCGGTCAAGCAATACCGAAAATTCAAGATGGCGGCGGGCAAAACACTCAAAAGTATTTTGATTTCCTGCGGTGCGCGGCTTGCGCCTTTTGATATCAAAGAGCTGCGCGAACTCATGGAAACCGACGAATTGGAGCTTGACACGCTCGGCGACAGCAAGGCAGCGCTGTTCGTTATCATCAGCGATACCGACAGCACCTTTAATTTCGTCGCCGCGCTCATGTACAGTCAGCTTTTCAATCTGCTCTGCGACAAAGCAGACGACTTTTACGGCGGGCGGCTGCCCGTCCATGTCAGGCTGATTCTCGATGAGTTTGCGAACATCGGACAGATTCCGAACTTTGACAAGCTGATCGCCACCATCCGAAGCCGTGAAATATCGGCGTCCATCATTCTGCAATCGCAGAGCCAGTTAAAAGCCATTTATAAGGACAGCGCAGATACCATTGTCGGCAACTGCGACAGTACCTTGTTTTTGGGAGGCAAAGAGAAATCGACCCTGAAAGAGATATCGGAACTGCTCGGTAAAGAAACCATCGACAGCTACAACCGATCCGAAAACAGGGGCAGTCAGATTTCTCACGGCCTCAGCTATCAGAAATTAGGAAAGGAGTTGATGACACAGGACGAACTTGCCGTTATGGACGGAGGCAAGTGTATTTTCATGCTGCGCGGCGTGCGTCCGTTTTTCTCGGACAAATACGACCTCACAAAGCACCCGAATTACAAATACACCGCCGACGCCGATCCTCAGAATGTCTTTGACATGGAACGGTACATGAAAAAGCAGCGCACCGTCGTAAAGCCGGGCGACCGCTTTGATGTGTACGAAATAGATATCACCGAATAAAAATCAACACATTTCAGGAGGATTTATTTATGGAATTTTTCGCAAGCGCAGTAGGCGTACTTCAGACTCTCGTTATCGCTCTCGGTGCAGGTCTCGGCATTTGGGGTGTCATCAACCTGCTTGAAGGTTACGGCAACGACAACCCCGGCGCAAAAAGCCAGGGCATGAAACAGCGGGCGGCGGTGTCGCGCTCATCGGTATCACGCTCGTTCCCCTGCTCGCAGGACTTTTCGGCTGATCGTCCGGCGGTGATCGCTTATGGGCGGCATACTCGACAAACTCGATGAGTGGATCAGAGATCTGCTCACCGAAGGGATCATAGGAAACCTGTCGGGCATGTTCAACACGGTGAATACCAAAGTAGGCGAGATCGCCGGAGAAGTGGGACAGACGCCGCTTTCATGGAACAGCGGCGTCTATTCCATGATCCGCAATATCTCCGAAACGGTCATTGTGCCGATAGCCGGGGTTATCCTTACTTTTGTGATGTGTTATGAGCTGATCCAGCTCGTGACAGAGAAAAATAATATGCACGATGTGGACGGATGGATGTTCTTCAAATGGATATTCAAAACCTTCTGCGCCGTGATGATCGTAACGAACACATGGAATATCGTCATGGGAATTTTCGATGTCGGTCAGAGCGTTGTCAACCGAAGTGCCGGTGTTATCATCGGAGATACGGCGCTTGATGTGAATACCGTGATCGGCAACATTGAAGCAAGGCTTGAAACACTCGGAACGGGAGAATTGTTCGGGCTGTGGTTCCAGTCCATCTTTGTGGGACTTACCATGAACGCCCTTTCCATCTGCATTATGCTCGTCATTTACGGGCGCATGATTGAAGTGTACCTGACGACCTCTGTCGGACCGATCCCACTTGCCACCATGACCAACCGCGATTGGGGGCACACCGGACAAAACTATCTGAAATCGCTGTTTGCACTTGCATTTCAGGCATTTCTCATTATGGTCTGCGTGGGTATCTATTCCGTTCTTGTCCGTAATATCGGCACAACGGGAGATATCTCGGGCGCAATATGGGCTTGCATGGGATACACCGTGCTTTTGTGCTTTGCGCTGTTCAAGACGGGTTCGCTTTCAAAATCCCTGTTCGGTGCGCATTAAGGAGGTTTGATAATGGCGTATGTAACCATTCCAAAGGATTTGACGAAAGTAAAATCCAAAGTCCTGTTCGGGCTTACCAAACGGCAGCTTATTTGTTTCGGCGCGGCGGCACTCATCGGAGTTCCGCTTTTCTTTTTGCTCAAAAGCGTTATCAACACGACCGCCGCGACCCTTTGCATGATCTTAGTCATGCTTCCTTTCTTTCTTCTCGCCATGTATGAACGGCACGGTCAGCCTCTGGAGGTGATTGCAGGTCATATCATCCGTTCGATGTTTACGAGGACGAAGGAAAGACCCTATCAGACAAACAATTTTTACGCCGCCCTGGAACGGCAGGCACAGACGGAAAAGGAGGTGATGGCTGTTGTTCGGAAAGCCAAAGCAAGAAACGGCGGCAAAGCCGAAGGTGAAACTCACCGCTGCCGAAAAGCGTGAAATCAAGCGGATTCTCGAAAAAGCGCAGGGCGACGGCTCGGGGTCCTCGAAAATCCGAAGGATTTTTGGGGTTCCCGGCGAAGCGAGAACGGCGCAGGATACGCTTCCGTTCCGGCAGATGTACCCGGACGGGCTTTGTCGATTGGACGAAAAGACATTTTCGCGCTGCATTGAGTTTGAAGATGTGAATTATCAGCTTGCAAAGCCCGACGACCAGACGGCTGTTTTTGAAGCGCTCTGCGATATGTATAACGCCCATGACGCTTCTATCGGCATGGAACTTTCGCTTGTAAGTCGGCGCATGAACCGTGAGGACTTTGTAAAGCGCATTGAGATCGCAGCGCAGGGCGACCACTTTGACCATATCCGCGAATGCTACACGCAAATGCTCCGCGCACAGCTTGAACACGGCAACAACGGTCTTGTGAAAACAAAGTATCTCACGCTTACCATTGAGGCGAAAGATGTCAAGGCGGCACGGGCGCGGTTTTCCCGCATTGTCGCGGACGCGCTCGGACATTTCAAAGTCATGGGTGCGCTGGCAAAGGAACTTTCGGGCAAAGAGTGGCTGGAAATGCTGCACGGCATTCTGCACCCGGACGGAGAACGGTTTTCGTTTGAATGGAGCTGGCTTGCACCGTCCGGTCTTTCGGTGAAGGATTTTATCGCACCTTCTTCCTTCCGATTCGGTGAGGCAAGAAAATTTTCGATGGCGGACAAATGCTGTGCCGCGTCGTTTCTGCAAATCAGCGCGCCGGAGATGGACGACCGCCTGCTCACCGAACTCTTGGATACCGACAGCGGCATTCTCGTCAGTCTCCATATCCGCAGTATGGACCAGACCGAGGCGATCAAGACAGTCAAGCGCAAGATCACCGACCTTGACAGTATGAAGATCGACGCGCAGAAAAAAGCGGTGCGTGAAGGGTTCGATATGGATATCATCCCGACCGACCTTGCGACCTACGCGGGCGAGGCGAAAAACATTCTCTGCGACCTGCAAAGCCGGAATGAGCGGATGTTTCTCATGACCTTCCTTGTCGTGAACTTTGCGGACAGCAAACAGAAGCTCGACAACGACCTTCTCCGCGCGGCAAGCGTGGCGCAGAAATATAACTGCTCGTTGGTACGGCTGGACTTTCAGCAGGAGGACGGTTTCGTGTCGGCTTTGCCGCTCGGCGTTAACCGTATCAAAATCCAAAGAGGACTGACGACTTCCTCCGTTGCGGTGTTCGTACCGTTCACGACGCAGGAGCTTTTTCACGGCGGCGAGGCACTGTATTATGGGGTCAATGCCGTTTCCGGCAATATGATCCTTGCCGACCGAAAGAGGCTGAAAACGCCGAACGGGCTATATCATAAAGGAACGGGGACACCCCGAAAAACACAGGCGAGAGCGCCGTTTGCGGCACAGACGGACGGACGGCGGAGAGGGCGGACGGGGACGGAAAATCTCAAAAAAGATTTCGGAAACAGTTCCGATTTACCCCCTGTTTTTCTCCTATTTGTGAGGGGGCGTTTTCGGACAACGCAAGCGCCGGACTGCCCTGTCAGAAAACAGGAAAGGAGTTTTGCCATATTCTACACCAACCGCTTGCAAAATTCAATGCGGAAAGGAGCCGCCGCATGAAGAACGAAAACAGGAACGGGGAAATCAACGCAGTCAACGACGGGTGCGGACAGTTTTTAAGGCGCATCGGCTCCACCACCTATCTTGTGTCCGTCCGTTTCAGCGAAAAGAGCAGGGAAACCTTCGAGGACAAAATCCTGCGCCTTATCGAAAAGGAGGCGAGGAAAACTGCCTGACCCCGTATGTGCCGCAAAGGAGGCGTTGAGCCGGAAAGAGGGAAGCATGAACAACGAAAAACTGACAATCCTTTATGAGCGGTTGAGCCATGAGGACGGACGGGAAAACGAGAGCCTGTCCATTGAGAACCAAAAAGCCTATCTGGAGGAATACGCCCTCCGAAGCGGCTTCAAAAACCTCGTCCACAGGACGGACGATGGCTGGAGCGGGACGCGCTGGGACAGACCGGGCTTTTTGCAGATGACGGAGGACATCGCGCGCGGCAGCGTGGGGCAAATCCTGATAAAGGATATGAGCCGCCTGGGGCGTGACCATCTGCGCGTGGGCTTATTTCTGGAACAGCTTCGGGAAATGAACGTCCGGCTGATCGCCGTTGCGGAGGGCATCGACACCTCCAAAGGCGAGGACGATTTTATGCCCTTTCGCAATATCCTTGCGGAGTGGCACGCAAGGGATACCAGCCGCAAAATACGGGCGATATTCGATGCGAGGACGGCGGCGGGAAACCATGTGACGGGCGCACTGCCCTACGGCTACCTCCACGACCCGCAAGACCGCCAGAAATGGCTTGTGGACGAGGAAGCCGCTCCCATTGTAAAGCGGATATTCCGGAGCGTGATTGCGGGAAAGAGCATTGCAAAAATCGCGGAGGAACTGACCGCCGAGCGGATACTGACCCCCAACGCCCATTGGAAAAGCATCGGCGAAAGGACGAGCCGCGGAGCGCACAACGCAGACCCGTATAAATGGTCGAGCGCCACCATTATCAACATCCTCAAGAAAGAGGAATATATGGGCTGGAAAGTCCTCAACAAGACGGGGACGGACAGCTACAAATCCAAGCAGCGGAAGCCCACTCCCGATAAAAAGCGCATTTTCAAGGACGCACACCCGCAAATCATAGACGAGGAAACATGGAATATCGTTCAGCGGCTGCGGGGAACCAAGCGGCGGGTATGCAAATACGATGAAGATACCAATCCACTGACGGGCGTCCTCTATTGCGCCGACTGCGGCGAAAAGATGTACCACAAGCGGGGAAACACGGGCAGACCCGACCACCCCCACCATGAATATGTGTGCTCCAGTTACCGCCACTATTCAAGAAGCTGCACCTGTCATTATATCCGCGTGGAAGTCGTGGAACAGCTGATACTGGACGCGATACGGCGGGCAGGCAGATACGCCATTGAGAACGAAGCCGCATTCATTCAGCGGGTGCGGGAGGAAGCAGAACTGCAACAGGAAGCGGCGGTAAAGGAGAGCCGCAAAAGGCTGACCAAGGGCAAGCGCCGCCGCGAGGAAATCAGCCGCCTGATTAAAAAGCTGTACGAGAGCTACGCCGCCGGTAAAATCCCCGAAAACCACTTTTCTGAGCTGCTGGCGGGCTATGACACAGAGCAGAAACGCCTTGATGCGGAGCTGGAAAGGCTGCAAGACGGGATAGACCGCTACAACACCGACAGTGTGAGAGCCGACAGGTTTCTGGAGCTGGTGAAGCGGCACACCGAGTTTACCGAGCTGACCCCCACCCTTTTGAATGAATTTGTGGAGAAGGTCATCGTACACGAGGCGAGGAAAACAAATGGAAAACGGGAGCAGGAGGTGGAAATCCATCTGAACTTTATCGGCAGATTCGAGCTGCCCGAACAGGAGTGCGAACAGGAAAAACCGCCGGAAAAGAAACGGACGAAAAAGCTGCGCCGCGAGATGAGCGAGGAACAGCGGGAAATCCTGCGCAGGCGGGACAAGGAGCGGTACGCAAGGAAAGTAGCCGCGAAGAAAGCCGCCGAAGCAGCGGAAAGGGCGGCAATCCTCAAAGGCACAGCCTACGAGCTGCCGCCGCAGGAAAGCGAAATGCAAAGAAGCGCATAACCGAATACGGAAACGCAGAAAGCGGCTTGTTCTCCAAAAGGGCAAGCCGCTTTCCTGTACCCGAAAGGAGCGTTTCTCCATCGCTTCCCTTCCCATCCCATCCATTTCAAATCCAACAAACGAAAGGAGCTTTTACACATGGCAAAGACCAAAATCGAAAAAATCGCAGGCATCGAGGAAGAAATCCGACAGCTTGAAAACAAGCGCAGACAGCTTGTGCAGGCGCAAAAAGCGCAGGAGCGCAAGGACAGGACGAAACGCCTTTGCAAGCGCATGGGGCTGTTTGAAAGCCTGCTGCCCGAAAGCATATCTTTGACTGATGAGCAGTTTCAAATCTTCCTTGAAAAGACCGTCCTCACCGAGCAGAGCCGCCGCATATTGGACGGATTGACCGCACGGCGCGTAGCGGGCGGGGACGCGGACGGGGGCAGCGGAGCAAGGGAGCGCGGCTAACGCCGCCCTCCCCCTACCCGAAGGGCGCACTTATATACCACATAACTGTGGTATCGTGCGCTCTGCCGAGGGCGTTTTGCGCCTGCCGGCACAAAAGGAAACGGCGGGAACACCCGCAGAAAGGAGGATGCCCCATCGCCATCTATCATTGCAGCATTAAAATCATCTCCCGGGGCAAGGGTAAGTCCGCCGTTGCCGCAGCCGCCTACCGCAGCGGAGAGAAGCTGACCAACGAATATGACGGGATAACCCACGACTACACCCGCAAAGGCGGTATCGTCCACACCGAGATTTTACTGCCCGACAACGCCCCGCCCTCTTTCTCCGACCGCTCTGTTTTGTGGAACGCAGTGGAGAGAATCGAGAAAGCGAAAAACGCACAGCTTGCACGGGAAATCGAAATTGCCCTGCCCCACGAACTGACGAGGGAGCAGGGCATTTCCCTTGTACGGGAGTATGTGAAGGACAATTTTGTGACGGTGGGAATGTGCGCCGATGTTTGCCTGCACGACAAGAATGACGGCAATCCCCACGCCCATATCCTGCTGACCATGCGCCCCATTGAGCAGGACGGCGCATGGGGCGTGAAGCAGAAAAAGGAGTATATTCTTGATAAGGACGGAAACAAAATCTACGACCCGAAAAAGCGGCAGTACAAATGCAAATCCGTTCCCGCCACCGACTGGAACGAGCAGACTAAAGCGGAGGAATGGCGGGCGGCATGGGCTGAAATCTGCAATTCGTATCTTGAAAAGGGAAATCATACCGAGCGTATAGACCACCGCAGCTATGAGCGGCAGGGAATAGACCTGATCCCCACCGTGCATCTGGGCGTAGCCGCCTTTCAGATGGAGAAGCGCGGAATCCGCACGGAGCGGGGAAACATCAACCGCGAAATCGAAGTCACAAATCAGAAGCTGCGGCAGTTGAAAGCCCGCATTTCCAAGCTGCAAAGCTGGCTGAAAGAGGAAGCGGCAAACACCGAGCCGCCCACTCTTGCAGAGGTGATACAGGGTATCCTTTCGCGGCGGGAGCAGAGCGGAAAACCGGGCTGTTATACCGCCGTCAACAATCTGAAAGCGGCGGCAAAAATGCTGAATTTCCTGCAAGAGAATCAGATCATGGATATGGACGGCCTGACGGAAAAAATGGCGGGTATGTTCGGGGAGCAGCGCGAAATATCCGAAAAGCTGAAGCCCATCGACAGGCGGCTGAAAACCCTTGACGGGCATATTTCAAACGCCGAGAAGTATTTGAAGTACCGCGAGGTTTACGGGAAATACAGGCGGCAGCCGCCGAAAAAGCAGGAGGCGTTTTACGAAGCGTACCGCATGGAGCTGACCCATTACGAAGCCGCAGGACGCTATCTTGACGGCGTGATGAACGGCAGGACGGGTATTCCGCTAAAGGCATGGAAAGCGGAGCAGATACGAAAGGGCGTTTACGCCATATTGCGGGAGGAAAACCGCAAAGAGCAACTCACGCACAAGCATAATCTTGACCGTTAAACAATGGGCTGTATTATAAACAGCCCATTAAAGTTAATGTATTGGCAAGCATATATTACTCGCTCTTTGGGGTATTCTTTTCGACCGTGAAAAACGCATAACCAAGCACTATGCCTATAACCGAAGCAATTGCTCCAATAAAGAAAAGGGTGATTGTTTGCAAATCGATCTGATTGAAGATTGAATTTTCTCTCATGCCATAACTCGCATAGATAGACAACAAGAACATGAGGCCAAATCCAATCGGAGCAAACCACTTGCGCTTTCCCCAAAAATCGTTTTTCCCAATCAAAAGAGATATTACAATCGTTGCTACCGGAAGCACGAGCCATTGGAATGCGCCTGCCTGTGCTTCTGAAATCCTTTCCGCAGAAAAAAACCACGACACCATGATATTGAATGCCCATATCACCAGATAGGATAAAATCAATATCAGCTTTGATAACTTGACCTTGCTTTTTACTACATTTGTGCTTTCTTCGATATAATCCAGATAGTTTTTCATAGGGGAATCTCCTTTCAAGAGGTAGTCGAGACTGACGCCATATAAATCGCTCATTTTAAGCACACTTACAATATCAGGGTAGGATTTCTCATTCTCCCAATTTGATATTGTCTGCCTGCTGATACCAAGAGCTTCCGCTGCTTGCTCCTGTGTGAGCTTCGCATCTATTCTTGACTTTTTGATTTTGCTGCCAATTTCCACACGCCTGCCTCCTAACATTAACTTCATCTGTATTATCCCCTATGTGAAAAGCACTGTCTATCAAAGCGCTTTTACAAGTCGGAATTTCTCCGTCAAAATGCTTTTACATCACCCAGTTTTAGAGAAAACGCCTCCACAAACAGGATAAGCTATCCCCCAAGGTGACAGTCAATAGGTTTTTCAAAAAAATGAGTTAGAATATTCCCTTATTGTACTTGAACTGTGCATACAAGATAAAGCCCAAGCCGATGACGAGCGCCGGAATAACAATGAAAGACATTGCCTTTTCGCTCCAGAAAGTTGTGACAAATGCCGCTATCAAAGATACACCGATGATAAGCGTACCTGTGCCGACGGCTCTCCCATACTTCGGTACATCTTCTTCCTTGACCTTTCTTCGGTTGTAGGAATGTATTGTGCTGATATTTCCAGTCATATTCACGATTCCAATAACGGAGATGAATATGCCTAAGATCAACAGAGCGATATTATCCATTCGCTTCCTCCTTAAAAATAAAACAGTTCTTCAAATTTCTTGTCCAGAGCAATGCAGAGGATCAATGCCAGCTTTGCGGTCGGATTGAATTGCCCCGTTTCAATGGAACTGATTGTGTTTCTCGATACACCAATCATTTCCGCCAGTTGTGTTTGGGATAGCTTTTTCTCTGCGCGTGCTTCCTTGAGGTTGTTTTTCAATTTCAGCTCGTCATTCATTCCTTGACCTCCACAAGCCGCAGGACAAAAAAGGCAAGAAATGTGAGGCACATCGCTAAATAGAGAATACCGAGGATCAAGTCGGTTTTTCTCTTTAGCCTTGCATACTTTACAAGAGTGTGGGTGGTAAGGATGCTAAAATAAACAACCCACGGACTTAGAAAGTATGTTTTTGTGAAGATACGAAAGATAAGAGTGAGAACAACGCAGACCGCAGCACCGACACGTCCGGCAATATTTCCTGCCTGCGCGGTTACTTCCATCTCCGCCAAATCCCTGTTTTTGTTCTCTCTGCGGCTGCTTTCCAAAATCTTCTCTTTATTCATTGAACAGAATCGCTCCTTTCCAAGTTTTCTTGTCATTATTATATCAATGCCAAGTAAACTTGTCAAGCATAATTATCTTACCGTCCTGGGCCTTTTCTATGAACACCGCACTTTTTCGCCGCCTCGCTTGCCGCCCTGCGGCGTTCCTCGCTGTATGGGGCGTGTTCAAGCGAAAAAGCGCAACCGATTTTCGTCAGCTGCGCTTTTGGCGGCTATGGGCGGTAATAGCGGTCATTCCTTTTTCTGCTTCTCTTTTATTTTCTGATTCATCTTCTTCGCCTGCGCTCTAAGTCCAAGGAAAGCACAAAGCCACCAAAGGGCTGCGGTTCCTACTGCAATCAGGAAAAACCTAAGAACGCCGGAGCTGTTTTCCATCCACCCTGCCAAATATGCGGTCAGAAGAAAGACAGGCATACCAATCAGCGTGTGGATCAAGGTTTTGAGCCAGGGGGCAAGTTTTTCGTTGTAGTAAATCAGCGCAGGGACATAAAAACCGAGCGATATGACGATGCAGCAGATTGCAAACCGCTGTAAATCTCCTCCCGTGTACCCTGCAAAGAAGCGGTCTACCCCTCCCGCAAAAACAGGTCCGATAAACAGAGTTGCGACAAAAGTGAAGCACCCCATGCCGATTCCCGAATAAATCTGTTTCAGCAGCTTTTTCATGCGGAACACCTCCCTATAATCCTAAATATTTTTTGAAAGCGGGCAGATACTTCCGTGAGATACATTCCTTGCAGCCGTTTTTCAGAGTTACCATCATAAGCCCGCCCAAAGTCGGCTCAACGCACTCAAGGTATTGTAAGTTGATAAGTACAGACTTGGAAATACGCATAAAGCTAACTCCGAGCATATCCTCAAATTCATACAGCCGTCTGCCGCTGTCAAAGCGTTTCGTTCGGGTGTAAACGGCTGCCCTTTCGTTTTCTACCCGAAGCATATACAGCTCCTCCGGGCGCAGGACAAAGATCCTTTCGTTGTCCGTTACGGTTATCGCCTTGTTGGAAACTGCGCCCTCAAGAATGGCTGCGGCTTGGCGCACGGCTTCCGTCATTTCATTCGTGAAGATAACGGCATACGGCTCCTTGGCAGTTTCGGTCATTTTGATTTCAACTTTCACTCGTATCACCTCGCTCCCTGCTGCAAGTATATTATAGCGCAGGCTCTGTTTTTTGTCTGTGCTTTTTAGGTAAGTGGTAGGTTTGGACAGGTAAGATGCGATTTGAAGAAGGTAAGTTTCAATGCACTTATGAAGAAGGTAAGTTTCAATGCACTTATATTATACCAGCCGGATTAAAAGCGTTCAATCTGTTATACAGCCTTGAACTGCAACTTTTCCATGAACGCTGCTCTTTTTCGCCGCCTCGCTTGCCGCCTTGCGGCGTTCCTCGCTGTATGGGGCGGTCAGACGGAAAGAGAAACGCCCCTTGCGGATTTCAAACTCCATGCAGCCCGTGTCCGGGTCTGCGTCGGTCTGGCGGCACTGGTCGGGGTGCTGTCCGGCGTAGGCGGCAA
>ERZ773130.2390-NODE-2390-length-14396-cov-3.842549_pt1 | contig 14396 bp, 18 predicted proteins | sample MGYA00511919_ERZ773130 | MGnify/ENA primary metagenome ERZ773130 (study PRJEB29015, sample SAMEA2737851) | human gut metagenome | biome: human gut; feature: human-associated habitat; material: faeces | place: China | collected 2012 ...
AGAAGAAATGCGGCCTTTAGCTAAATAAGCCAAGGCCATATTGCAAATATCTGTATTATTCATCACGGAAACACCTCCATGTTATTTTCCTCTTTATTAAAATAGGGACGCCTTAAAGACGTCCCTAAGTGCTTGTACATAGCCGTCACATGACTACATAGGTGTTATTTAATATTTTCTCTAATAAGCCTAATCAAATCTTGTCTACTGGCATTTGCCGGATATTTAACATCGGCATTATAGAGCTTAGCTCTTAATTCATTGGCCGACATATCTTCAAGCTTTCTACCCGGCATTACAGTATTACCATTACTATCTAAAATCATTTAAAATCCACATCTACAGCGAGCGCCGCAACAATTTTATCGGCAGTTGCATTAGTTGGAGTGCTGGAATCACTAGCTTTGATGCGCAGGTATTCTTTTACTCCCAAAGGCACCTTAGCTCGTACAGGAGCATTGTCGTCCAGAGTAAAGCTTCCCAGCGCTACAGCCTCGCTGAACGCTTCATCATCAGCAGTTTCCAAGGTTAAAACAACACTGCCGCTTTCAAGCTTCGGTCCTACATAAAGCCACATTGGATTTATGCTGTCTCCGCCGCCCATAGCGATAATATCGCCAAGAACACCGTCAACTAATTCTGCAGCAGGTTTCTCAAAGAAAATATTTTCCTTATCTAATCTCATTATTTTTCACTCCTCACGCTTCAATTTTAGCTTCGTCTTCACGAATGCAGTCAAGTTTACGTACACGCATACCATCTACATTTAATACTTTAATGCCATTGGCCAGCGTTTCCATTTCAACATGAACGTTATTTTTATCGATCAAGCACAGTTTGAACAGAGTATACATGCTGCGAGAACAGTACATCATAACACTGTCAGGATTTCTCAACCGGTCATGAACGCGAATAACATTCTCAATAATCTTCTGCTTTTGAGCAGAAGTTGCAGATGCAAACTGTGCTGCATCAATATTGCGAATAGCTCCTACAGCTCTATAATCACGAATAGTCAGGCCTACATTCCAAGTCCATTTCGTAATCATAGCTTCAAATTCAGTTCCGTCATCCGCTATTGTAGTTTGTTGTCCAAGATCTTCTTTCTTCAAACCAGCACTACCATTTTTAGGGAACACGCCTGAGCATGTACGTTCTCCCCAATTTACAAAATAAATAGATGTATTTTTGGTACCGCCGCCAGCATTAAGAGTAGTATAGCCTTCAGCCGTCGGATCATCACCATTGCCAAAATAACGATGTCTGATATCGAACCCGTTAAATTCATCCGGAACCTCGCTAAGTCCGCCATAAATAACATCTTTAGCAATACGATCACCAAAGCCGGCTACAAATGCTAGATCCTCGCTATAACGGAAAGCTGCAGGATCATTCTGCAAACGCAAAAGCTCTACATCCATCTTATTACGATTTTCGTATAAAGTAGTCGTATCATTAATCTGTTTTACTCCGCTCTTTTTATAAGGAACACCAGTATTGATACGACGGATAGAAGGTTCAGGAACTTTTGTACGTTGAGTAGTCACGATCCCAGTAGGAAGATTGCCCTCCATAAAAGTCATTTCTTCTAAAATTGGATTAGATTGAGACAATACCTCAATAATATCATCTACATTTCCGGAAGGGTCAAGTCTTCCCCTCCAATCAGCTAAGGTATATGCCAATTGATTTAAAACTGCCATTATTCATTCATCCTCTCTTATTTTAATTTACTAAAATCTGTTTTGTCATAGAATTTTTCAAGGCTGCTTCCCTGTGCGGCGGGAGCGCCAGCGCCTTTACCCGGGTCACTCTCCAAAAACTTCCCGAGCATAGAAAAAGCGCGGATAACTTCAATTCTGTTACCTGCACCTGTTTCGTTTAACGCCTGCCTGATACCAGGAACCGCTTTCTCTACATGTTCCACCGCAAGACCGCAAAGACTAATGATACTGTCGAACTCTGTCCCAAGTTCTTTCTTTGCAGCCTCACCCCAATTTTGAACTTCTGTATTTCGCTGCTCTATAACAGCATTCATAGCAGCTTCTGCGATGCCTTTACCCCATTCGCCGCCATACTTAACAATAGCGTTAGCCTGCTCATTGTTAAGCCCCATATCCTTAATGACCTCTACGAACTTATCGCTCTCTTCCTGGCTGAACTCAAAGTCATCCATAGCGGAAATAGTTTCTTTAAAGTCATAAGCAATTGGTTCAGCTTCTTCCTGTGGTTGAGTTTCTGCTTTACCACCAAGAAGGGTATCAGCAGACTGTGTCTCCTGTTGAACCTCTTTCTGCTGTTCAACTACTTCAGTGCCCTGCGTGTTATCGTTGGCACTCGTGTTAGTTACATCTTCCATTAGTCATCGTCTCCTTCCAATTGTTCGGCAGCAATTTCCTGCGCTTTGATTTGAGTTTTTATATATTCAAAATTTAACTGATTCTTTGGTATCGTATATTTTACCATTTATTTCAAGATAAATAGAGTAGGTACCTGATAGTCCTTCAGCATTAATATATCTATTAATAACTATACCATTTTTATTTTCTTCTTCACTAAATATATCAACACATAATGCTGTATATGGTTTTTTACTAACTTTTATTTCATAATAATTAGAAATAGTATTTTTCTTTAAGATAATATTAACTTTATCTTCTCTTTTAAATTGACCAGTAAAGACTAATCTATCTATTTCTTTAGTAAACTTAATATTATGTTTAGTATAATCTTTATCTATCTTATTACTATTACTAGCTAAACTAATTTTTTTCTTAGTAATATTTGTCTTACCAAGACTACCAACTCTTGTAGCACTACCTAGTTTTAATTCCGTATCATTATAAATGTTCATCTTTTCTACTCGGTAGAAATTACTAGGTAGTACTAATTCAAAGATAACATCATTATCAAGTAGTTCAACTGTATCAGATTTTAAGGAAACATTTCCTTCTGTTAGACCTGCTGGTTTGTTAGAAGCTTTTCCATCAACTGATACAATACCACCAGAATGAATAATATAGTGATTATCATTTAAATAATCTACATCAGAAATGTATGGCGAATAAAAGTCACTTCCTCTTTCTTTACCATATTCAAATACTTGCTTAATAGTCATTTTTTTAGTATCTATCTTATAAATAACTCCTCGTGAATAAGAATTACTAGCATCTACATAATTATCTTTCTTTTTTGATTTATTATTACCATTATCAAAGATAAATACTTCACCTTTAGGGGTAATCATAGCAGCATGTTGACTCCATTGCCATTCAAAGTCTTTACCGATAGGTTTAAAGAAATATTTTTGATACTCTTTACTCCAGTTAGTAGAATCTCCAATTATCCAGTTAAGTTTACCACTTTTATAATCAATATTAATAACAGCATCTTGATGTCTTCCAGATAACGTAATAGAATTAGTCTTTTTATCATACCAAACAGAGTTATTATGGAACCAGTCATAACTAGTCCAGTTTTCACTTTTTCCATCAGTCATCTTTAATATTTTTCTTAAATCAAATTGTCTAACTTCTTTCCCCGTTTCTCTATCAAGTTCTACAATATAATCTTCAACGGTACCATCATTATTTAAAAAGTTATCAGAAGCTACTAATAAATTACCATTAGGCATCTCATAATAATCATGATGGTATCCTCCTTTTAGACTATATTCTTTATAAATTTTTCCAAACATATCAATCTCATAAAGCCCAGTAACATAATAAGGGGAGTTGATAAGTCTTTCTGTTCCAACAAGTAAATGCCCATTCTTTAATCTTTCAATATCCCAAATAGCCTTATAAGATAAATACCATCTAACATCACCATTAACATCATAAGCAGCTGTATATCCAGTAGATGATGGAGAATAAAAATAAAAATCATTAGCAAGTTTTTCTTTATCAACTTTTACACTAGTAGGAATTATAAAATTATCAGGTAACTTATCAGTTCTAATTTTAAAAACCTTTCTAATATTTTTATATTCTACAATAATTTCATTTTCACTATCAGGATATAATCCATAGATTGATAAGTAATGCTTTTTACTCTTATTAAACTTATGAGTAAGAGTAGTATTTTCATCTTTACCAACTACTGTTACTTTAGGACTAACACTTTCTTTTGTTTCAAAAAGAATAAGAGCGGTTAGGGGAGAAGACTTATAAGGATCTACTATAATATTAGGGTTATCAATACTATATCCTTCTATTTTAAATTTAGCTTCTTCTTTACTTTGCATTGTAATAATACTTTCTTTAGTTTTAAGAAGTTTTCTTCCCTTCTGATTATTAGTAGAGATATTTATACTTACCACTAATAAAATACTAATTAATAAACACAATAAAACTTTTTTCATAAATAACATCTCCTTTATAAATTAATCATAAATAATAATTTATAAAAGATAAATAAAATAGTAGTTGAAAAAACTAAACTCGTAGTTGAGTTTAGTTCATAAAGCAATCATCATTTATAGATAGAGGTATTTCATAAGTTGTAATTTTATTATCCTCAGTAATAGCTTTAACTGTTAGATAAAGACTATTTTTAGTAAAATTTTTGCATAGCCTATTATAATTATTTACTTTAAACGTAATATCTTTTAAATAATCTTCAATAGTAGAATTATTACTTTTTTTCTTATCTATTTCTTTTGAAATGTTATTTTTATCTTTTTCATATAGAATACATTCTATTTCTTTATAGATAGTATTATCATCTCCACCACAATAGTCTATATTTGATATATAAATAGATGATTGATTATTATTATAAGCGACTGTTCCTTTAATAGTAAAAGCACTACAACTAGAGGATAAAGTTTTAAAGTGAAAGTATTCTTTTTTAGTATTATAGAAAGTTATAACAGATATGGTAATTAAGATGATAATAACAGTAGTAATTAATATATACTTTTTATTAATACTTTTCTTTTTATAATTGCCATCTAATAAGTCATTTATATCTAGATTAAAATCATGACATATTTCTTTTAATAGGGCTATATCAGGGATAGCTTTACCATTTTCCCATTTACTAACTGCTTGATAGGTAATACCATATTTCTTAGCTAGTTCTTGTTGGGTAAGATTATTATCTTGTCTAATCTTTTTAATAAGTTTTCCAATTTTTTCTTGATTCATATTACCACCTATAATTCTTTTTAAAGATAGTAGACTCTCTAATTACAAACCCATTTTTTAAGTATAAATGATGAGCTGCTCTTCTTTCTAATCTAGATGTTAATTCATAATAAGATAGATTATTATCCTTTGCAATAGTATCAGCTTTTTCTAAAAGATAAGTACCAATTCTTCTATTTTGATATTCTTTTTTGACACAGACATAAGTTATATAACCAAACTTAATATTTCTAAAGTAATCATTAATTATATCTATATGCAAATGACCTACTACTTCTTTATCATTAACTGCTACAATACTAAATGAATTATCACTATTTTCTAACTTATCAATATTAACATTTCTATAATGTTCATTAAGTAACTGTTCTAAACTTTCTTTATCTTCTATTTTATAATCTCTAATTAATATTTCCATTTTTATTTTCACCATTTATATGATAACATAAGATAAATTATTTAGTAAATATTATATAAAAATAAACTATAGTTTGATATAATTACAATGAGGAGGATGAGTTAATGAATAGAACAAAAAATAAGTATTTACAATTTATTATTTCTTTTATTATGTTGACAGTAGGTACAGTAATAGCAGCATATGCCCTAGAGTCATTCTTAATACCAAATACTATTCTAGATGGAGGAGTTACTGGTATATCAATAATTGTATCAAAATTAACTAATATACCACTAAGTATTCTAGTCTTATTAATTAATATACCATTTGTTTATGTAGGGTTTAGAAACTTAGGTAAAGGATTCTTAGTAAGAACAATTTATACGATGGGACTATTCTCTTTATGTTTAAATCTATTTCATAATGTAGAACCATTAACAGAACAAATATTACTAGCCACTGTCTTCGGTGGAGTTTTACTAGGAGTAGGAGTTGGTCTAATTATTCACTTTGGTGGATGTGTTGATGGAACAGAATCAGTAGCTATTGTAATTAGTAAGAAAACATCTTTATCAGTAGGACAAGTAGTATTATGTTTTAACCTTATTATTTATACAGTAGCAGGGTTTATCTTTGGACTTGATAGAGCCTTATATTCACTACTTACTTACTTTATAACTTTTAAAGTAATAGACTTTGTATCAGAAGGATTAGAACAAGCGAAAGCTGCTTTAATTGTTACTAGTAATGGAACTGCTCTTGCTGAAGAAATATATAAAAGATTAGGTAGAACAGTAACATTTATTAAAGGACAAGGTTTAATTAGTGGTGATAAAGAAGTACTATACTGTGTCTTAACTAGAATTGAAATATTTGAACTTAAGAAAATAGTAGAAGAGATGGATGATAGAGCTTTTATTACTATCTTAGAAGTATCAGAAGTAATTGGGGAGCATATTAAGTCTACTAAGAAAATTAAAAAAGTTCATCAAAATATAAAAAACCTTAATTAGTTTTAGTTAAGGTTTTCTTTTGTAGCTCATAATTAATTATATCAGGATAATCAGTGATATATGTTATATCTTTATAATAATCATCTACTTTATTTAAAACACTATCTAGTTCTTTAACGGAATTAATAGTCCAAATAGATACATTTTTATTATCTTTTTCTAATTCATCAATTACTTTATAGGTTACTAATTGTTCTTTTAAAGCAATATTATCAAATAGACTAATATAGTTAAGCTTATCTTTAGAATTAATAATAGCTTGATAATTATAATCTTTATTTTCTTTTTCTAGACAAAGTAGGGCAAGTAAATTAGAACTTTGAAAAGTCATATTATCAGTATCTTTATCTTTAAGTTCTTCTTCTAAAGCAGTTATAAACTTTCTTGTATCATTATTAAATTTTAAATCAAGTAATATTTTTTTATTTTCACACATATCGATAGCATCACTAAGAGTGATTAACTTATAAGTTTTATTATTTAGATTTTCAAATCTTTTCCTAATAACTAATCCATCTATTTCACTAAGAGTATTAATATATGATTTAGTCCAAGGTTTCTTATAAATTAATTCTTCTCTTAATAATTTACTACTTATACTATCTGATATTTTAATAGTCTTTCCTTTTAAAGTATTAACGGTATTATTATGTGATAAGACTAGTTTATCATCATTAGTTAATCTAATATCAAATTCAATCATATCAATATAAGAAGTGTTATTAGCAAGTACTAAAGCATCTTTAGTATTTTCAATAGCAAGAGAAGAAAAACCTCTATGAGCTACAATAGAAAAGTCATCATTATCACTAAAGAAATCAGTAAGATCTTTTATAAAACCAGTTTGCGTATCGTGTGATAATTTATATGAAATAGATGATGTAGTAATAGTTGCAGCACTAGTGAATAATAGTAATCTTTTAATAATTTTTTTCATGTACTTACTGCCTCCAAATTTACTTATTATTCTATATTAATAACTAAAATGCGTCAATTAACTCTAACCAAAATATTAACTATCATTTAAATAAAATATTTAAAGAAAGATTTCCTATAAATTTAGTTGTCAAGGAATTTTTGACACCTGCCAGTGGCGGTAATAACTACAATATTTTACTTTAGAAAAGGTACATGAGAAATATAATAAATATATGGAAAAAAATTTAATAATGCTTTATTAACTTGAATTTAAAGATAAAAACTCTTTCCTTTATAATATTTATATGTTATATTTGATGTGACGTTTGCTTACAACTTGCAAGAAATTACCAAAGGAACTGCATAAATTGATATGCAGCTTTTTGGCGTTTATTAAAGGGAGGTGTAATAATAAATGATAACAAAAGATGAATTTCAAAAAGAACAAAGAAAATTAAAAACTATTAGTAAAGAGGTAAAACTAGTAAGAGATAATCTTGCTAAGGAAGTAGTAGGAGACTTAGAAGAGTTTAGAGAGTTTCAAAAACTAGCTTGGCAAGATAAAAGCTCCTTTGATAGAGCTGAATTTAATCAGGTTTTATCAAATAATGAAATGGAAGCTAGAAGAATACTTGCTAAGAGAATGTATTTTAAAAGAATATGTTTAATTGCTTCCAAGCCTTATTTTGCATCCTTTAAATATCAAGATGAGGATGGTAAAAACTATAATATTTATATGTCTCTTACTTATCTAAAAGATGATAATTATAACAATATTCTATATGACTGGCGAAGTCCCATCTGTAGTGTATTCTATGACTATGAGACAGGACCTTGTAAGTACTTAGCACCAGAAGGGATAATATCAGGTACCTTGTACTCTAAAAGACAGTACCAAATAAAAGATAATAAATTATTAGCAGTCTTTGATAATTCATTAAATATTGATGATGAAGTATTACAAGAAGTACTAGCTAATAATAGTAGTGATAAGATGAAAAATGTTGTTAATACTATCCAAAAAGAACAGAACTTAGTAATAAGAAATCTAGAAGATAAGAATCTAATAGTACAAGGAATAGCAGGGTCTGGAAAAACATCAGTAGCTCTTCATCGTATAGCATTTCTTTTATATAGAATAGATAATTTATCATCAAAAGACATCTTAATATTCTCACCAAATGAAGTATTCTCATCTTATATATCTAATGTTTTACCAGAGTTAGGAGAAGAAAATACTAAAGAAACAACCTTTAGTGATTATCTATCTTACTTTATAAAAGAATATAAAAGTGTAGAGCCATTTACTAACTTTATAGCAAAGTTTTATGAAGGTAGTAACAAAAGAAAAAATCTTATAACATATAAACAATCACGAGAAATAGTAATAGATTTAGATAATTATATAAATGACTATATATTAGATGCTAAAGTTATAAAAGATTTAGAACTTGATAAAGTTAATACTGTTAGTAAAGAAGAGATAAACTATCTCTTACATGATAAATATAGTCGTTTCCCTTTCTTCGAAAGAATAAGAGAAATAGCTAAGAAATTGTCACTAAACTACTATGGTAGTGAAGGTAAGAAAAGAGCTACTATTGAAAAAAAGATTATAGATAACGCAAACTTTAAGAAAGATTATAAATCATTATATGTTAACTTTTATAAAAGTAAATATAGTAAGTATCAACTATTAGAAGAGGAAGAAAAAGAAATATTGAAGACTAAAGAACTTTCTTATGAAGATGCTTTACTATTCGCTTACTTAAAAGGAACACTAGAAAGTTTCCCTTATGAAGGAGATATTAAACAAGTAGTAGTAGATGAAGCCCAAGACTATAATTATTTACAATATCAAATGATGAAGAAGATATTTAAGAAGGCATCATTTACTATCTTAGGAGATATTAATCAGAATATGAATCCTTATATAAATTATAAATCTTTAGAAGAGTTAAAAGATATCTTTGATTCAAGTATTTATCTAGAACTTTTAAAGACTTATAGATCAAGTAAAGAAATTATTGAATATACTAATAAGATTCTAGGCTTATCTCATGTTTGTGCTATTAGAAAAGATAATAGTATTCCAGTTACTAAACACCAAAAAGATGATTTACTAGACCTTATACCTAAACTAAGAAGTAAATATAAATCACTTGCTATCATTACAAAAGATAGGCTAATGGCAGAAAATCTTTATAAGAAATTAGAATCAATTTATGATTTATCACTACTTACTATAGATAGTAAAAACTTTAGAAAAGATTTTGTTATTGCACCTAGTTATTTAGCTAAAGGATTAGAGTTTGATAGTGTTATTGTCTACAATAATTTAGATAATCCCTTTAAGGAAGTAGATAAGTATCTATACTATATCGCTTGTACTAGATGTCAACATGAACTACATTTATATTATTTATAGGAGAAGTTATGGATAAGATATATTTAAGTAAAGAAGGATACCAGAAGTATCTTGAAGAATTGGAAAATATTAAAAAGAAGATAGAAAAAAATAATATTGATATAACAGAATATGTTTCAGATGATGCCTATGGTGATGGATGGCATGATAATTTCGCTTATGAAGAAGCTAGAAGATATGAATATCAGTTATTCTTAGAATATGAAAATAAACTAAAAGGTCTTAATAAAATAGAAATTATTGAAAAAAATGATAGTGATAAAATAGGGATAGAAGATATAGTCTTAGTTGAATTAACATTTAGTGATAATGAAATAGAAAGAGATTGGTATAAGATTAGTGGTAATACTAAAAGTGATTTAGATAATGAAATATTACATATAACAGTAAATAGTCCCTTAGGAAAGTCATTATTAGGAAAAAAGATAAATGAAGAGTTTACCTATTATGTATTAAAAGAAAAGGTAGAAGGAAAAATACTGGATATAAAAAAATAATGACTTATCTCTTTTTGCATGATAAAATTAATGTAGTTGGAGAGATGAGAAGTGAAAGATAATAAATTATTTATAACTTAGAGCGTAAAACCCACTACCTTTAGGTGGTGGGATGTAAGCGACCACGAAATATATATTACTGATAATATTGTTTCTTGGAAAATAATCAGTATAATAGATACATAGGAAATTTCTCTAAATCTGGCGAAAGGGGGAACAACACATGTATCTTACTGTAAAACAGCAGATAAAACATCTGTCTAAGGAAGATTACAAATCAATTAAGAAACTTTGCCGTATAGCTAAAAATCTTACTAACGAAGCTATATATAATGTTCGGCAGTATTACTTTACAGAGGATAAATTCTTGAAGTATGAGAAGAACTATACGCTTCTTAAAAGCAGTCCTAACTACAAAGAATTAAACTCAAATATGGCCCAACAAATACTTAAAGAGGTTGATGGTAGTTTTAAATCATTCTTTGGTTTGATAAAGCTTGCAAAACAAGGTAAATGTTCCTTTAAGGATTGTAAACTGCCCCATTATCTTCCAAAAGAAGGATATACAGCACTTGTCATAGGTTTTGTGAGACTTAATGGAAATAAGTTAATACTTCCATTTTCAAACAACTTTAAAAAAACGCATAAGGTTGTGGAGATTACCATTCCACCTGTATTACTTGATAAGAAAGTTAAAGAGATTCGCATTTTGCCAAAGGCAAATGCAAGGTACTTTGAGATTCAGTATATATATGAAACTGAATGTATTCAAAGAAATCTAAACACACAAAATGCACTTGCATTAGACCTTGGTGTAAATAATCTTGTAACGGCGGTATCAAGTACAGGTAAATCATTCATTGTTGATGGAAGAAGGCTTAAATCCATAAATCAGTGGTTTAACAAAGAAAATGCTCGTTTGCAATTCATTAAGGATAAGCAGTACTTTGGTAAAAAGCCTACTAACAGGCAAAAAGCTATCGCTAGGGAGTGCAACAATAAGGTTAATGATTATATGAACAAAGCAGCTCGTATGATTATAGATTACTGTATTAACAATGATATAGGCACTCTTATAGCAGGCTACAATGTAACTTTCCAAAGAAACAGTCATATCGGTAAGCAAAATAACCAAAACTTTGTAAATATACCATACGGTCGCTTTAGAGATAAGTTGGCATATATGTGTGAGCTTAATGGTATCACTTATGTAGAACAGGAAGAATCCTACACTTCAAAAGCAAGCTTTTGGGATAAAGATAACATTCCTGTCTATAATAACGATAATCCTAAAGAATATGAATTTAGTGGTAATCGAGTACATCGTGGTCTATACGAAACGGCAAATGGTAAAACATTCAATGCAGATATAAATGGTGCGTTGAATATTATGCGTAAAAGTAGCGTTGTGGATATGAATATCCTATACGGTAGGGGCGAAGTGGACACGCCCATAAGAATAAGGATTGCCTAATTGCTTAGGTGGAAACTTAAATATCAAACTTCTTAAATAGGAGTGTTAGCTCCTTAGAAGCCCATTACCTTTAGGTGATGAGTAGTTCACGATAATAGTAACTGTACTAGCAACTATAGTACTAGTTCTTAATATACAAAAAGTAATTAGTAATAATAGTCAAACTGATGGTATAAAATTTAAAGAAGAGTGTGAAAAACTAAATGATAAAAAGAATGACCAAGGTAAGAAATACCGTGAGATAACCATTGATAGTAAAAATAAAATGGTTTATAAAACTACTGAAGAAGTATTAGAGTTAATTGATAAAAAGAAATCTTTTGTTTTGTACTTTGGCTTTGATACATGTCCGTGGTGTCGTAGTGTAGTACCAACTCTTGCATCTATTTCTAAAGAATTAAATCAAGAAGTATATTATATAGATGTAAAAGATATTAGAGATACTTTTGAACTAGATGATGATAATAAACCAAAACTAGTTAAAAAAGGTAGTAAAGACTATAGTAAGCTACTTGAAAAACTAGAACCAGTTTTAGAAGACTATACGCTAACAGATAGTGATAATAATGAGATAAAAGTAGGAGAGAAAAGAATCTATGCTCCAAGTATTGTTAGTGTTATAGATGGTAAAGCTAAAGAGTTAACAACAGGTATTAGTGATAAACAAACTGATGGTTATATGAAACTTAATAAAGAAATGGAAAAAGATACTTATAATAAGATTAAAAAAGTATTAAAACAAGTAAGTGATAAAAATAATACTTGTTATTTAGATAAAGGATGTTAATAAGTGATTAAGATAAGTAATAACAAAATAGATTATTTTATAGATGAAAGAGTAGTTGGTAATGTATTCTTTACTAAAGATAATAATCTAATTAGATTAACTAGTACTATAGTAAAGCCAGAAGAAAGAGGCAAAGGTATAGCTAGTAAGATGTTAGAAGAAGTATTTAACTACTTTAGAAAAAATAATTATAAAGTAATAATTGAATGCTCTTACGTTAATAAGTGGATATTAGACAAAAAAGACTATCAAGATTTAATTGTGAAATAAGTTTTCACTTTTATCCCATAATTTATACATAATTATCTAGTATAGTGTAGTTATGGAAAGGAAGTGAGGCCTATCGTTGATATAAAAGTAGTTGGAACAGATTGTAGTAATGGAATGAAATTACTAAAGAATTTATCTAAAGTCGAAAGAGAGATGAATTTGAAACTAAATATAGAAAAGATAGAAAAGAATCTTAAAGATAGATATAAAATAGATGTTATACCAGCACTTATTATTGATGGAAATATAGTTTCTAAAGGTGCTGTCTTAACAGATAGAGAAATTAAAAGATATATCAAAGAACTTTGTATGGAGTAGTAAATTACTACTCTTTCTTTTTGTCTAAAAGTGTCATCTTGCTTGTAATTTATTTTTATTCATATTATTATAATACTAAGGAGTGTGATACTATATGATTTATCCTTCTATTGATAAGCTTTTAAATATTGTAAGTTCTAAGTATGAACTTGTTCATATTGCAGCAAGACGTAGTAAAGAAATGACAAGAAATGAACATTATCAACTACGCGAAAATGAATATAAATGCAGTAAAAATATCGGTAGAGCTTTAGAGGAAGTTCTAGAGGGAAAATTAACAGTAGTGGAAAGCAATTAAAAAAGCTTTCCTTTTAAGTATAATAATATTGAGGTGTTAAAATGACGATAAAGATGTTTAAGATGAAACAAAAAGGTTTATATGAATTAGTGATGGATAATGGAAAAGTTTATTCCTTTTATGAAGAAATTATTTTAAAGTATGAATTATTGTTATCTAAGAAGATAGAAGATAAACTACTACCTAGTTTATTAGAAGAAAATAAAAAGTATGAATGTTATTATAAAGGATTAGAAAGATTAAATAAAAAAGCTGAAACAAGAGATAGTCTAGCAAGATATTTATTAAGTAAGGGATATACTGATAATGAAATAGAATTTGTTACGGAAAAGTTAGAAAATCAAGGCTACTTAAATGATAGTAATTATGCTTCTAGTTATGTAAATAATAAAGTATTAACAACCTCTTGGGGAAAAGGTAAGATTAAGAGGCAGTTATTACAAAAGGGTGTTGATGAACAAGATTGTGATAAGGCTTTAGAGTCTTATTCTAAAGATATAGAATTAGAAAAGTTAGTTAAGAGAATAAATAAAAAGATAAGGTCTAATCATGATAAGAGTAATAAGGTATTAAAGATGAGGCTTGAAAGTGATTTAGTTAGTGAAGGATTCTCTAAGGAATTGATTAATAAGGCTTTAAACGAGGCTGACTTTAGTGATGATAGTGAAATTGCAAAGAGAACTTATGAAAAGTTATTAATTAAATTTGGAAGAAAGTATGAAGGTAGCAAATTAGAATATAAGGTGAAACAAAAAATGACTTCTCTTGGCTTTTATAATTATGGTGATGAATAAAGGATAAACAGATTTTATCTTTTTTAGTACGGGAAAAGTTAAAACATTA
>ERZ773130.2395-NODE-2395-length-14343-cov-2.768057_pt1 | contig 14343 bp, 17 predicted proteins | sample MGYA00511919_ERZ773130 | MGnify/ENA primary metagenome ERZ773130 (study PRJEB29015, sample SAMEA2737851) | human gut metagenome | biome: human gut; feature: human-associated habitat; material: faeces | place: China | collected 2012 ...
GCTCTCTCAGCCAATAGAAAACACCTTTTTGACCTTTTATATTAAAAGCATTTTTCTATTTGTTCATACAGCCTATTAAAAAGCATTTGCCGCATTTATAAGCAACAACGGCAGCCATGGCAAAGCCTCTTTGTTCGCTTTCCAGTATGCCGCCGTATTTATTACACCTTCATCAGCCAATTTGTCTATTGCTTCATCGGCTGTTGTGTAAATATTTGAGTTGTTGTTTATACGTATCCTCACCGCCATATTTACCAGTAGGTCGTCAAGATATTTTACATTTTTGTAATTCGCAACCCAGTATTCAGGGCTGACAGATATTTTTAATTTTGCCAATCTGTCTATTGCGTCAAGTACCGTTGCGTCACTGTCGGACACCTTACTTAGCTTTAAGTTTGTTGTATAGCCTGAATTACTTACATTGTCCGTTTTTTCGTCAATATAGTATTTTCCGCTTGCCTTTCCTATGCCTACCACATTTATTACCATAGCCGCTGTTATATCCGTTCGCCCCGGTACCGTAATATCAAGTGTTACGGCACTGTGGTTTTGTTCGGCTATTGCGTTTTCCAGTTTCAGCTTTGCCTCGGCAAGACTGTCGGCCTTTTCATTTGCCTTATAAATTCTCGGGCCTGTTCCCGTCTTATATTTAATGTCTTTTCCGCTTTTGCCGTTTGTGTAAGTTATTTCGCCGCCTGTATATGTACCCACAAGGTTGCTGCTCCACTTCACGCTATTTAATTCTTCTTTCTTTATTGTTATCTTGACTTCTTTCTTTTTGTACTTCTCTCTGTCAAATATAACAATCTGGTTTTTGTATACCTTCATCTTTCTGCCGTAATCATCACATAAGTTTTTTAAAAATGATGAGTCGGTTGCTTTTGACTGTTCCTTAGACTTTATTGTTATATCCTCACCATCAAAATACAATTTTAACTTGTATCTGTCCGCTATTGTCTGTGCAATCTTTTTCAGGGTCGCTTTCTCCCAGGTTTGACTTCTCTCTGTTTCCTTAAATGCGTCTCCGGCCGGACTTGATATAGCCCCGATGGAAAATGAAGAACCGTTGCTGCCTCGTGAATAACTCATGCTGTCTATGATGAATACACCGCAGTCAAGTTTTCCGTCATCACCTTCGCCATTCCAGTTTTCCGTCCGTATTTCTGCCTTTATTTCGTCACCTGCTGACGGTATCCATGCCGCAATCCACTGATTTTCGGGATCAGCCAGATTTATTTTTATACTGTCACTTTCGCCGCCGTCAGGGTCGGTGTAACTAAAACTGTTTTGAAAGTTGTCCAAAGCCGTTTTTATTGTTTTTCCATTGTATGTTATATATACATTTGCTTTTCTTCCTTTCATTTTTAAACCCTCCACGGCGGTAAATTTCCGCTTCTTTCCTCTGTCAGTGCCGGAGTTTTCAATACCGTTCCTGCCGAAAACTCAAAGACGGATACATAAAACAGATTGTTATCCATAAGCCAGTTCGCTTTTGTTTCGTCTCCGTACACTTTCAATGCTATGCTGTCCCATTTGTCACCGTTTTCTGTTATGTATGTATCCGTCATTTTTTTACACCCTCCTATTAAAATGCAAGTCTACGCCGTTCGCTTGTATATCTGTCCATAAATTCTTTAAATTCTTCGTATGAACTACGCATTGCCTCCGATATTTCCGACTTGTCCGCATTTCCGTTTATAACAATATTCGGTGAGTACGTAATACCGCCGCCGACACCGCCGTTAAGCATATTGCTAAGTTTGCTAAGTGGTACTACTGCCTCCGGCTCACCGCCTTCGCCTATTTCCGCTAATGTCGGGCCTGTGGCAATACCGCCTGTTGCAAGTGTCGGAATTGTAGGAATGTTAAGCCCTACGTGCTTACCGCCGATAATCGGCACACCCTTTGGAACATTGACCTGAAATTTATTCAGCTGTCCTATACCGGAATTTACAAAATTGATTACCGAATTTATTCCGCTTTTTACAGCACTTTTTATACCTTGCCATACCGCCGAAACTTTTCCGCCTATAGCGTCCCAGAAATTATTCCATGGCTGAACAAGATTTATATTTACATCTTCAATTATTCCGTTCCAACATTCTCTTAAACCTGCTCCAAACTCCAGTATTTTTTGCCATAATTCATCTGCTTTTACCTTAATTTTATCCCAGTTTTTATACACAAGGTACGTTGCTGCCATTAGTCCGGCAAATAATAAAATTAATATCGTGATTGGACTTGTCAAAAATGTAAAGGCCGCCCCAAGTGCCGTTGTTGCCGCCGTTGCCACCCATTCTGCCGCGTACATAGCTATAAGTACGCCTGTTTCGATTCCACTCTGTACACTTGCCAATATTGCCGCACCGTTGTAAATTAACAATGCCGTTGTCAATCCGCTCACAGCCCACGCTGCCGCAACAAGTATCTCTTGATGTTCCGACAAAAAACTGTTAAACTCACTTATTTTGTTTCCTACATCTCCAACCCAGTTTTTAAATTCTTTAAATTTAACTATCACAGGGTCTTGAATGAAGTTGCCTAAGTTTTCCGCTGCGTTTGCAACTTTAGGTAATACTTCCTCGGCTACATATTGAACTGCACTCTGAATTTCCGGGCCAAATGCTTTTAAGAATTGTAACTGTACATTTTGCAATGCCGAGTCAAGCAAGCTGAATGCATAATCAACTGTATCTGTTGTTGTTTTGTGCATGGTATCCAATGCATTATTGCTATTCTGTATTTCTCCCGACAGTTTGTCCCATGCCGATGCACCGCCGTCTACTGTTTTATTAACACCTTCGAGCAACTGATTGTATGTCGAATAATAGTTTGTACCTGCAATAGCCGATAAATAACTGTTTTTTTGTTCTTCTGTCATTCCTTCCATTGCTTTGCTCGTGTCTTTCAGAATATCTCCAAAGTTTCTTGTATTTCCTGCGGCATCGTATATGCTTACACCTAACTTTTTGTATGCATTCATTGCCTCTTGCTTTGATGTCATACGTACAAGTATAGAGTTAAGTGCAGTTCCGGCTTCTGCACCTTTTGTTCCTGCATTTGCAAGTATTCCAAGTGCTGTTGATGTGGTTTTATAATCCTGTCCAGCAGCTTTTGCCGCACCGCCTACACCTGTAAAAGCTTCCATAAGTTCCCCGGCTGTTGTTGCCGATTTATTATTTGCTTTTATAATTACATCAAAATATCCGTCTAAATCATCAAAACTTACACCCATTGCATTCATTGAATTTGTTACAAGGTCTGCTGTTGTTGCTAAGTCTGCACCTGTTGCCTCGGCAAGTTTTAAAGTCGGCATTAATGCACTTGTACTTTTGTTTGCGTCCCAACCTGCAAGTGCCATATAGCCCAAAGCGTCTCCTGCCTGTGCCGATGTAAACGCAGTTGCTTTACCGGCCGCTTCTGCTGCTTCTGATAATTTCTGAAAGTCTGTCGAACTTTTGTCTGTAATACCTGCAATACCTGCCGTATTTGCCATGCTTTTCTGATATTCTCTGTATGTATCCAAAGCACCGCTTGCCATTGACTGTATTCCACCTATTGCCGCCTGTATCCCGCTTGAAATAAGATTACCGCCTACGATTGACCCCAGTATGCTTTGTGCATTGCTTGCCGCTTTTCTTACCGATGGGTCGACCTGTGCGGCTATCTCGATGTCGAACCTTTGTCTATTTGCCATTTATCTTCGACACCTCCTTCACCACATCGTATAAATCTAAAATCGGCAGACCTAAATAATATTCAAGTCCGCCGAATGTATTCATTGCCAGTTTTATGCAAAGAGTTCTTAACTCTTTTCCTGTTCCGACATTAATGTGTCTCCGTAAAAAAAACTTCCCACCTTGTTTTTTAATGCCACGCCGTCTCTTGCAGGTAAAGCAAGGAAAAATTCAACAGGTTTCCCTGTTGCAATAGAACATATAATGCAAGCGTACTCTGTATCAAATTCTTTCATTGCACTTATGCCCCCACCTCTTGTAAACCTTTTATCTGCCTCTACAAGCTGATTTGTGCTTAAATCTTCAAGAGCCGATAAATCTATCTCTGTATATGTTTCCCCTTCAAACTGAAAAGGTTTTCTTAATTTAACTTTATAGTCCATTTTTGTCTCTCTCCTTAACATAATGATTTTATTTTTGCCAAATAATCAGTGCCGTTTATGTTATACACGTTGTTTAACTTATCCAGTTCAACTTTCTTTGCCCCGTCAACCTCAATCATTATGTACACAAGTTCCAGTGTTACGCTTGAACTCATTGGTGAGCCTGCCTTTGCACTTCCTGTTGTGAGTGTTTTCAACATTCCCCTCATAACTATTCTCATGCCCTTGTACGCCTTGCCGCTGTTAAGGCTCTGCACCTGCACCGCACCCCTCAGCGTAATGTCAACACCTTCATCGGCTTTCATAACTTTGAATATGTCACCGTATAAGACTCTAAACGGTATCTCTATAGTCATACTTCCGAAATGCCCGATGTTCGGGCTTTCAATCTCGCCAAGTATGCCGGGACCGCTGATTGTTTCCGTCATTGCCTCGAAAGATGGAAGTGTAACCTCATCTGTAATGCCTACAAGGATATTTCCTGAATTATAAACATTAAAATTATTGATTTTTTCCGGAATATTGCTGACTGCCATTTTATTCGCCTCCTGTTAAAGCTGTTTCTATTGCCATTGGATCAAACTCTAATATAAATTCGATATTTTCAGCAGGTGTAAACGGTGCAAAATCAATATGGAATACAATCTGACCATTTAAAATCTGTGTTATTGGATTTTCGCTTGAAAAAAATGTTACGTTATATCCTGCACAAATTCCCCTTGCTACGTAGCTGTTTCCGTTTATGTTTTCCGAGTCTACGATTGACTCAATGAGCCTGTAGTTTGCCGGATCATCTACACGCTGAAAATACGTCAAAATCAAGCTGTTTGACCGCCATGTGAAAAATCTTCTTACCATAATCCAACGGTCTTTTGGGTCTGTACTGCTCGGATATGCACAAGTATTATTACCCCATGCTTTATACCCATTTATATTTATGGCTGTACATACACCAAAGCTGTTAATTACGTTGCCTTCGTTCTGGTCTATTATTATTTCTGTACCGTCTGCAAGACATGTTCCTGTGATTTTGAAACTTTTGTTTGATGGACTTAAATTCGGAACATCTCCATTGTCTGCGTCAGTGTATGCAATCAATGCACCCATTACCGCTGACATATGCAGTTTGTTGCTGCCGCTCTTAACCATTGGCCAACAAGCAATAGCGTGTTCGCTTGACGCTCCAAGGTTTTCTTTGGCTGTTTTTACTGCTGTGTATGCCGTTGCGTTTACATCATCAGATGTATTAGTGGAAATATCGAGAATGCACTCGGCTGTATATACGCCGTTTATACCTGTACAAGCCGCCTGTAATTTTGCGGCCACATCTGCCTTATGACTCCAACCCGGAGCAAGTAAAAGCCCTGCGGTCATGTTAAAGCGTGGGTATACTTCTTTTACCTTGTTTATTGCATTTATTATTTCTGTCTCTGTTACGGCTGTTTTTTCGCTTGTAATATTTAAATACTTATATGAGACTGTTCCTGTTGTTTTTCCCTTTGCCGTTGCTGACACAAGCGTAATCTTTGCTTTTTCTTCGCTGTCAAATTCAACTGTATAGTCCGTATCTCTTACAAGTCCGCCTATTTCAATGCTGCTTTTTATTGTGTATGCGTTTTCTACCGTAAATACATCGTCAACAGCTGTATAGCTTTCACTTGATACCTTTGTAGCGTGTGTGCTGCTGTTCGGGTCAAGTACATTCACCAAGATAATCGGTGCTACCGCAAACATGTCAAAACATGCTTTTATGCTTTCACACAAAGTAAATTTGTCAAAATCATCTGAGTATCCTAACTGGTTTACAGCCTCATCGTAACTGTAAATTAATTTCGGCTCTGTTGCATTTTCAAGTTTTTCGGCTTTATATATTGCCGCAGTGCCGAAAATGACCTGTAAGCCCGCACTGCCCTCTGTTGGGACTGTCAGACTTGTAGGTGCTTCACTTACATAAACACCGTGTTTGTATGCCATTTTTTCCTCACTCCTTTAAAATATAAAAAAGAGCGTTCATAAGAACACTCTTTTATTATGCAAATTCATCAATTCTACGTGCCGCAGGGCAGTTAAAACCTATTGAAACCGCCCCGAAAAAATACGGATATGTATCAACATCGGTTTGTAATGTCCATTCCAGTGGCGGTTCAGCTTCAAATTCGTCTATATTCGGTCTTTCGGCAAAAGATTGATACAACTTGTTTATAATGGTTATTACGTCCTTTGTTCCCTCTTTGTTCGTATCTTTGGCATAGATACATATAATAAGAACAACATTAACCTGCAACGCACTGTCCCATGTTTCTTGGAATCCATCGGTAATTCTTACAATCACGTATGGGGCTGTTGCCGTTTCAATGTCAACATCTTCATCTTCATCATCGGGAATATCCAAATCCTGCGAATATATCTTTATTTTTCGCCTTTCACCTGAAACAGTAGGCAATTCGAGGTTTTCCAGCACTTTCCTAACTCTTTTTATTAATTTTTCCTGCAAAATATCCGCCGTCAATGTACTTCACCCCTTAACACCCTGCCTATCTGCCTTTCCAGTTCTCTCTCCAGAATACCATGTATCTCCGGCTTTACTATCTTGTATACTCTTATCTTTGAGCCTATCATCTGCGGGTCTGATAAACTATATAACGATTTAATAGGGTATCTTTCCTTACCCGTTCTTTCCACAAGTCCTACGCCGCCTGTTCTCGGAAATCTTACTAAAAAGGCTTTTGAGCCTTTCCCTATAAGCTGCTTTGGGCTGTTTGCGCGCACAACTTTTGCTTTATAAACTTTGGGTCTTGCTGTTCCTTCTTTTAAAGTTGCAGGCGTAACAGTAAACCCTTTTAATTGGTTTGATTTTCCTGTAACACTTATTATCGCCACAAGCCTGTTTTTAGTTGCTTTTTTTAATTTGGTTGTACGATTAAAAGTTGCCGTTTTTATCGTGTATGACTTTTTGGCATTTTGGAATAATAAAGACCTTGCTTTCTTTGCCGTGTCATTTAATACCCATCTTGTTATTTTTTTTGCTGCCGGCCACATATCGCCCAGACGTTTTTCTATTGCCTTTACGGTAACATCATCATTCCTGAAGGACAATTTTATAACACCATTTGAAATTTTAAGACCTGTTTTCGTTCTTTTCATGCCCGGTTAGCCTCCAACTCAAGCGAATAAATACCGTCTTCGTCAATGACGTTTGTTATCACATACGTCTTTTTTCCGTCAAGAATCAGTAGTTTCCCTATCTTGGGCTTTGCCCCATATTCTGAAACAGGCACATATATAAGAATATGTGCCTTGTAAATACCGTCTGTGTGTGTAGAACTTCCGCCCTGTGTTCTGTCAAGCAGCTCATTTGTATCAATTATAACGTGCATTGTCTTTCCGTCTATTAAGTGCATATCCGAAAATTCGTCATTGTTAAAAAACACAGTCCCTACATCTTTCGCCGCCATTTCTTTAAAGGTTGGACTCATTTTCTTCCTCTTCCTTTTTTCTCCGGCTGTTCGGGTGCATATGCAAGACCGATTTTTAAAAGCTCTTTCGCTTCTTCCTCTGTTACAAGCATTTCCTCACCTGCATAGTATTTCTCGCCTGAAACATCTACATATGTGCCGTTTGCAATCAGCTTAACACCCTTTGTTTCGTCTATTGTTGTCTCTTTTATTTCCTTTGTTGCGTTGTCCTTTTTTTCGTCATCGTCAAAACGTGCCATCTATAACACCGCCTTTTAACCTAACAACTTGATTTTTACTGTATCGTTTTCTGCTGCCGCTACAGCCCAACCTAACGGTACATTGCTCGTTGCTGTTGCCGTTGCCTTTTCTGCCGATGTATCGTAATAAACAGCTGCACCTAAAGCAATAGTTCCCGTTGAAGGCACAATCCACACACCTTCAACAAATACAGCCCCTACGCTGTTGTTCGGAATGTCAGTTCCGGCAACTCCGCAGCGTGTTGTTCCAAGTGCAACAACAGTGTTAGCCGCTATTGTTGCACCGCTTGTGTTTTTGTAATCTATACTGATCCCTTTCTGGTAAAAGTCTGCTCTCATATTCTTTTCCTCCCTTCTTTAAATTGTAATGGCAACGCCATTGTTTCTTGCAATGCCACGCCAGTCAATAACTGTGATACCCCAATCCATGTATATATCCCATACAAAGCCTAACATTCCCGGTGTTTCCATTCTTCTTAATGTCGGTGTTTCGTTTCCGTTTAAATAATCAATCTGTATTGATTTTGCTGAAATCGGGTCGGCCACTAAGAACCAAGGGCAAGCGTTTGACCCTGCAAGACCGTTCAATGTCGCATCTTCAACATATGTAAGCCCCTTATTTGCAAGTGGGTTATAGCCCGTATAGTCATTATCACTTGTTTTAATGGATGTTGAATGTAAAATAGTATCAACATTGAGACCATATCCCACAGGAAGAACTAACATTCTCGGTGTTATATTAATTGCCTCGCCGAATGGGTCCTTCTGTGTCTGCATTTTGAGCATCAATTTGTTGATTGTCTCAAGTGTCGGCTTTGCCCCCGTGCCTTCAAGGTTGCCATGGTCTGCATTGAAAAGCACTTTTCCATCATAAATTGTTGCGTTGTTGTTAAATAAAAGTTCATATACCTGTGTATTGATTTTTCTCTTAGCCGCTGCCGCATATACACCCGGCACATTTGATAAAAAGTCTATATCGTCATTAATAAACGCCTGGCGAGACATGCTGAACTGTGTTCCATATGTATCTATCTTTCTCTGTGGTAAAAGGCTTGTTTCGGGTTTTGACGCTTTCAGTTCGCCGTTTTCACCTACCTTTTCAAACGCACCGCCGCCAATAATATAATTATGGTCAGGTGTCACTTTGAAGTCTGATACACTGCCCTTGCTACACCAGTACTGGAATGTTGTCGGTGTTGCTGTATAGATAGATACAATATTCTTTCTTATCGTTGAGTCAAGAATTGCCGGAAATGCTGATGTTGGATTAAAATACTGACGGCAAAGTTCGGTATAAAGTTCGTCACCACTCATACGTCTTAATTCGCTCTCGCTCTTGCCCTCTCTTGCCATTGACTCAATAGCAAAATCTTTTAAACTCATGTTTCTTAATTCCGTTGCACCCTCGGCAGGCTTTTCTACTTTCTGTCCACAACGGAGCTGTAAAGCGTCTGTTGCCGCTTCTCTGAATTTGTCCCCTTCGTCTTTTGTCACCTTAACACTTGCCGGTCCTTTATTTTTCTTGAGTTCTTCAAGGATTGCAGCCCTGCATTTGTCCTCTGTCATTGTTGCGTCTTTAATGAAGTTTTCTTCATCAATACCGAAATCACGGCACATTGATGTGATAGAAAGTATTCTTTTCCTTTCTTCCTCTGCACCTCTTTTTGTTGCTGCCCCCTCTGCACCTTCGGTTTTGATTTTGTCAATGTCGGCCTGTAATTCATTGAAAGTTCTTTCTTCTTCCTCCGACATTGCTCTGCTCTCGGCTTTTGCCTTATCTACAATAGCCTGCTGTTTTGCGATTAATTCTTTTAAATCCATGTTCCTTCCTCCTTCTTTTATATAAGATTTTTATTTATGAAAATCTGTTTCTCATACAGACTCATATCACTATTATTTTTTGTTGCTTCTTCAAATGACCGTCCCACGCCCACTGTGGAGTCTGCCGGAATACTAACTATTGAAATCTCCAAAGGTGTCCATTTTCGGGCAATGTAACACGGTCCTTCAAAACGTCCGTCTGTTGACGTTTTTCCCTTTTCCACAATCTCCAAGTTGTCAATTACATAGCCAACAGAAACACCTTTTAATGTACCATTTGTTACCTTCTCCATTATCACTTTTGCATTCTCATCTGAGTCAAATTTGATTTTTGCTTTTCCTCTATTATCCTCTATCCATGCGTTTTCAATCTTTCCAATGACCTTGTTTCTGTCATGATTGAACAGCACAACACCAATCTCGTTTAATCGGCTTAAATCACACGCCCCATCTCCATGGTCTAAAATCTCATTCCCGAAATATCTCATGTAAGGTTCTTCCGATGAAAAGCTTAACTCAAACACATTGCTGTTTTTCTCATCGGCTCTTACCTGCATATCAAATATATCTCGCTGTAAATTTTTATTAGGCACTAACCCCACCTCCTACAATGCTAACTCCTGCCTTTTCTGCATATTCTTTGGCAGCCGCCATATCGTCAATCTGTTCCTTCCAGTCTTTTCCGTTTTCTGCCGCTATCTGTTGGAATGTTTTCATTCCATTCTCAAGTGCTATTCTGTTTGCATTTGCTTCTTTTACCGGGTCAATCCACCTTTTCTGCCCTGCAATCCACATATGCTTTGAATATTCCGTTTTTTTGTCAAAAAAATCGGGTACTATAATCATACCCGCCAAAACTGCACTCCTTAAAAATTCTTCATACACCTCGGACATAAAACTTTGAAACAATTCTATATCTTCCGCATATGTCAAATCGTCCTCTATTGCACTTTGCCTTGCCGAACTGTAATTTGTCTCGCTCATATCCCTTGTTGTGCTTTCATAGCTGAGACCCTGTCCACTTGCAATTAATCTTTGCTGTAATTTTAAGAATGTTGAAGCGTCATCACCCGAACTTTTCGGGTCCACCACCTGTATTTCGTCACCTGCGTTCATCTCTTTAATCATGCCAGGAGCAAGGCTTTTACCTTCGTAAGTCACTTCGTTCCTTGCGTTGTTTACAATCTGCCGTCCAAGTCCTGTCGATACAGGCAAAGCCTTTTTTATAAAAACAGCCAAACAGGCGGCTATTCTTTCCTTTACGCTTACCGCCGTTATAAATTCGTTCGTATCTCTTATTCTCGTCAACGTAGGCGTTAAGTCAGATATTTCCCTAACCTGTGATGGTCTGCTTTTGGTATAGATATAAATAATATCCTTCGCCTGATAGTATTTCGGTGTTGCTACCTCTAAGCCATCTATTGAATACTGTGAAATCCAATATCCTACCGGTCTATTATAAGAATTATATTCTATTCCACCTGCGACCTTGTGACTTTTGTCTTTTGGACTGCTCCACGAGATACTTAATTCGTCTACTTCTAATGCCTGCAACTGAAATGGAACTATGCCCTGGTTTGTATAGCATTTTTTAAAAATTATGCCACCGTCAACTTTTTTTCGTTTCACCGCCATTCGCAAAATTTGACTGAATGACTGTGTTCCGGTTACGTCACAGTTCTTTGCTTTTGTCCACTCGTTCCACAGTGTTTCTATTTTTGTGTTTAGTTCTTCGCTGTCGGTCTTTGCCTGTAATGTGTAACCGCTGCCGATTATATTTCTTGTAAACGCTTTTATAACAGCGTTGCCCATATCGGAATTTCTCTCAATATCTCTCGCCCTTGCCCTAACAATATCTCGGTCGGTTCGGTCTGTCATTTCTGCCGACTCAATAAGCGGATGCCATTGTTTGTTGAGTCTGTCAAAACCGCCTGCATCATATCCGTGTTTCTTGATATAATCCAGTTCTTGTTTGAACGCCGCTCTTTTTATGCCCTGATATGGTGAAATGAACCCGATTATATTATCCAACCAACTCATTTTATTACTCACCTCACTCCCGTAAATTCGGCCACATAGGTATCTGAAAATAATCCGTTTGACTCTGTTGTTGCCGCTATCTCCGCCGTCAGTGTATCCCTTAAATTTTTAAGTTCCGTTATATTGGCTCGTGTCAAAGACCTTGAACCGATTTTATAACTTTGTCCACCTGCCGTAATCGCCACTATTGCCTTGTTTACCTCTGTCAGCATTTCCGCCGCACTATACGAAGATAAATCCTTTGTATCATCTGCCATTTTTTCGCCCCTTTCTAAATTAAATCCACGAATCCTCTTGTTTTATCCACTGGTTTTCTTCCTGTCTTTGCGGAGGGCTGTTTACAACAGGGTCTCTTGCAACCGGAGCATGATTATTGTCTTGCAAGAATAAGCTTCTTACCCCCAGAATGTCAGCCGCCGCCATTCCATACACCTCACAATCTAAATAGTGGTTGTCGGCATGGCTTGTTTTCTGTACCCAACGTGTCCGCAGCTTACCGCCACCGCCTTTTTAGGTTATTTTGTGTTCGGCTGTCACTTGTGTGCAATACTCCAAATCTATGCCATCAAACACCATCCATGATCCTGTACCGTTTTCACGTTTCATTCGTCCGGCAATCATGTCTTTGTATTTGCCGCCGTCTACAAGTGCCAATGTCATACCATAGGCCTTTGAGCTTGTTTTATTAACAGAACTTAGCTTGAAATAATTTATCATTGCGCTCGTTCCTTTTGACGGTAAACACCACTCTGAGTTCATTGCTGCGAAATCATAAACTTCGTCTGTCTGGTCTCCCGAGTCAATCAAGCACAAGTCAACCAACTTTACCGTACCGTCAGGCTTCATATACTCCAAATTCATGATTCTTTCTATATCCCTAAAGCTTGTAACCTGCCCTCTTGTGATAAGCTGACTTGTAAGGTAATCGCCCCATGCCCGAATAATGTAATACAAACTTGTTTCCTGGACGTCAACACCAGCTGTTAATAAGCGTGTCCATTCCGGAACGACAAACTCCGGTAAATCCGTTTGTCGTTCCATTACTGTCTCTGCATTTGTTTTTAATTTCGTATCCTCCCACGGCTCTGCAAGCCATGAATTTGTAAAATTATGTAATTCGTCTGTATCGTCTTTCGCAATTAAATAGGCTTTCGCAATCTGAGAAAACCTTGTGAATGGCGAATATAAGGTGTTTATCCAAAATGCTACTGTCTTTGTGAATTTTGTATTTTCTTTTACTGTTTCCCATCTGCCTTTTTGTAGCATTTCCATTTTATCTGCGTCATTTATCGTGTTTCCGCATTCCTGACATATATACTGTGCAAATTCCGCTTTATCAGCCGCACTCAATTTTTCGTTATCGTCTGGCCAACGTATCTGTGAGAATTTCAACTCTATAAATTCACCACAATGAGGGCATGGTACAAAGTAATGTTTTTCAATATCTGCCTTTTCTTTTTCTTCCCAAATATGCCCTGTTCGTGTTGTGGGTGTAGAACACATATATATCTTCCTGTTATTAAATGTCTTTGTACGTTCTACGGCCAGACTAATAGGGTCAGCCTCTTTTTTGCTTTCGTTTGGATATTTGTCCACCTCGTCAAGGAACAAATAGCGGATAGGTCTTGATGCCAATTCGCTCGGTGAGTTTGAGCCGACAATGCTAATATACATGTTGTCAAACTGTAATTCTTTTTTACTGCTATTTCTTTCTTTGAAGTGTTTTTTTGTCTCTTTGCTTGCCTTCAACATCGGTTTTATTCTTTGTTCCACAACCGAGTCGGCAAGTTCTGATGTCGGATACACTATCATCATCGGAGCTGGGTCTTGTGCTACGCTGAAGCAAATCATATTGTTTAACGCCTCTGTACCGCCCAACTGCGTGCATTTGCAAAATACAATTTTTTCCGTCTGATAATTGTTAAACTCGTCCATTATGCCGACTAAATAGGGTGTCATTTCATTTTTCCACTTGCCGGGCATGCTGCTACTACGCTCATCCAGAAATCTATATTTTCCGGCCCATTCCGAAACCGTCAATTCTTCCGGTGGTTTCAGCAACTCCAACGATTTTTTTATATATGCTGGAACGATGTATTTTCTGATACTGTATTTTCTTTTCTTCAATCCACCTCACCGTCTTTTGTTTCGGTTTTAGCTGCCAGGACAAAAGTTTTGAGCATTTCTGTACATTCTTTCGTCATGTCCCTCTCAAGTGAGCGTATCACCACAGGGTCAACGTATCCCGTCAGCAGTCCACCTATACGGTTCGGAACAGCAAGAACAAATTTTTTAAGAATAACAAAAAATTTTTGATAATCCAGACTAACCTCTTCCAGTGATATGTATTTGCCCGTTGCAATTTCCGTTTTTAACCTGTGCAACTCTCCCTGACTCTCTTTTAAAGCAATTTCGGCTTTTAATTTTTGCTCTTTCAAGTCAAGTTCTTTGTCACTTCTTGCCTTGCCGTTTGCTTTGTTTTGAAGATATTCAACATATTTTTGAATTGTTGGAACAAGATCGTACATTCTGCCCTTTTGGCCACTCACCTTTTCACTATGTATTATTCCCTCTTGTGTCAACTGCTGTATTCGCCGCACGCTCAGCTTAAATAATTTTGCTATTTGTTCAGCCCTCGCCCATTGTT
>ERZ773130.2404-NODE-2404-length-14243-cov-3.896532_pt1 | contig 14243 bp, 11 predicted proteins | sample MGYA00511919_ERZ773130 | MGnify/ENA primary metagenome ERZ773130 (study PRJEB29015, sample SAMEA2737851) | human gut metagenome | biome: human gut; feature: human-associated habitat; material: faeces | place: China | collected 2012 ...
CAGATGTTACCACTGTGTCAATTTCATCTAACGTTGCAACTTTAATTAATCCATTAATCCCCTTAAAAACCTGTATATCTGGATATTCTTTATTGCAAAATTCCTCAATGATATTTCCTGAGTTTTCATCCATCATAGCTATATATTTAGGTTTAAATTCCTTTACTATTTCCTTAATCTTATCTTTATTTATTATTTGAAGTATAGGTGAAGTTTTATCATCTAATATTTCATTCATCATACTACAAACAATATTAGTATATATAGGATTGTGAGTCTTAGGATATGGACTCTTTTTTCTATATACTATCTCCTCTGGAAGTATACCCACCAAAGCTTTCCTCAATAATCCTTTTTCTCTTCCTTCTAAAAGTTTTACATCTACAGGCAAATTAAAAGCATAATCAACAATTCTATAATCTGCAAAAGGCACTCTAACTTCCAAACTATTATACATACTTGACCTATCTTTTCTATTTAACAAATTAACCATGAACCACTTTAAATTTAAATAAAATAATTCTCTCATTCTATAAGTTTTTTTATCTTCATTATCTAAATGAGGTACTTCTTTTAAGGTTTTCAAATATTCTTCATTAGTAAGCTCTTCAATCTTTATATTTTTCAAATTATCATTTAAAATTGTCTTTCTTTCACCAACAGATCTTGACCATGGAAAAGTATTAGCATTTATCATTTCCTCATGAGTAAACCATGGATAACCAGCAAATAATTCATCCGCACACTCTCCTGATAACCCAACAACAAAATCTTTTCTAATTTCCTTACAGAATAACAAAAGTGATGAATCTACATCAGCCATACCTGGTAAATCTCTGCTAAATGTAGCTTCTCTTAACGCATGTGCTAAATCTTCTTGCTTTAATAAAACAGTTCTATGATCACTATCTATAAATTTAGCCATTCTCTCTGCAAAATATTGATCTGAAGTTGGTTGAAATAATGAAGCTTTAAAATATTTATCATTACCTTCATAGTCTATTGAATAAGTTGTTAGCCTTTTTCCTTTTTCCTTAAAATCTTCAGCTGCTATTGCTGATATTGCTGATGAATCTAATCCACCTGATAAGAAAGTGCAAACTGGAACATCTCCTACCAATTGCCTTCTTATAGCATCAATCAATAGTTGTCTAACATGACTTACTGATTCATCAGTTGTCTCATTTAATTCTCTAGCTTCAACCTTCCAATACTCCCATACCTTCATATTATCATTTGTTATTAACATACAATTTGCTGGAGCTATTTCATTTATTCCTTTATATACTGCACTTCCTGGTGCCACTGATGGTCCTAAAGCAAAAAGTTCTGTTAATCCATCTCTATCAATTTCTGCTCTTACCTCTGGATGTGCAAGTATTGTCTTAATTTCTGAACCAAAAATTAGTTTGCTACCCTTTTTAGAATAAAATAATGGTTTAACCCCCATGGGATCTCTAGCTAAAAACACTTGTTGCTTATCCTCATCATATATAGCAAATGCAAATATTCCATTTAATTTTTTTATAGCATCTATTCCCCAAGCAATATATGATGTTAATAATACCTCTGTATCTGAGTAAGAATCAAAAGTAAAGTCTTCATCTAATAACTCTTTTCTTAAATCTTCAGTATTATATAATTCTCCATTATAAACTATAACGTATTTTTTTCCTCTTACAATTTTAATCATTGGTTGCTTACCACCATCAGGATCAACAACTATCAACCTTCTATGTCCTAATAAAACATTCTCAGATTCATATAATCCCTCACTATCTGGGCCTCTTCGCTCTAAAGTCTTTACCATATCGCAAAGTATCTTTCTCTTTCCTCTTAAATTTACATTAAAGTCTACCATTCCAGCTATTCCACACATAATTTCACCTTCTCATTAAATTCATACTATAAAATATGACAAAACCTGTTTTTTAGTGAAACCTTGAAATAAATTGCGAAGGAATTTAACCTTTTTGAACTAGCGAAGCAATGTTCAAAAAACTTACCTGGCCGTAAGGCCCTTAACTATAAATTTTTCATTAAGTTAGTTTTCAATTTAGCAAAGTAAAAAGGAGCAACTAATGTTGCTCCTTTTCACTTTGCTAAATGTTTTATATTATTAATTTTGGATTTTACTAATTCATTGCTTTTTCTTTTTTAATTGATATTGCTAAAGTAGTTATTAGGCCACCCCATAAAACTACTGCACCAATTGCAAAATAACTTAATGCTGTTGCTGTCATATTAAACTACCTCCTCTTCAATTTCATCTTTAAAATTTTCTATTTCTTTATCTCTATCATAAATTATCTTTAAAGTAGGCAATAAAACTCTACCTATGTTAATTGTCTTTTTTTCACTAGCACCATATCTTAATGTTGCAACAGATGTCAAATTAATACCTATTGTCCAATCTGCCAACTGTCTTCCTATTCCAGCATCTTGAAGTGGTTTCATTTCACTATTAGGCTTTAAATTTGCCATTCCCTTCTTTACTTCATCTTCTGTCCATTCATTAAGTAAAAGTCTATATATTGGCTTCTTAATATCATAATGAATAAATAATTCATCCGATATAACTTGCCCTTCTCTGTCGTAGTCAGTAGCAGAAACTACTCCATCAACATCGTCTCTATCTATTAATCCTTTTATTGTATTAATTTGCTTTTCTGCACCCTTATCTACAACTTCCCTATTGCTACTATCACATTTTATCTTATACTTAAAATCCTTAGGAATAAAGGGGAATTTCTCCATCCTCCATCCTTTCATATTTTCGTCATAATCCTTAGCATCATATAGTTGAAGCAAATGACCAAAAGCCCAAGTAACTAAATAATCGTCGCCTTCATAAAACCCATCTCTTCTAGTTTTTATCTTATATGCATCCGCTATATTTTTAGCAACTGATGGTTTTTCTGCTATTATTACTTTTTTCAAAATACTCTTCTGCTACTCAAAATATACCAATATCAAGATTTTTCCTTAAAGCTACGTGTATTACATAGTTTATTTTATAGATAAAATCTATTTACAATTCTTAACTCATAAAACATTGTATTATGTAAATATCAAAAGCTTAAAATGCAATTATTATTGCACAACTATGCATTTCAGACTTAATATACCTGTTTATCCAAAATATCCTGATAAAGATGACTGCTGTGAATTAAGTGTTGCAAGAGCCGATTCCATCTTAGAGAACTTATTATAATAATAATCTTCCCATGTAGATATCTCTGTCTCTTTATCCTTAATCTTAGTTGTATAATCAGAGTATTCCTTAGCCATCTCTTTATCATTATATACCTTAAAGGTACTTCTCATCGTTGTACCCTGCATCTTCTTACCTAAGTCAGTATACAGATTATCTGCAAGCTGTGCGAAGAACGATATAACTGTATCAGGGTCGCTGGCAAGTGCTGCCTTTAGCTTATCCTCATTAGAAGCTGATGTACTGTCATCACTATCACCATCAATGTGTAATACACCTTTCTCATTATCACCTGATGAGAAATATCCTGCTGTAGATATACCAAAACTTGATAATGAATATGCCTTGCCATTAATATTAAATGACCTAAGCATATCTGTCTTCATCATATTAGATATTGAACTTAATGTACCGTCTCTTCTAAGAAGTGAAGTCTTAATCTTGTCTTCCCATTCCTTAACCTGATCATCTGTCATCGCTGACTTTTCATCACTTGTAAGTGGTTCATAGCCCTTGGCACTTGTGGCATTATATGCTGTATCTATCTCTTTTATAAGACTGTTATAATCACTTATAAAGCTCTTAATGGAATCATATATACCATCTACATCATTTTCCGTTGATATAGTTACTTCATTATCACCGGTAAGTGCTGTTGCCGTTATGGTAAGTCCGTTAATAGAGAATGTATTAGTATTATTAGTAAATGTAGCACCATTAAGCTCAATTTCTGAATCTTCTGCATATATTCTCTTAGCTGATGTTCCTGATGTATCCGATGTTACGCCTAATGTACTAAGTGCTGTCTTGTATTCAGCCGTTGCCTTATCTGAATCAGATGTTGCACTCTTCACTACATTATATGCAGAAACCATCTTATTAGCATAATCTAAATATTCCTGTGCTTCTGTCTTATAGCTGTTAATCTTAGAAGAAGCATCACCTGATGTAGCTGCTGCTGCCATATCGAATGTATACTTTTCAGTATCAATCTTACCATCAGTTCCTACATACTGTGCCATAGTGCTATCTGCAATAATGAGCTTTCCATTAGTCTTATCTATAGTATATGTTGTATCTGATGCATCACCAAAGCCGGCTTCCTTATACATATCGGTAATAGACTTAGTATTACTTTCAATTGTAGACTCAAGACTTTTAATTTCAGATGCATTAGATTCCTGAAGCTTCTTAGCTGTATCATAAGTTGATGTATCATCAGCAAGACTTATAACTCCCTTAATAGCCTGAAGTCTTGACTGTTTTTCCGCCTTGGCATCCTCAGAAAGAGTATCATCTTTAAGTTCCTCTTCTAGTTTCGACATAGCATCTGAAAGATTCTTCCTTGCTGCTGCTATTCCTGAACCATCCTCGCCTGCCGTATTCATAAACCCTGTAATATATCCCTCTTTATACTTATCAACCGTAAGGCTTTCCGTTGCTGACTTAATATTGCTAAGATATGTACCTACATTACTGTTAAACGAACTAACGTCACTATCATATCTGCTCTTAACTGTATCTTCTACATATGTTGAATTATTAACAATTGCCTGATACGGCTTAACAATATTGTCAATATTATCAACTGACGTATCAGCCAGTCCTAATGCAGACAGTGCTGTCTTACCATTAGCATCTGAGGCTGTAAGCGAGAACTCATGCTCTGTTCCTGATGTCTTAGAGCTTATAAAGAATCTCTGGTTAGTCTCATCAAAGCTGGCATTAACACCTGCCGACTTAAGCTGTACGATAAGATTATTAACTGTCATATCATCAGATAACTGTATGCTTGTTGTCTTACCCTCAGCAGTAACTTCAAGCTTGCCTGTAGAACCCGAACCCATTCCACTAATCTCACTAAGCTTGGTATCACCCTTAATCTTAGTACTGTCTGTCTTAGAACTATCAGCAGAGATTACACCTCCTGTAAGATAACCTGCTGTTGCAAGCTTCTTAACCTTAAGGCTCTGTGTACCTGTAACTGCTGATGTTGATGCATCAACTGAGGCATAATTAGAATTAGATATCTTAGCCTTCTTAAGATTATAATTCTTAGAAAAACGCGATGTGCTTAATGAACCTGTGTAGAATGAATATATCTTGGTATTCATTGTATTCCACTTGTCCTGCTTCCATTGAAGCTTTGTCTGTGCCTTTACAAGATTATCCTTCTGTGTTCTATATCCGGACACCAGTGCTGATACCAATGCTTCTGTATCAAGTCCTGATGACATACCTGAAAGTCTTATAGGCATATTTCATTCCTCCATTCTAACTTATATGATATGCTGTTATAACACCCGGTATAGTACATAAATACATACATAAACACAATCAATCCAATGTACGGCTGCATTACTTATGCATTACCAGACCGGCTGTCTGTATATCTGTACCAGACATAGACAGCATACTAATCCTCATTTCTAAGCAACTTCGTTGCAAAGAGGCGAAGAAAAAATCCGCACAGGCGATTTTTCTTCTGCCATCAAGGACTATTTGATTTGTTCAGAAAAAATAGGCATGTAAAAAATAACCGCATCGGCATTATTTTTCACACTATTATCTCTTCTCATCGACAAGAATACCGGCAATCTCCCATGCTTTTTCAAGCATCTTCAATGCCTTTTCTGATGGTATCTCTTTGATAACTTCATCTGTTTCTTTATCTTTTATTGTTATTGTTACTCTGTGAGTCGGTTCATTATAACCAAACTCTGCAACAGTGTTACGGTTAATAAGCTTATTAATCTCCTTAATATCCTGCATTGTTGCCTGAGCCTGCTGTCCAGAATTATTATCCTCCTGATTACCATTCTGACCACCATTATTAGCTGCACCTTCGCTTGTCTTAGCAACCACCTGTGTCTGCTGGTCTGCTGTCACACTTACTGCATCTGATGCTGAACTTGTCTTAGCAACATTCTCAACCGGCTTAGCGGCTGTAACTGCCTGACTCTGAAAATTGTGAGCTCCTACTGCTCCCTTAACTGCTTCAATTCCCATTGTATCCACCTCCGTGTGAAATAATAAAAATTTTCTCTAATATTGTAATATTATTAAATTAACCAATTCCTGATACATATAAATGTTATGGAATCTTACGCCTGTATTATATCAGGCTGTTCAAGGCTTATTTATAATGCCTTCGGCTAAAATAAGGCTCACTTATGAGCTTTATATTTTAAAAGATAAGCTGTATAACTTATCCAATATTAACCCTGTCAAGAAATATATCGGAAATAAGCACCGAAAATTAACCCTTTATGCCAGCTGTTTTCCATGTTTTACCGCATATTACATACAATCTATTACTTCTTAAACAGCTTCTTAAGGCTATCTGCATCGGGTGAAGCGGTAACCGCTTCCTTGTTGGCCTCCTGTATCTGGATATATACTTCTTTTCTATATACCGGCACTGACTTAGGTGCAGATATTCCAAGCTTTACCTGATCTCCCTTAATGTCAATTACCTTAATCTCAATATTATCATTAACTATAATCGCCTCGTCTTTTCTTCTTGATAAAGCAAGCATATCTACTCACCATCCTTTCCAGACTGTTCCTTAAGATAGTCATAGATTGGATATCTCACAAGATAATCTTCATTTTCAGCAATCAACTGGACTGCCTTTAATGTATCTGCATTAATGATAATCGGTGCTTTAAGATTACATGTCATCTTTGTAATGTCATGTGGCACTGTTATTGTAACAAATATTAACAGATGTGCATTATCAATATCATCACTTCCAAGACACTTAAGCATCTCATCATCTGCTATCGGATTATAATCAGGCTTCACATATTCAGGCTTCAATACTGGAAGTGCAAATGCAGCCTCTTCCATTGACTGTAACCACATCATGGCAGAATCTGACTTTTCCTCTGAGTCTGCATCGTATATGAGTGTATACTTTTTATAATCCTGAAAACCTATTATTCCATTGTCAAATGTAATAATCTTATCATCTGATATATCTATAGTTCCGAACTTTTCTGTATTAATTCTCACTGATTATCACACCTTTCCGCTATCTGATATAAATATCATGATTATAGCTTATTTTCTAATTTGCATTCCCATGCAGCTTATAACATATTAATCGGCATATCTTATAAGAAGTCAAGAAGTGTCTGCTGAACTACTTTACTTGCTGCTGAAAGTGAAGCATTGTATACGAGCTCGGCTGATGCATAACCGATTACAACCTCTTCAAGATCTATATCTTCATTATTAGACTTAAGTGACTTAAAATTAGTCTTCTGCTCTGTAACACGGCTCTTTGTCAATGTAAGTCGTGACTCTCTGTTACCTACATCTGCCTTAGCAACTGAATTCTGCTGCTGATATGACTTCATCTGCTTAACACCATTTTCAAATGCCTCAGTCATATTATTCTTTGCAAGGTCATATTGCTTATTGAGTCCTTCAAGCATCGAATTAAGAGTACTCTGTGAAGTCTTATCACTATATCTTTCTTCACTCATCATTGACTTAACCTGTGATATCTGTGCCTCAATATCAAGTACATCATTAACAGAAGTGACAAGAGAATCTATATCTCTTCCAAGATATATATTAAATGCCTCATCTGCCTGTGTATTAATCTTTAGCTTCTGTGAGTAGTTGACATTATATTCAATTGCCTCATCCTTCTTCTCATATGTAACACCTGTATTATTATCAATACAGTTATAATACATCGTAGGATTAAGATCCCCCTTCTGGAAATTGTCTTTAGTATATGAAACAGAGAACTTATTACTCTCATATACGTTGGAATAAATATCAGCTCCAAGAATAATCTCACCTGTTGAACCGTTAAATATTATCTCATTATCTTCCGGTATGGCATTATCATCTTTAGTCGTTCCAAGTACTACCTGCTTACCCTCTGTATCTGTAAATGTAAACTTTCCATCAGCATCACCTGTTACCGTCTGTGTATCCTTAACAACCGGATTGCCGTTGTCATCCTTTTTAATATTGCCATCATCATCAAGTTCATAAGTTGTAACCACAGCAGAAGTTCCATCCTCTGACACCTTAATATCCGTATTATTATATGTCATATTAAAGCCTGTATCATGTACTCCGGTATATGCTGTCCTTAATGTATGGACAGTCTTTACATTGGGAGTTACAATATTACCATCGGCATCCTTATGAAGATTAAGATTCATAATATCATCATTAGTATATGAATTAGTATATGCTTTCTTAGTTGTAAGATAACTTCTATTAAAATCCTGTGAAATTGTATAGCTTATATTCTTAGCATCGTCATCTGACTGGTATGTAAGCGGTGTATCTGTCTTATATCCGGTAAATACATATCTTCCGGCATATTCAACATCTCCCTCTGCATAAAACGCTTCCTTTAACTTACTAAGTGTCTCACTGATAGTCTGTCTTTGCTCAGAAGAATATGAATCAGTAGCACCCTGCTCACAATATCCATATAACCGTGTAATTATTGAATTACCTTCATCTAATGCACCCTCCGTCGTATCAAGCCATGAACTTGCATCAGGGATATTCTTGTCAAGATACATAGATACCTGATCAAGACTTGTTCTTAAACGTAATGCTCTTATCGCAATAATAGGATCCTCTGATGGTCTGTTAATCTTCTTCTGTGTTGACATCTGTGTATTATACTTATTAAGAAGCAGCTTATTAGTCTGAATATCTGCCATGTTTGTATTAATCATCATCTGATTAGTTATTCTCATATATTAACACCTGCTGTTACAGCTTATCCTTTCTATTAATAATTAATTATAATCCTGTCTGATTAATGAGCCTGTCGTATAATTCATTCATCACTGACATCATCTTAGAATTAAGATTATATGCCTGCTGATATTTCATAAGATCCATAGCCTCTTCTTCTGTATCAACACCCATTACTGAAAGTCTCTGATTATTGATAGTCTTTTTAAGGCTCTGATAATTAATCTGCATGTTAGTTGCCTTACTTGAATCAATAGATACGTCACTGACCATACTTTCAAGGAAATATGCACCTGTACCACCGTTATATATCTTCTGGCTCTGTAATGCGCTTATCTTCTCCATAAGTGTCGCATCCGACTCACCTGCCGATGCCGTAGCTTTCACAGGAAGTCTTGTATTATCATTTATTATGTTGCTGTTTACACATATATTCTGCGCATTCATAACTCCTGTGCCTGCTGCCTTAAATAACGCTTCACCCGGCTGTCCATCTTGTGTATATCCTGATGTCATAACTTTATTAACGGAATCTGAGAATATCTGTACAAACTTATTAATCTGTGAAAGATAATACGGAACGCCTTTATAATTAATGTTGCTTCCTTCCTTTTTTACAACCTCAAGTGTTCTATTACCATCGCTGTCTGTTACCTCATTGCCGTCTGCATCTACAGCAATCTGCTCATAGCCGCCATTACAGCCATCTCTCACATCTATAAGTCCCTTTAATGTTCCTCCAAGTGAACTGCTGTATATGTTAAAGCTTCCGCCATTTTCCCACTGTATATCATAAAGACCATTAACATCTGATTCATTACGCTTATCGCCATCTGCTCTTGCAACAACCTCAAGGGAACGATGGGCATAAGAATTAACTATTGCCTGTCCATTAATATATACATTGTATTCTGTAAGTCCGTTACCTATACTTGTCTCTGACACTGATGTATTAACAATCTTAGAAAGATTATCAACAAGTACATTACGCTGATCTCTTAAATCATTAGCATTACCATAACATGCCTCTATATGATTAATCTGCTTATTAAGTGCTGCAATGTTCTGTGCAATGGTATTAATCTCATCAACCTGTGACTTAACCTCACTATTAATATCCTTCTGCACATTCTGCATATTGGTATAGAGTGTATTAAAATAATTTGCAAGGCTTGTTGCCTTATTAATTAATGCATTCTTAGCAGAACTCTCACCCGGCGTAAGTGTAAGCTGGTTGACAGCCGCATAGAAATCGTTATATTCCTGACAATATCCTTTAAGTGAAAATTCATTGAAATAATCTTCAATCTGTGTCATATAATTATACTTATTAGAATATTCACCATATAAAGCCTCGTTATTACGATACTTATCATCATAATAAGAATCTCTTAACTGGTTAATATCTGTAACATCAACACCTGCACCAAGTGTTCCATATCTTGCATGTGTTCTTATCGCTTCATTGGCTTTAACAGTAACCGTCTGTCTTGAATATCCCTTTGTATTAATATTGGCTATATTATGGGCTGTAACATTGACAGAAGTTGAAGCTGCCTGAAGTCCTGTATATGCTATTGTTAATCCAAAAAATGTAGATGCCATATCCGGTCCTTTCTATATTTGTCCTGACTTAATCTGCCAGATGCAAATGTATACGAGCCATAAACAAAAGTAATTTATCCTTAATGCTCTTCTTTATCTGCTCTTTCATAAATTGTATAATATATTATTTTACTTTCCAAGTGATGTTATAAGATGTTCTGTCATCTCATCAACAACATTAATATATCTTGAAGCTGCATTATATGCCTGCTGATACTTAATCATCTTCTCTAACTCTTCATCAGAAGCAACACCTGATATCTGCAGTCTCTGGTCATCATAACCCGTTACCATCTTCTGCTGGTTGCTTGTGTAATTATCAAGCACCTGTCCGACCATCGCAAATTCACCAATAAAATCACTGTAAAAATCACCGTAATTAGTTATTGAATAATCTTCCGGATTAAGTGATGCAAATTTCTTATCCCAAAGATCTACAAGCTCCTGTGCCTTTGAGAAATCTTCTTTACCGTCCTTTGTCACAAGCGGTATCTTATCAATATTCTGTGAAGCTGTAGGATTAACAGAAATATTACCAAGCGTATATAATGATAAATCGCCTCTTTTATTGATATTATTTCTCAGATAGATAGTTTTGCCATCTGCATCTGTTGTCTTTATATATCTTTCCGTTTCATTTCTTGAGAACAGTTCACAACCTACTGTCTTATCTGCATCCATTCCATATGAGGTCTTATCCATATCAAGAAATGCATATGTATATTCATCTACCGGCTCTGCCTGCTCACCATTCATATCTGTATAAAGCTTTTCGGCTGAATCATATCTGTATACTGCATTCTCTCCCTCTCCTGATACAAGAACACCTTTAACAGTCTTACCCTGATGATTATATAATACAGCATGTGTTGAATTATTATACTTATAATTAACTGCCGTAAGTTCATTGCCATTTGCATCAAGTAAGGCATCTGTAGTTGTCTGTGTCTTTTCAGGGCAGAGTACATTATTGATATCTTCAACAAGACCATTTACCAGCTTATCAAGTCCTGACATTGCACTTAATATTGCTGATGGCTCGATATACTTATTATAATAATCCTGCTTTGTCTGATATTCCTCCATCGCACTATTATATGCTGCTTCTCCTTGCGGAGTATTAACATCATAATCTGCTGCATTGGGCTTAACCGGAACATCTGTATAATCTGCCGAGCCATTACCTCTTGCAATAATTATTCCCTTAAGCTTACCTGAGTCTGTATTATTATAATTATTAGCCTTAGATAAATCCTCATTAAATACATCATTATTATCAAATGCCGGCCATGTCGGTATTAATAAACCTCTGTCATTGCTTATTCTCATTGACATATGGTTTACAAGTCCTTCTGTTACAAATGGCGTACCCTCTGCATTGACAACGAGCTTGCCCTCGCTTGTATAATAATAGTCAACATTAATATATTGACTTAATTCATCAAGTGCATTATCTCTCTGGTCTCTTAAATCATTCGCACTCTCAACACCTGCACCTTCGATATCAAGGATTCTTTTGTTAAGATCTTTAATCTCATCACCCAGAGAATTAATCTTATCGACCAGATTACTTACCTGTGCATTAAGTGTTGTCTGATAATCATTGAGCTGCTGGTATATTGTATCAGATCTTGTCATAAATGCCGTTGCCTGCTGTATAACTGATGTTCTTGCAGTTGTACTTGTAGGATTCTTGCTAAGCTCGTTGATTGCTTCCTTAAGGTTATTAAGAGATTCCTGATATGTAACTCCCTGAAGTTCTCCGAATAATTCCTCAACTTCCTCTACTGCCTCATACTGGCTCTTATAATAACCCAGTCGTCCGTTAGATGAGCGGTATGCATCATCTACAAATTCATTTCTCACTCGTCTTATATCTTCGATCTTTACACCCAGACCATACTGTTTGGTGCTAAGACCGCTTCCTATCGGAAGGTATGTCGATGTTGCAAAACTTGTCTGCTGTCTTGTATAACCTGTTGAATTAATATTAGATAAATTATGTGCTGTTGTATTAAGGGCGGTCTGTGCCGACTGCAAACCGCTTACACCTATATACAAGCTGCCCATTCCATTAGCCATTACTACTCCTTATCTGCCCTGGTTGCCCGTCCGTAAGCCCTGGCAATCTTCACATCCTTTGAAGACTCTTATATTATATATAGATTAGATTCAAACTACTCTCGTAGAACATATATATCAGCCGGAGATTGAACACCGGCTGCAAACAGTATTGTTCTCTCCCTATAGAGAAATTTGGCATCACAGATGAGATACCAGATACACTCTACTGCTTCGCATCAAATCGTCCTGATACAGATGCGCTTCCCTGCTCATATGCTGCATTGTCATAATTGTTAGTCTGTGGTCCGAGAATAATGCTCTTTGCAAGATTCATCTCAAATTCTATCATATCCATTGATTCCTTTAAGAGTGACTTATTATTCTCGTTAATCTTTACAAGACTGTCTATTGTCTTTTTCAGCTTCATATGTACCTCTGACAATGCATCATGTTCTTTAGGTCTCTTTCTTAATATCTCAATTATATCATTAACCCTTATTCCCTCAGGTGATAAATTGAGCACCTTACATATGTCACCTACATTATTACGGCGCTGTAATTCAAGCTTATCAAGAACATCAATCTGCGCCTGTTCTTTAACTAATATGTCCTGAAGTCTGTCAATGTCACTATTGACTATAGCATCTGTCTTTTCCATGGATATATCCAGCATCTTCTCATATTCGGTATTCTCTGAATCCAGAATATCTATTAATGAATCTATTAAACTTGCCATATATCCCTCCGTACTTAAAATGTCAATGTTGACTTGTTATTAATAAGCTTATCTGCTATCTTGGCCGCACTTACATTATATGTTCCTGCAGCCATCATAGCCTTAATATGTGCCACCTTATCTTCTCTTATATCAGGTGCTGTATCAACTGCCGTCTTAGCAGTCTGATAAGTCTTAGCTGTCTCGGAAAATTCTATTCTGTCACTTGTATCCTTAACATTCTTATTCCTGTTAGAAGCTGTCTGTTTATTAGTCTGATATACCTGACTTATCGCATTATAAGCCTCAATACGCATGATTGCCGCCTCGCTTTCCTATTATCAAAATGGCATATTATTATGTCATTAATCTGTCTTATGTATTATTTTATTAATTATCTGTGAAATGTATCGGTAGATTTTATCATTTTCTTAACCCTGTGCAATTAGTAATTGTTCTTTCTACCACCCGGTAATGAAAATATTGATTGTTCATTGCCAAGTCTCCTCAAAATATAATACTATTAATGATTTACAAAACATATTTTATCACACATTCTGGTGAAATTCTGTGTAAATACCTTCTAATAATGAAAAATGATGAAAAACATAAAGAAGTAATTATCTTCATTATGGCAATACACTTCAACTCCTGAAATTACTTGATAACGGACAGATTAGCATGGCTATCGTAGAGGGAAATTATCCAAAAGAAATTATTCACACAAAAAATACAGCACAAAAGACCATATAGCCGTCTGTGCTGCATCACATATTTTTATGGCAGATTCTTCTCGCCTTCATTTTGTTTCTCTCCTGCAAGTCTCATAACTTTCTTCCATGCCGGTGAGAACAGATAATAACCTATCATTGCAAACATTCCAAAACTGAAAGAAATTGGGA
>ERZ773130.2409-NODE-2409-length-14223-cov-3.023292_pt1 | contig 14223 bp, 11 predicted proteins | sample MGYA00511919_ERZ773130 | MGnify/ENA primary metagenome ERZ773130 (study PRJEB29015, sample SAMEA2737851) | human gut metagenome | biome: human gut; feature: human-associated habitat; material: faeces | place: China | collected 2012 ...
GCAAAAGGGAAACAGCGCTTCCACCCAAAAGCTCTTTTGGAACATGGATAGTCGTAAGCTTTGGAGAAGTGACATAGGACATCGGCATGTCATCAAATCCAACGATAGAAACATCTTCAGGGATCCTGTAACCGTGTTCTTTGAGGGCGCGCATGCAGGAAATTGCAATGATATCGTTATCTGCAAACAGTGCGGAAGGAATGCGGTCAGCGCTGCGCAAATACCGAGTCATATCATTGTATGCGCTATCCTGTGTGGGTCCAACATGGATATGGGTAACTGAACAGCGGTTGGTAATATCGAAATCAGCGATTGCTTTTGTAAAACCGTTGTATCGCTCGACAAAATTATTGATATGAACATTGGAGTGGATGTAACCAAGATCGGTATGACCAAATTCAATCAGGTGTTTGGTGGCGAGATATGCGCCTTGGCTGTTGTTGATTACAACAGAGTCAAGCAGTGTTCCTTCAAAATAGCAGTCCAGTACGACAATGGGTTTGCCGATGGTCAGAAATTGCTGGATATCTTCTGGTTCCATTTCTGTTGCCAACAGAATAATACCGGCACAGTCGGACATCAAGAGCGACTTGAGCTGTTCTGCGTTGTCTTGATTACCATAAAAATAACTAATTTGAAGATTATAACCGGAATTTGCGACCTCCGCACTGATTCCTTCGGTCACGGCAGCGAAGAAAGGCGTGTCGCCATAGACCATGCCGTGCTTTTTGAAGATAACAAGATTGATAAAAGTAGAGGAAAAGGATTTGCGCAACGGACGCTTTAAACCATATTCCTTTGCGGCGCGGAGAATGAAATCACGTTTTTCGTCACTGATCCCTTTTTTCCCGTTTAAAGCAATCGATACAGCGGAAGCGGAAATACCGAGCTTTTCTGCAAGCTCTTTAGCTGTAATAGACATAGAATCAACCTCCGACCCGTTTGTTGGTTATATAATAACATGTAAAGTGGCTTTTTGTCAACTAAAAAGCAAAATATTTTGAAAACTATTTAGAAAAAATTTAGCTAAATAATGCCGGATTTAGACGAAAAACAGGCAGACTGACTGAAATGAACATGGAATATTTGTGTAATTTAGAGATATTGCAATGTGAGTATTGACAATCGCGCTAAATTCTGATATAAAGTTAAGCATAAATTAAACTAAATTTTATGGAGGGTTCAGCGTGAATGAGGTATTACTCAAGGCGGAAGGAATATATAAGTCCTTTGGCGCTACAAAGGCAGTCGTGGATTTCCACATTGAAGTTTGCCGCGGAACGATCCATGGACTAATCGGAGAAAACGGTTCTGGAAAAAGCACCTTCTCCTCGATTGTGGCGGGTATCCAACAGCGGGACAGCGGTCGGTTGCTGCTTCGAGGAGAGGACTATGCACCGACTTCTTCGGTAGATGCCGCAAAACAAGGCGTATCTCTCATTGTTCAGGAAATTGGCACGATCGGTTCAATCCCTGTTTCGGCGAATATCTTTCTTAATGAAGAGAGGCGCTTTGTTAAGCACGGCTGCATCGACTACAATACGATGAATGCTGAAGCTAAAAAGATTCTTTCTCAAATTGGCGGTGAGCACATCGACCCGCAGGCTATAACAGGCACACTGAACCTGGAAGATCGAAAACTGGTTGAAATCGCAAGGGGAATGTACTCTGAGCCGGAGCTGCTGATTATTGACGAGACATCCAATGCACTTGCAAAACATGGACGCGATATTCTGTATCAGAATATGCGTGCGGTGCGAGATCGCGGTGGTGCCGTAATCTTCATCACCCATGACCTTGCGGAGCTGATTGATATCTGCGACTGTGTCACTGTTATGCGTGACGGTCATTATATCGAAACCCTTTTCAAAGAGCAGATGGAAGAGAGCCGCCTCAAGAGCCTGATGGTTGGACGTGAGGTAGCGGACAACCTCTACCGTGCTGACGATGCACCGGATTATCAGCCTGAGGTCGTTCTACGTGCAGAGGGACTCAATGCGATTAATGTTTATAGCGTTACAATCGAGCTGCACAAGGGAGAGATCCTCGGAATCGGCGGCCTTGCTGAGTGCGGAATGCACGAGTTGGGCAAGGTTCTCTTCGGAATTGAAAAGCCGGATAGTGGAACAGTGACGGTAGGCGGAAAGACAATCACATCTCCTCGTGAAGCAATCCGGCTGGGTGTTGGATATCTCTCGAAAAACCGGGACACTGAGGCGATTATACTAAATGCCAGCATTCAGGACAACATTTGTTTACCAAGTTTACCCAAGCTGACAAAACACGGATTTATCAACCCCAAAAGGGAAAAAGCACTCGCTGAAAAATGGACGGACGCGCTGGCAATCAAGATGCGCAGCAGCGACCAGCATTGCCGGGAATTGTCGGGCGGCAACAAACAGAAGGTCGTTCTTGCAAAGTGGATGGGTAACGATTCACAAATTCTCATCATGGACCGCCCAACCCGCGGTATTGATATTGGTGTTAAGGAAGCAATCTACAAGCTGATGCAGCAATTCAAAAAAGAGGGCAGATCTATGATCATGATTTCAGAAGAACTGCCGGAACTGATTGGAATGAGTGACAGAATCCTGATTATGAAGAATCATGAGATTGTGCAGGAAATTCCTCGCAGCGCCCAAATCGATGAAAATCAGCTCGTCAGCAGCATGATCTGAGGGAGGGACGAAGATGAAGATCCAATCAAAGCTCAATACGAAGCTACTGGTCAATGTTTTCCCTTGGGTGAGCTTAATCCTTGTGGTCGCGGTGTTCGGGGTCGCATCTAAAGGACTGCTGTTCAGTGCATATAACCTGAAAACAATTTTCTCACAGTCGGTGCTATTTATCATTGGAGGGCTTGGACTTTCTTTTTTGTTCGCACAAGGTGCTTTTGATCTTTCCTTCGGCAGTGTCGTTTGCTTTGCGAGTCTCCTTGCGGCAAAGGCAGTGGAAGTCACAGGGGTGGATCTGCTGATTTTTGTGATCCCGTTTGTTGTCTGTATTGGAATCGGCATACTGAACGGACTGCTTTATTCAAGAGTTGGCCTCGTTGTCTTTATCCAGACCCTCGGTGTTTCCTTCCTGTTGAAGGGAACCTTTACGACACTGCTCGGACCAATAGGTCATATTAAAGTGCCGAAAGTGCTTAACTTTTTTGATAGCCTTCCGTTTACTCTGGCATTTACCATTGTTGCGACGGTTTTTGTTGGATGGCTGTTCAGTTATACCGCATTTGGCAAGCACTGTCGGATGGTTGGTTCTGGACAGGAGGCGACCGTGCAATCCGGCGTGGATATCCGCAAGACAAAACTTCTGGCTTTTGTTGCGGCGGGAGTCACTGGCGGTGTGATCTCTCTGCTTTCAATGGCAAGAGGCGGTCAGGTTAGTACCAGCACGGCTTCCAACTTTGAGTTTAACGTTATGATTGCACTTACCCTTGGCGGAATGCCTTCCGAGGGTGGAACAGGAGCAAAGCTGCGCAGTGTTTTTATTGGCTGCTTTATCGTCTCGGTGCTGACCAATGGGATGGTGCTTCTTGGCATTGACGGACGTATGCAGGAGGTTATTAAGGGATTGATCTTTGTCTTAGTCCTGATTATGACCTCCCGACTCAAGGAAAAGAGTGCGACTATGTAAACTATGTTTTCAATGTCTGGATAGACATTTAATAAAAATTATTGGAGGAAAAAAGAATGAAAAAGTTTGTAGCATTATTGTTGACGCTCGTTTTGACCTTTTCCCTCGCTGCTTGCGGTGCTGAGGGAGGTGTCAAAGACGATGAAGCAGCAGGTCCCGGCAGCTTTAAGATTGGTACTCTCGATACAGGCTCGGCGGATGCAACAACTGCCCCTCTGCTGAATCAGCTTAAGCTGACCGTTGAGGCTCTCGGTTGCGAACTGGTTACTGCGACCTCAACTGGTATGTCTGCAGAAGAAACCCTTGTTGCATTGCAGAACTTGATTGCAGCAGGTTGTGATGCCATTCTGGTGCCTGCCGCGATGATCTCTCCTGCAAAGGTAGCAGAAATCTGTGATCCAGAAGGTGTATACTGGGGCACTTATTTTTACAAGTTTGAAGAGGGCACCGAGGATTACGAAGCTGCCATGAATTCTGAGTATTTCGTCGGTACTACCTATGAGGACGATGTCGACTCTGCCTACTGGGCAACCAGTGTGCTTGGTAAACTGGGGTGCAAGAATCTGTGCATGATTGGCTTGCCTACTGGTGGTACTACAGCAAACATGCGCGACGAAGGTATTGCAAAGGCTTGTGAGGAATACGGAATGACCGTCCTTGCCGAAGAACGCGATTTCACTTTGACCTTCACTGCTGCAGGCGGTGCAACCATCGCAGAGCGATTCCTCACTGCCTATCCCGAGTGTGACGGCATTATTATTGCAGGTATGACGCAGTACTGCCTGCCCGGCATTGTCCAGACTCTGGAACAGACTGGTAACATTAATAAGATTAAGGTTGCAGGTATCGACTTTAACGAATTCCAATTTGACTATATGGAGCAGGGTGCTCTGCACGGCATCGTTGGCGGCCACTTTGCTGGCCCCACCTACACTGCAATTCAGATGATTAACATCCTCAACGGCACACCTCTTACTGAAGAAAAGGTGCAGCTACAGGACATGTTCATTAAGCTGGGAAGCAACGAAGAGGCTCAGACCTATGCAAACTATATTAACGAAGTTGGTTACCTCTATAGCGAGGAAGAAATCAAGAACTGCCTCGTACTCAACAACCCTGACTTCACCTTTGAGGATCTGAAGGCGATTGCTGACAGCTATAGTCTGCAGGATTTGCTTGACCGTAACGGCAAGTAACCGGCTGAATGAGTGACGGCCGGCTGGCAGAAACCGCCGGCCGTCGGATTTGACCCACAGGGGGATATTTATGAACACGAAACGATTTGCACAGGGGGTTTTTGCCGCCCTGATTATACCGGGCGCGGTTTATCTGATTTTTGCGCTGCTACGGCCGGATGTGTTCTGGCGTGCTGATGTGGTCTATCTGCTCTTTATCCAGTCTATCGAATCTATCATTCTGGGCATGAGTTTTGGTATGATTTCGGGTAATATGGATCTGTCCGTCGCAGCAGAGACAATTCTCGGCACGATTGTTGCGGCAATCGCCGCAAAATCCTTCGGCGTCCCCGGTCTTGTCGTGGGAGCTCTTGCAACAACAATGGTAGTAGGCTGGCTCAAATCTCTGGTCCTGAGGGTTATTCGTACCAACTCACTGGTCATCAGTATTGCCTATTGCCTGCTGCTCGGCGCACTGGGTGCGGTTGTTGCACAGAATAAGTCACTGGTCATTACGAGTGCGCAAACAATCCTTGGCAAGGCACCGTGGAATATCCTTATTGCGGTTGGATTGGGTGCATTGATGTTCTATCTGCACAAATACAGCGTGTTTGGCTCGAACTGCCGTGCTGTTGGCGGTGACGCCCAGCTCGCAAAAAATGCAGGTATTGACAAATATAAGGTGTACGGAAAGGGATTCCTTGTCGCCTCGTTTTACGCCGGTTTTTCCGCAATTATCTCGCTGAGCCGAGGCGCAGGTACCGCTGCAGCCACCGGTCTGCAGTCGATGACACCAATCTTTAGTGCAATGATTGGTGTGTTCCTTGGCCTGATGCTTACCCGTTGGGTCAACATCGTATTCGGCGTTATATCCGGCATCCTGACCATGAATATCATCGGCTATGGACTGCTGGCGCTTAGCGTAGAACCGGACATTAAAAATACGATAACCGGTGCATTCCTGCTGACAATCATGACAATTATGGCGGTACGGGAACGTAAAGCGATGGAAAAAGTAAAACGCGACCTGTTTAATATGCAGCGAGTTGCGAAACAGGTACAATATGTAAAGCAGGAGGAGTGAACCATGTTAAAAAAGAGGCCGTTTGAATTCCCGGGTGAAAAGGCGATTCGCGTTATCTGTGACACAGATGCTTACAATGAATGTGATGACCAGTTTTGTGTTGCACATCTTTGGATGACGCCTCGTTTTGACGTTAAGGCAATGATCGCTGCCCAGTACGGTCACGTTATGAATGTGCAGGGAACAGAGCAGAAGAGCTATGACGAGCTGGTTAATCTGGCAACCTTAATGGATATTCGCGACGAAGTGAATATTCTCCACGGCGGTGTGACCGCATTGCCCGATGAGAACACTCCTGTGGACAGTGAGGGTGCCCGCTTTATCATCGAAGAGGCTATGAAGGATGATCCTCGTCCTCTGTTTGTATGTTTCCTGGGACCGACGACAGAAATTGCATCTGCTTACCTGATGGAGCCGCGTATTGCGGACAAGCTGACAGTGGTCTGGATTGGTGGCGGTGCCTATCCGGAAGGTAATTTTGAATTCAACCAGGGGAACGATATCAACGCGGCTCGGGTACTTTACAAGAGCAATATTGAACTATGGCAGGTGCCGATGAACGTCTACACTACCATGAAAATCAGCTATTTCGAGATGATGAACAAGATCTACCCCTGTGGCAAGATTGGCAAATATCTCGTTGAACATGCGATGGATTTTGGCAAGCAGTTCGACCAAATAATTGCATCAATGGCAGACATTCCTGCCGCAGCATCGATGATGGGTGGTGCCAGTGTGTCTAAAGCAGCGGCAGCGACTTCCTTTGGCGGCGAGCTTTGGAGCCTTGGCGATTCCCCGGTAGTTGGTATTATGCTCAATAACACAATGGGCCGTTACGAGATGCATGATGCTCCGGGCGATGTGGGTCTGGACGGCAAGTATGATTGGTCCAAGCCAAGCAGCCGGAAGGTTCGTGTCTATAAGGACATTGACAGCCACTTCATCCTCAATGATATGATTGAAAAACTACAATTCTATTTCGGATAAAAACTTTTGCCAATGGGGCGGGCTGAAACGTCCGTCCCGTTAGTGCATTATGAACCCGAAGGGGACGAAAAATATGTTAAGGAATCTAAAACAAACCGCATATGAGCTTCGGCTCGATGTGCTTGAAATGGTATATGAACACAAATCGGGCCATATTGGCGGGAGTATGTCCTGCATGGATATCCTAACGACCCTATATGGTAGCGTTATGGACATCGATAAGATTAAAGCCGGTGCTGATTGTAGGGACCGTTTTGTTCTCAGCAAAGGTCACTGTGCTGAGGCACTGTATGCTGTGCTTGCCCAATTTGGATTAATAGATAAATCGGAGTTGGATACCTTCACGATGTTCGGGACTCGTCTTGCGGAGCATCCAACCAGCAAAATCCCTGGTGTCGAAGCAGCGACCGGCGCACTGGGACACGGGCTATCTCTCGGCGTTGGGATGGCAATCGGTCTGAGAGCAGACAGCAGCCCGGCACATGTCTATGTTCTAACCGGTGATGGTGAGCTCGCCGAAGGTTCTGTCTGGGAGGCAATGATGTCCGCAGCAAAGTATAAACTGGACAATCTTACCTTGATCGTGGATCGTAATCGCTTGCAAATTTCCGGTGGAACTGAAGACGTAATGCCCCTTGACGATCTTTGCGATAAAATCAGTGCGTTCGGTTTTTCTGTGCTTGTATGTGACGGACACGATTACGTTGCTCTGGAGCAGGCGCTGCGGCATAGAACGGCGGAAAAACCGGTAGCAATTATTGCCCAGACTGTCAAAGGAAAGGGCTCGCCGATAATGGAGAACAAGGCTGACTGGCACCATCTGATTCCAAATAAGGAACAGTATGAACAGATCAAAGCTGACATCCAGACGGTACTCAGGGAGGTATGACAGATGGCGATGGTTTCTTGCAGAAAGGCGTTTACTGCAAAACTGCTTCAGAATGCAAAGAAAAATGCTGATATTTTTGCAGTCGCGACCGATTCCCGCGGCAGTGTGACCCTTGGGGAGTTTGGCAAACAACTGCCTGACCGTCTGATTGAATTTGGAATTGCGGAACAAAACGCTGTTGCAGCAGCTGCCGGACTTGCAAAGACAGGGAAGAAAGTCTTTGTGACGGGACCAGCCTGTTTCCTTGCGGCGCGGGCGTATGAACAGGTTAAGGTGGATGTTGCGTACAACCGGACGGATGTCCGAATTATTGGAGTCAGCGCTGGTGTTAGCTATGGACCTTTAGGCTGCACACATACGACGATGCACGATTTTGCGAGTATGCGTGCGTTACCGAATTTGACGATTCTTGCACCTTGTGATGCTGTGCAGACGGAGTATCTAACCGATCTGCTTTGCCAATTCACTGGCCCGGTTTACATGCGTATGGGCCGCGGGGACGTGCCGCCTGTTTATGAGGCTGGGGAAAAATTTGAAATTGGAAAGATAAAGACAGTGTGCGAGGGAACGGATGCGACGATTATCGCATGCGGCGAAATGGTTGCACCGGCAAAAAAAGCAGCGGAACTATTGCAAGCCGAAGGTATTTCTGTGCGGGTGCTCGACTGCTTTACGATACAGCCCATGGACACAAAGACAGTAGAGAAAGCTCTGCGCGAGACCCGTGCCGTTGTTACTGTTGAGGAACACAGTACACGAGGCGGCCTTGGAGAAGCTGTTTCGCATATTGCGGCAGAGTTACGCGGTAGCGCACCGATGCGACTCTTAGGCCTTCCGGAGGAGGTTGTAATCGGAAAATCTCAGGAGTTGTTCGCCTACTATGGTCTGACCCCCGAGGGGATTAGCGCTGCAATCAAAGAACGGCTGGAGCGTGAATAGGATGAGCTACATACTGGCGATTGACCAGAGCACTGCGGGAACAAAAGCAGTGCTGTTCAATAAATATGGAGCGGTTATTTCCCGAAGTGATCTGCCCCATCGACAGATTGTCGATGAACGGGGGTGGGTCGAGCACGATCCAGTCGAGATTATTACCAATGTCAACACGGCAGCAAAACAGGTTGTCGAGCAGGCTGATATCCTGCCGGAAGAAATTAAGGCAATTGGTTTAAGCAACCAGCGGGAAACGGTTGTTTGCTGGGATCGTGAGACCGGACAGCCGGTTTATAACGCAATTGTCTGGCAATGCGGCCGTGCCGCACCTATTGCGGACGCACTTGCGCCGTATGCCCGGTTGATCCGCGAGAAAACCGGACTTAATAACTCTCCGTTTTTCTCGGCACCCAAGATGGCATGGGTGGTGCAGAATGTTCCAAGGGCAGCAGAATTGCTCGAACAGGATAGACTGTGCTGCGGTACAATTGATACTTGGCTGGTCTACACATTGACAGATGGCCAGAGCTATAAGACAGACTTTTCTAATGCATCGCGCACAGAATTGATGAATCTCGACACGCTGGACTGGGATGATTCCTTAATCGAGATGTTTGGACTTCGTAGGAGCTGCCTCCCGGAAATCGTTCCAAGTGACCACTTGTTTGGAATGACTGATTTTGATGGTTTATTCCCTCAAAAGATTCCAATTGCTGCCGTGCTGGGAGATAGTCATGCTGCATTGTTTGCAAATGGCTGCTTTGCGGAAGGAATGACCAAAGCAACTTTTGGAACGGGAACTTCGGTGATGATGAATGCAGGAGCCTCCAGACCGAAGCAGATGGGTTGGTGGAGAGTGTTTCCTGGGGACGTGGCGGAGAGGTTTTCTATGCGCTCGAGGGAAACATTAACTATAGTGGTGCACTGATCAAATGGTTGGTCAATGATCTCGAACTGATCCAAACCAGTCGCGAATCCGGACAGTTTGCTATGCAAGTGAAAGATACAGGCGGCGTCTATTTCGTGCCGGCGTTTTCCGGCCTCGGTGCGCCCTATTGGGATAACGACGCTCGTGCGATGATATGCGGAATAACGGCAGCAACCAAAAAAGCGCATCTTGTACGTGCGGCGGAGGAAGCGATTGCCTATCAGATTCGGGATATCACCGAACAGCTTGCACTTTGCGGAAAAACTGTTGGGCTTTTGTGCGTGGATGGCGGTGCGACGAATGACCAATTCCTCATGCAGTTCGTATCAGATATGACTGGTGCACCGCTCAAGCGATCAAGCATTGAAGAACTGTCTGCAGCCGGCGCTGCATATCTGGCAGCGTTGTCTGTCGGCATAGCAACGCAGACAGAGATTTTTAGCAGCATAGAATACACGCAGGTAGAACCCTCCATGCAGCAGACGCAGCGGGAACGGTTGTATAAAGGCTGGAAAAAAGCAGTGGCGATGGTCACGGAAAAGAAGAGGTAACGTATGAATCAAAAGAACAAATTTGGAATCATTGTTTCCACAAGATCGTTTTTTCCATCTAAGCTTGTCAAAACTGCGCGAGATGCAGTAATGCGGGTAATGGATAAGCTGGGATACGAGTACATTATGGTGGGGGAAACGGATACGCAATATGGTGCGGTCCTCACGTTTGATGAGGCAAAGACCTGTGCGGAGTTGTTTAAAGCGCACCGTGAGGAGATTTGCGGCATCGTCGTCATCATGCCCAACTTCTGCGAAGAGTTGGGCATTGCGGAAGCGATTCAGCTTGCGGATTTGAATGTTCCGGTATTGATTCAGGCTTGTGACGATGATTTTGACAAGCTGGATATGGCAAATCGCCGAGATGCATTCTGCGGAAAGATTTCGGTATGCAATAATCTGTATCAGAGAAACATTCCGTTTTCACTGACCCGGTTGCACACTTGCCCGATTGAATCTCCGCAATTTGAGGACGATCTTCGGTGGTTTAAGGGTGTTTGCGCTGTAGTCAATGGCCTTAAAGGTGCGCGGATTGCGATGCTTGGTGCCCGACCCATCGCCTTCAATACAGTCCGTTATTCTGAAAAGCTGCTGCAAAAGCATGGAATTAGTGTCCAAACAATTGATTTTTCTGAGATTATTTTCAAGGCAATGCACTACAACGATGCTGAAAAGGTTGTGGCGAAAATCAAAGAAATTCGTGAATACGGCAGCGTTCCTGCTTGGATCAGCGATGAGGTGATGGAAAAGCAGGCAAAGTTGTGCCTTGTGATTGATGAGGCGATAGAGGACCTCCAGTGCGATGCGTCCACTGTCCAATGCTGGGATAGTGTGGAAAACAACTACGGCTGTGCGACCTGCCTTGCGATGAGCATGATGGGTGACAACGGTAAGCCTTCTGCGTGTGAAAGCGATGTGACTGGTGCATTGTCTATGCTGGCTGCTTGGCTTGCGGCCGGAACGGCACCTGCGCTGATGGACTGGAACAATAACATCCGAGAAGAGCGCAATGCTTGTGTTTCACTGCACTGTTCCAACTTCCCGAAGTCCTTTTTCCAAAACGATGTGGAGATTGAATGTCTGGACGTTCTTGGTTCTACGCTTGGTAAGGAGAATTGCTTTGGCGCCTGCAAGGGCCATGTGGCTGCCGGAGATATGACATTCATTCGGCTAACCACGGATGACCAGCGGGGAACGGTCAAGGCTTATCTTGGCGAAGGGGTGTTCCGGGATGAGGTGATTCCTACCAAAGGCGGTGTAGCAAACTGTTATATTGAGAACCTGCAGAATCTGTTGCGCTATGTTTGCGAAAATGGATATGAACATCATGTTTGCTTTGTCCGCGGCCATGTAGCTGACATCCTCGAGGAGGCACTGACAAAGTATATGGGAATTCCAGTTTACCGTCATCGTTAAAAGCTGTGTACTGATGTGGTAAAGGGTGTATCCGAACCTGTAGGTATAACAAAACCGCAAGGCTTTCGGCCTTGCGGTTTGTTGTTTTTTGTGGAGATAAGCGGGATCGAACCGCTGACCTTTTGAATGCCATTGACGGCCGCGGCAACGTCCGTCAGGGGCAAGCGCTCCAAAAGGAAAAACCGTTGAAATACAAGGGGTTTTTGCTCATTTTCCCGTTTTGCACACTTTACTTTTCTGCTTCATGTGCGCTTGAATTTTTGAATAGATTGCGTGTTTGTGGGGCTGCTTACAGCCCCATTTCTTTTACCCTGCGATAGAACGTGTTGGGCTTCAAGCCCAGCTCTTTCATGGCAGCGGTGGCGGTGATTTCGCTTGCCCGCCATTTCTTGCAAAGGGCTTTCATCTGTGCTTCGTCATAATCAATGGGCTTGCGGCCTTTATACTTGCCCTCGCTTTTGGCAATTTCGATTCCCTCGCGCTGCCGCTCCAAAATGTTTTCCCGCTCCAATTCGGCCAGAGCGCCGAACACAGTCAGCATGAAACGCCCCTGCGGGGTGGTGGTGTCGATGTTCTCTTTCAGACTGACGAACTCCACGCCCTTTTCAGTCAGTTCTGACACGATGGAAAGCAAGTCCCGCGTGTTTCGTGCGATTCTGGAAATGCTTTCGACTACTACGGTATCGCCCGCACGGACGGAAGCCATCATTTCCTTAAACGCGGCGCGGTCTGTGTTCTTGCCGCTCGCCTTGTCCACAAATACCTTTTCGGCGTTCTGTTCCTCCGCCATTTTCAGCTGACGCGCTTCGTTCTGCTCGATGGTGGAGCAGCACACATAGAAAACCCGCATTGTGAAATCCCCCTTGCTTTATCTGTCATTATTCTATCACAAATCCCAAAGAATGTTAATAGGATATATATGCAATTTGAAATATTTCAAAAATTATGATATAATATATGTGAAACAGAAAAGCAAGGGGGTTTTCATTGTCATTGGGCTATACCCTAATGAAACGGACAGAGAAAGGAGCGGGACACGCGCCCCGCTCCCACAATTACCATTCTCGGTCATTATATGGCGTGTTTTCAACGCCCTCCCCATTTAGCCGCTCAACCATGCGGTCAAGGGTAGGTTTCCACATATTCTTAAACCATGCAGTTTCGCCAAACCATTTTACAAGTGTCGGGCTGATTGCGTAATAGGTACGAATAAATGCGCGGCCATACCATGTTTCAGCCAGAGTATTGTCACGGAAACGGCGTAACGTCCAAACTTCGGGACAGTCATAGGAGCCATATACAGCGGTAGCTACGTAGCAGCCGCCAGTCTGAACGGTGGGAGGCGTGTAAGAGGTATCTTTGTCTTTAATTTCGTTTGTAAGTCGTGCTGTCTCTGTTGTTAGGTAATTTGTGTTAAAAAATTTTCCATTTTTCGACAGGAAGCTATTTTCTGCTTTTTGTACAGCAACTAGCCTACTGGTATTGGACGTGCAGTATTTTTTCAGTGACTTTTCTAGCATTTCATAGATGGATTTAACCGCTACCACTCTATTACTGCATTCTCCAAATACACCATTAACACTTGAATGCTGAGTATAATGGTTAATAGCACCACTTGCAAGCATAGAAGCAATTAACTGCGCATAAGAAATGACGGTATCCAAAGCCCTGTTTTTCTCATCGGTATCTTGCATTTCAGAAATAAGTTTCATTGTGCTATCAATATTATTCGCAACGGAATAAGCGGCACTTGAAATATTCATTATTTTGCACTGCATAGATTGATAATAAACTTGGAAAAATGCTGCCTCCCAGTTGTCGGGGTCTTCCTGCAAAACCAGACCATAATACTTCTCAGCGTTCTCACTATTGTTGTCCTCTCTTGCGCGGCGAGCTAGCACAAGAAGTTTTTCTGTTTCTTCAGTTTTATCAACTTTAACTGTGCCAAGCAGTTTTTTTGCTTCTTCCACAGAATACTTTGTACCGCAATTTTGGCAGACGAACATTCCGTCTTGTTTTACCAAATCTTGGCTACCGCACATTTCGCAAACCATAGCTTTCATTTATATCTACCTCACTTCTTTTGCGACAAGTTTTCAACCGCAATACGGATATTTGCGGGAACGCCCTTCATTTGCACATACTTTGACACGGAGGACGCCCTGCGGCCGGATAAAACGCTTTTAAGCGCATTATCCAAAACCCGTACAGGAATAGAATACAGCGCGAAAATCCCGAAAGCAATTAACTGGCTGCATAGTATTGGGAAATTTCTCCTTTTTGCCCAAAATCATGGGAACGCAGCAAAAACGCGGAAGATTTTGTGAATCTCCCGCATTTTGCAGTAAAATCAAAGAAATGGAACTTAAAACAGCGCGTTTTACTCAAAAATCGCATTTGACAGGTCGATGGGGTTCTGGATCGGATTGTCAATATCCGTTCCGTTTCCGGAAAAAACAGTACCGAAAAAGTCCAACGGCATTGCACCGGGAAGGTTTACAAATTGAATGCCAACATCATTGCCCTCAATCCTACAGTCCGGAAATCCGTCTTTGGAAAAGGAATAGCTTAATGTATCATAGGAAAATCCGATTTTGTTATTTCGGAATGTACAGGCTTCC
>ERZ773130.2434-NODE-2434-length-14034-cov-3.670577_pt1 | contig 14034 bp, 10 predicted proteins | sample MGYA00511919_ERZ773130 | MGnify/ENA primary metagenome ERZ773130 (study PRJEB29015, sample SAMEA2737851) | human gut metagenome | biome: human gut; feature: human-associated habitat; material: faeces | place: China | collected 2012 ...
CCGATCTAGCGCTGGGGCGCGGATGGCATCCGCGCCCCAGCGCTTGAGCAGGTCAAGGGTTTCGGGTACTGCGTCCATATCGGTGGGAATCGTTACACGACCTTTGGTATTCATTTCTTGTTTTCCTCCGTCCATTGGTAAGATTGAGTTTGTCCGGCCTGCAAGGTGACCCAGCAATGCGTGTTGCAAAGATACCAGCTTCCGTCCTGTGTTGCTTTTACGGTAAGGCTGTGCTTGCCGTCTGCTGTCCGCTGATAAGAAATCAGCAGACCATTTTCTGCCCGCAAATTCTGAAATGCAACAGGTTCATTTTTCCAGCCCTGCGGGCAGGCCGGTAAAACCTCGATATGATTCTTTTCTGAACGCAACAGCATTTTCTGTACTGCGTGTGCCGCCAGAAAATCCGCTTCCAGCGTAAAGGGGCGATAGTGGAAATCACAAACGCCGCTGTTTTTGTAGTCGCCGTTCAAATGAAATCCGTTCGGGCTCAAGAAATACTCCGCGAAGCGATGCAGCTCATACAAAGCGCCATTTCCATTGCTGCGGGCAATCTGCAAAAGTGCCATCCAACCGAAGGAAAACCCTACCCACTGCCCGCTGCCGAGGTGTACAAGGTGATCTACTGTTGCATCTATTACGCTGCGATCCTGCGGATTTTCATAGCGCAGCATACACAGCGGCTCGATTGCCATAGCGTGGGAAAAATGGCGGTGCGTTTCCTGCAAGGTTTCATCAGGGGAAAGCATCAGCCCGGTTTCTGTATCTACGCTCAACGGAGCAAGTTTTGCCTCTATTGCATGCCAATGGCTGCGTGGCTTACTTAGCTGGTACTCGATCTGTACCAAGGTTTGGAACAAATAGTGCAGCAGCGCTAGATCGTAGTTGCTGTTAGGAGTCAGCCATGAGGCTGCCTCATCATCGTGAATTTCCGGTGAGGACGAGACCGGTAAAACCAGCTTTCCGTCCGGGCCTTCTTGCAGGAGTCCTTCCAGGCAGGCTGCCGTGGCGGTAAAGTAAGGCTCCACGCGGGTACGCAGAAACTCTTTATCCCCCGTCAGGCGGTAGTATTCATAAAACATCTGGCAGAGCCAGATTTGATTGGTCGGTGACAGAGAATACATTGGCCAGCCGCCGAGCGCTCCGCCGTCAATGTCCATGACACTGGGCAGGCACTCCCCTGCTGTGCCGTAAAATGCACGGGCAAACTTTGCCGCCTGCGGGCGCAGCGACCAGAGATAGTCGAGAAAAACCTTTCCCTGCTCCGGGTGGTTGGCAGTCAGATAGTGACAGTAGGTGAATTGGGTGTTGAGGTCGTTGTGGTAATCACCTTTCCACGGTGGGAGCCGGTCGTCATCCGCGCACCATACCCCTTGCAGCGGCATCGGGGCATTGCCCGGCTCGGAACCCGCTGCCAAAAAGTAATTGGCGCGGTACCAAAGCTGTTCGAGTGTTTCATCCGGCAGCTGCAAACTGCTTTTGCCCCAGTATTGCTGCCACCAGCGTTTATGCTGTTGCAGCAACTTCTCGGCACCCATATCTTCTGCTGCACATAGTTCCAGCTTCGCCAGTCGGCTTGCTTTTTCTATGTTTTCTGCCTGCACGGCGGTATAATACAGCGTTGTGCCGCATTTTTTGCAGAGCAGCGTATAGGCAGTTCTATCATCGACCTTTTGGGAAAAGCCAATCATGCCATCCTCTGTTTCGGGGATAGCATCCGGCAGGGCGAGCTGCTGCAAGCTGCCGGGAGACACGCTGTTGCCCGCTTCGGCTGCCTGCGTGCCATTCCCGAAAGAGGGGCGCTCCACCGTGAGCTCTGCACCCCGGTACGCCTCCGGCAGCATCAGTACCCCAACAGGCCGCCCCATACAGAGGAAGGCGCGCAGAATGGTTGTACCCTTTTGCGAAAAGAATGCCACCGCCGTGCCCAAATCAAGGCTTGCCTGATAGCTGCCCTGCGGCAGTCCATCCAAGAACAAGTGTCCTGCGGGGATTTTTGTAGGCGTCGGGCGGGCATAGGGCGTATCAAAGATACGGCGTGTTTCTGCCACATCGCCTTTCCGTGCAAGCTCTACCAGTTTTGCATAAGTAAATTCTTTATCGAGTTTTTCCTCCGGGCGGCGACGCAGCCACAGTCCGGCAATGTCCACGGAAATGCGCAGGTGCTCCATCGGCCCCCAAAAAAGAGAACCGAGTATGCCGTTCCCCAGTGGAATTGCTTCATCCCAGCGGGGTATTGGGCCGGTTAAATTGATGTTGCAATGTTTTGGGGGCAGCATATCGGTTCTCCTAACCTATTCGATTTTGTTTAGCCCTTAACGCCGCCGACGCTCAAGCCCTGCACGAGCTGCTTCTGGCCGACGATGAAGAGGATGACAGTGGGAATCAGTGCCAGCACGAGGGCTGCGAACAGCGCGCCCCAGTCGGTAGCGTAGCGCTGGATCTCATACAGGTTGGCAAGGCCGACAGGCAGCGTAGCCTTGGTCGGATCGGTAACCATAACGAGAGCCACCGGGTATTCGTTCCATGCGGCCATAGCGGAGATCATGCAGACCGTCACGATACCGGGCTTGCACATGGGAATGATAATGCTCGTCAAAATACGGAACGGGCCGCAGCCGTCAATCATGGCTGCCTCCTCATAATCACGCGGGATGCTGCGCAGGAAGCCGGTCAGCAGGAAGATTGCGAACGGGAACTGCATGGTTGCATACAGCACGCCCAGCGCCGTCAGGCTGTTGAGCAGGTTCAGCTTGTTCATCTGCAAGAACAGCGGAATCATAATATAAGTGGCCTGAATGAAGATGGCCGCCATGTAGATGTTCAAAATCAGCTTCGCGCCGGGGAACTTATACCGCACAAGGCAGTAAGAACACGGCACAACGCAGATCACAATAATGACCAGTGTTTCCAGCACGACATAAATCGAGTTGCCGATGTTGGCAGCAAGGTTAGATTTTTCATAAGCGCGGACGTAGTTATCCCATGCAAGTCCCTGCGGCCATGCAAAGGGGTCCGTCAGAAACTCTGTACTGGTTTTGAACGAAGAAACGACGTTCCACGCCAGAGGGTACAGCATGATAATGGCAACCAAAATCAGGAACAGGCGCGTCACCCACTTGATGACCTTTGCTCTGATTTTGCTTTTTTCATTTTGTGTCATATTACTGACCTCCTTCGGAAGCATCGGTCAATTTGCGGGACAGCATGGACAGCGCCACGGAGATGGCGAGCGTAAAGACCGTGATAGCCATGGCATAGCCAAAGTTGCCGTTGACAAAGCCCTGCGTGTACATATATTGCAGCAGAACGCTGGATGCACCGTTAGGACCGCCGCCAGTCATGACCTGCGAAAGCACAAAACTCAGGTTGATGGTGCCGGAAAGTGCCAGAACAAAGGTGATGCCGATAATATCTTTCATCAGAGGCATCGTAATACTGACGAGCTTGCGCCATGCGCTGGCACCGTCCAGCGTTGCGGACTCGTAGATTTCCGGCGAAATGCCGTCCATAGCCGCGATGTGCATGACCATGTAGTAACCGGCAGCCTGCCACAGCAGCGTGAACGCGATGCACCAAAGCGCAGTCTTGCTGTCGCCCAGCCAGGAACGCTGCAAGCTCTCCAGCCCGACAGCACCGAGAATCTTATTGACGATGCCCACATTCGGGTGGAACACAAAACTCCATATAATACCTACAACGGTCAGAGAAACGATGTTCGGGAAATAGAAAATCGTGCGATACAAGACCCTTTCTTTCAGCTTGCACTGGTTCAAAACGAATGCCAGCACCAGACTACAGAAAATTGTGATAACGGGAACAACCGCCATCAGCTTTGCTGTGTTTTTAAGCGCTTGAATGAAAGATTTGTCGTGGAACATATAGATATAGTTATCCAGCCACACAAATTTGTTGTTAAGCCCCAGAGAGGTCGCATTGGTAAAAGAAAGATATAATGCCTGCACCGTAGGCCAGATCGTGAACATAAGAGTTAGGATCACGGCAGGCAGAACGCTGATGCAGATAAACAGTACGGGAAGCGGCTGCGCCTTTTTTTGGCGATTTTGGCGGTTTTTCAAACAAGTTTCCCCCTTAAAAAGAACCCTGCCAAGTTCGCATGGCGTTTACTCGGCAGGGTCAATCTTACTTTGGTCAGTGGAAATTCAGCAATTCAGCTTACTTGGAAGCAGCAATCTCCTCGAAAGCAGCCTCGATGCCGTCACGCCACTGCTCGGCAGTCATGTCACCATTCATAACGTCACTGGCAACATTGAAGACGGAATCAGCGATAACGACCTTGCTGGTGTCGGGCATTGCATCCCAACCGAAGACCATGAAGGTGCCTTCCTGATAGATGTCGTTCATGTTGTAGACACCATCGGTAACGATGCCCTTGACCATCTCGTTGGCCTTCTTCAGAGCGTAGATGCCGTTGGCTTTTTCTGCGAACAGCTTAACGGAATCCTCAGTGTACAGGAAGCGCAGGAACTCTTTTGCCAGTTCGGGGTTCTTGGCGTTGGCAGGAATCTCAAACTGCTCAACGGAGCTCATAACATAGCGGGTCTCGCCGTCATCCAGAACGGGTGCGCAGGTCAGACCAAACTCAAAGCCGTCAGCACGGGGAGCATCGGCCATTTCGCCTTCCATCCAGTTGCCGTTGGGGATGAACAGAGCCTTGTTCATCATCATGTCAGTCTGGCTCTGGGTATGGTTCAGAGCAACGGTGCCATCCATCAGGTAGCCATCGGTGCCGATCTTTGCCATGTTCTGGAAGACCTTGAGTGCCTCATCAGAGCTGAGGGAGCCGGGCGTGTAGGAGGCGATTGCCTTCATGTTGTCGATGCCGGTGGCAGAAGCCAGTGCGGGCCACAGCATGCTCTCAAGGTAGCCGGGGTAGATGCCCTGATAGGTAAACAGCGCGATACCCTTTTCCTTGGCCTTGTCGCCCAGTTCAAAGAAGTCATCCCAGGTCACAGGCGTTTCCCAGCCGTTCTCTTCGAACAGAGTCTTGTTGTAAACCAGACCCATCGGGCTGGCATCAAACGGGGCAATGTAGATTTTGCCATCGCCGTAGGGAGAGCACTTGGCAGAATCCAGCAGACCATCGATAACCTGATCCTTCAGCGGGGTGTCATCATCAATGCCGCCCTCCTCAAAGACATCGGACAGATCCATCAGCGCATGCTCCTTGACCATAGAGGAAATCAGGCCGGTGGAGTCGTTGTCGTTCATCGAGATGAAGTCGGGCACATTACCTGCCACGATTTGCGGGCGGATGATGTCGCCAATCTTCGGGCTGATCTGCATATTGACAGTGACGCCGGGATAGGCAGCCTCGAAGCGTTTGATGATTTCGTCCCAGTACTCGGAACCGTAGCCGCCCTCGAACACCGCGATGTTCAGTTCATTGTTCTCAAAGGTCTTCTCACCGGTAGAGGCTTCGCTGGTAGCGGCGGACGTTGCTTCGGAAGAAGCGGCCTCGCTGGATGCTGCTGCGCTGGAAGATGCTGCGCTGCCGCAGCCTGCCAGACAGGTAGCTGCCATTGCAGTGGCAAGCATCATGCTGATTGCTTTTTTCATGGTTTTCCTCCTAAAAATTATTCCTTCTTTGTTTGGGATGCGGCTCATCTGTCGTTCCCTGATTGCACTCTTATTATATCGGGCAAGCCGGATTTGATAAATGTATTCCCTTTACTTAAAGATGGATTTTATTGACTTTTTCTGTCGTTGCCCTTATAATTCAGGTAATGTATGGATAGATTGTAGTCACTTTGCACAAACGGAGGCCTATATATGTCACTAAATGCACAAAAAACGCGTGAGTTTTCCCCCAATGTGTTGCGGCGAATCAAACTTCGCACCCGTCTGTTTGTGACATTTTTGATTATTTCTCTTGTTCCCGTCATCACGATTGGTATTTTTTCTTACCATGCATACACCCAATCCATGAACGAAAAGGTCAAACAGGCTGCCTTACAATCTATCGAACTACTCAACAATAATATGTCTACCCAGCTTGGCATTTATAGCGACTACATAGGTTCCATCTCCGTATCTGATACTGTACAGAATGGTGTCGCATCTGTCAATAATGGGCACCCCCTTACGGGTGATATTGTGAACGGTATTGGTGAAATGATTGTCACAATTCCTTTTCAGAGCACACACCTTAAAAACATCCGCGTCGTTTCCAATGACCGCACAGTCCTCTACGATTTGGGCTATGACGATATTACACCCCAGCGTTTTAATGAATTGCTGGATAATATTGAAGCCGCTTCTCCACAGGATAGTCTGCAATACATCCACACTTACCGCGCCAACGATAAAATTGTCATTGGCCGTAAAATCTATGATATGCACCACACCAGCACGCCGCTGGGGTATATCATGCTGTACATTGACGAATCCCAGCTAAGCCGCTACATATTTACTGATGTTTCCTTTGGCGAGGGGTCCAACTTCCTGCTGATTGATGCTGCCGGCAATGTGGTTTCTTCTCAGAACGCGGAACTGCTGGGAGAAGATTTGGCCGATGACCCGATTTTCCAGCAGATCACGGCGCATCGGCAGGCGGGTGAAAACAACTTTTTATGTGAGCTGAACGGCGTAGATACGTTGACGATTTTCAAATACAACACGACCTATAATGTGTATCTGGCGGCCACGATTCCGCAGGCCTACATTACCAACGGCACAAGAACCATCAATATGATGCTTATTGCGCTGGCCGCAGTGCTGGTCGTTGTCAGCTTGTTCCTGACACTGCTTGTCTATCGCAGCGTCATGCACCCTATTGACAACATGGTTGCCGCCTGCAATGCGAAAAGCGATGAGGAAATCGGGCTGAAAATCAATGATACCAGCCCCGACGAGCTCGGATTTCTGGCGCGCACCATCGACAACATGGTCAACGAAATTGGTCTGCTGGCGCAGCGCTGGAGCGATGATCAGCGCAAAATGCGCGAGTTGGAATTGCAGACCCTGCAATATCAAATCAACCCGCACTTCCTGTTCAATACCCTGAACACCTTAAAGTGGATTGCCACACTCAATCACGTCACCCCGGTCAGCCACGGCATTGATGCCCTCTCTTCTCTGCTGCAAAGCACCCTTATTAAAAAGGATGAATTGATTCCGTTTGATGATGAGCTGCGCAACCTGAAGAACTACTGCGACATCCAGCAGCTGCGTTACGCAGGGCGCTTTGAGATGGAATATCAAATTGAAGATGCTGCCGGATACTGGACTGTGCCGCGCTTTATTTTGCAGCCGCTTGTAGAGAACTCCATCCTGCACGGCACGGCGGATGAAGATGATTTTGTCACCATCACCGTCCGTGCCACCGTGAGCGAGAATTTGCTTACCATTCATATCTCCGATACCGGCTGCGGTTTTGACCCCAGTGCCATCAAGGAGAAAAATTCTGAGCGCTTCTCCGGCATCGGATTGAGCAACGTAGATGAACGTATGCGTCTGCACTACGGAAATGAATACGGCCTTACGATTGAAAGTGCCCCCGGCACCGGCACACAATGTATTCTCCGTATTCCAAATGAAGCCATTCGTTGAGGTAACACAATGTATAATTTATTGCTTGTAGACGACGAGCCACTGATTAAGGTTGCTTTCCAGTCCGCCGTGGAGTGGGGCAAGAACGGATTCCTGCTGGCGGCAACAGCCAGTAATGGGCAGGAAGCGCTGCACATTGTAGAGACACAGCACATTGATGCGGTTATCACGGACTTGAAAATGCCCGGCATGGATGGGCTTGCGCTCATTCATGAATTGAAAAAGCGCAGCTTTACCGGCCCGATTCTGGTATTGAGCAACTATTCCGATTTCGATTCCGTGCGCACGGCCCTGACGGATGGCGCTTATGACTACTTCCTGAAAATCAATATGAACGGGGAAAGCATCGGTGAGCATCTGGAAAAGATGGCCGATTTGCTTCGTGTCCAGCAGCAGCGCCAGACGGAGGAGGACCACCGATCCTTTGCCATTGAAGCGCAGAAAAAGGAGAATGCCCTGATTCACTGCGCTCAATGGATAACATCCACTGCTGGGTCCTCCCCTGCTTCCAATCCGTTCTCCATGCTGCCGGAACCGCTGGTCTTTCCCGTCCGGCTGTTTACCGTCACTTTAATTCCCGCAAAAACTCATCCTATGCCCGCACTGGATGCTGTGACCGACTTAATTACCGAGGTTTTCGATGAAATCGGCGGCAAAGTATTTCTGCACACCCATGAGGATGAAATCTGTGGGCTGATCAGCAATGAAAGCCTTGTAGCCTCCGGGCGTACTCTGGATAAGAAACTTGCCCGCTTGCAACGGCAGGTCACAACATATTTTCTGGATGCCCCGGTCATCATCTACCACGACAAGCCCATTTCACTGGCTGAACTCCGCCAGGGCTACCAGCTGTGTGAGGATTCTAAGGCGCTCGCCTTTTATGTGGGGTGCAGTGCTCCCATAAAGGCAACGGCACACACAGTTACCGCCCAACCCTTCCATGTCTCTCAGGCAGAACTGTCCAAGGCCACCGCAGCAGCAGTGCAAAATGCCGATGAATTACAGATGCAGATTGCTGTTCATACTTTCTTCCAGAATTGTGCGGCACTCTGTATGCCGCCGCAGCGCGTCCGTGAAGCCTGCCATCTGTTGCTGGAGCGTCCCGGCGAGAATATGATTCCGCAGGAGACACTGGAGCAAACCTTTAAAGAAATAGAAAAAGCCCCCACCGCGGAGGCTCTTGAACAACTGCTCTGCTTGATTTTGCAGGAGCGCATGGGACTTAGCAAAATTGCCTTGAGCAAATTCAAAAAAGAGGTGCAGGCCGTCATCATCTATGTAAACGCGCATTATATGGACAAGCTGACGCTGGACAGCATCGCCGACTATGTAGGGCTGAACCGGGAATATCTGAGCCGCCTGTTCTCCAAAGAGACTGACACCGGCCTGTTCCAGTACATCAACGAGGTGCGCATGAAACGCGCCGGTGAGATGATCCGCAGTAATAAGCAGGTCTATATCAAGGAAGTAGCTGCCGCCGTAGGTTTTGATGACCCCTACTTCTTCTCGCGAAAATTCAAAGATTTTTATGGGAAAACGCCGAGCGAATATGCTGAAGCGTAAAGGGCGCATTCGGCTGTTTCGTGGCAGCATTGAATTTCAGAAACCGATAAGGGGAACGGACACATGAGCAAATATGATGCGCTTTGGGCATACATACAAGGGCGTAATGAAGAAACGCTGGTTTTGAGTTTTGCGGATATTGCGCAAATTGCCGGTACACCGTTGGAGCAACGCCCTGACCAGCGAGGCATTTGCCGCTTTTATTTAGGAGCATAGCATTACAGATTTTTATGTTGTTGGAGCGGATGCCGCAGCCTGCATCAAATCCACCTGCTACAACATGGCGAAAAGCGGCTACACCGTTCATGTGCTGTCGGACTGCATCACCAGTTACGATAAAAAGAAGCTGCCGGAACTGCTGACCTATTTGGGCTATCAGGTGCAGCGGATCGGCAGATACCACACCACAGCGGAAATGGACAGCCTGCGGATCAAGGACCGCCGCAAGTGGTTTCGGTACTCGCAGAATACTGGCGGGGACGCCATTACCTTCCTGCAGCAATTCTGCGGCAAGAGCTTTCCAGAGGCTGTAGAGTACCTACTGGCCTTTCACGGCAGGGCAAGAGACTCCCCCGACAAAGCGGCGCCTTCCGTCAAGCGGGACGAGGTGCAAAAGCCCTTTACCCTGCCCCCTCGCAATGCGGATGATCGCAGGGTGTTTGCCTACCTGCACAAGCGCGGCATCGCCCCACAGGTGATCCGCCAGTTTTTGAACAGCGGCCTGGTGTATGAGGACGCCGAGCATCACAACTGCGTGTTCGTCGGAAAGAACAGCGCGGGACAGGTAAAATAATCCCAAAATGCTGATGATTAACAAGGCGATTGCGGAAGCAACGGAAGAAAGCCATAAAATCAGCACCCTGCGGGCTAACGGCTTGCTGGATGCCGATGCCTGCGCCGTCCGCATGAATGCCATCAGCGCCAAACTGACTCAACTCCGTGGAGAACGCCGCTGGTTGTCGGAAAACGAGGCTTTGGATGAAACCATGGATGCCATTCGCAAGATGACAGATGTCATAAAGAATGGGCCGGAACAGATGAATACCTTTGATGAGGACTTGTTCGACAGCTTGGTGGAGAAGGTCATCGCGGAATCCCAGACACGCATCCGCTTCCGGCTTTGTGGTGGTTTAGAACTGGCAGAACAATTGGAGGTGGCGGCAAGATGATAAACCGAAAGATTTTATATGGGTATCAGATTCGTGACGGCGCATTGGTGATTGTGCCGGAGGAACAGCAGACCATCCGCATGGCCTTTACACTCTACATCGCCGGCACTTCCTATCAAGCTGTTGCGGATGCTTTGAATCACCAGAATATCCCGTATTGCCCGGAAGCGCCGCTTTGGGACAAGCACAAGGTAAAACGCCTTTTGGAAAATCCCCGCTACACTGGCAAGGATGGCTTTCCTGCGGCGGTAGATGCGGATACTTTCCAAGCGGCGCGGAAAAAAGCGGAAGAAAAGAACGCCCTACGGCAGCCTCGCGGGGGAAAATCCCCCATTGCGCGGCTGACTCCCTATTTCCGCTGCACCTGCGGTGGAAAGCTCATCCGCATTGGCGGTAAATGGTTGGATAGCAGCGAGCTGCACCTCAAATGTGGGTCCTGCGGCAGTACCATCACCACAGATACGGATACCGTGCTGACGGAGGCAAATCGGCAGATTTATGCATACGAACATCCCAAACAGCCTGCTTATGCCCCCTCTGCGGAAGTCATTCGACTGAGCAATGCCATCAACCGTGGCTTAGAGCAGCCGGACTCTCCAGAAGCGGTGATGGCGCTGATTCTACAAGGGGTAGCTGCACGATACGATTGCTGTCCGGAGCCAATTTCTGAATATGAAAATTTTGACCACCTACCGAAAGCAGATTGGAATCACTTTCGGCGGGTGGTTTCTTATATCACGATCACACAGGAGCATATCATAACAGTTCAGTTTACAGATCAGGCAGGAAAGGACGAATGATACATGGAAGCGACAACGATTTTAGATAGGCGGGTGCGGGTGATTCCCGCTACAAAAACGCAGGGAGCCATTCACAGCACCCATGATGGGAAAAAGCGGGTGGCGGCCTACTGCCGGGTATCTACCGACAGTGAAGAACAGCTCAACAGCTATGAAGCCCAAAAGTCCTACTACACACAGAAAATCGAGGACAGTCCGGATTGGGAAATGGCGGGGATCTATGCCGACGAGGGCATCACGGGTACCAGTCTCAAAAAGCGAACAGAGTTCAAAAAGATGATCACTGCCTGCAAACGAGGCCATATCGACCTCATCATCACAAAATCTCTCTCCCGCTTCGCCAGAAACACCGTGGACTGCTTGGAAACAGTGCGCCTGCTGAAAGCCAACGGCATCGGCGTGTACTTCGAAAAAGAGAACATCAATACGCTGACGGAATCCAGCGAGTTCCTGATCACCCTGTTCAGCGGTTTCGCCCAGGCGGAATCCGAATCCCTGAGCAAGAATGTCGCTTGGGGCAAAGCAAAAAGCGCGGAAGCCGGAAAAGTGACCTTCCAATACAAAAAGATGCTGGGATACCGCAAGGGTGCGGATGGACAGCCGGAGATCGTCCCGGAGGAAGCCGAGGTCATCAAGCGGATTTATCACCGGTATCTGGATGGCTGTACGCTGGGGCAGATCAAGCGAGAATTAGACGAGGACAAGGTCCCGACCGCACAGGGGGTAGACTCCTGGTCGCCTGCCATCATCCACAACATCCTGACGAATGAAAAATACATCGGAGACGCCTTGCTGCAAAAGACCTATATCACGGACTGCATCTCCAAGAAGGTGAAGAAAAACCAGGGCGAGCGCGCCATGTACTATGTGGAGAACAACCATCCTGCCATCATCTCCAGAGAGGTGTTCGATCAGGTGAGAAACGAGATGACGCGTCGCTCCAGCAAGCGCAAAGTGCTGCAAAAGAGTGGCAAAACAGAGCTGGGGAAATACTCCGGTAAATACGCCCTGACAGAACTGCTGGTATGCGGTGAGTGCGGTTCCCCGTACAAACGAGTGACTTGGGCAAGAAACGGGAAAAAGCGGATCGTATGGCGCTGCGTGTCCAGATTGGAGTTCGGAACGCAATACTGTCACAACTCACCGACACTGGATGAGAGCAAGCTCCACAGCGCGATCCTCGCCTCCATGAACGAGTTTGCCGCCATCCGGCAGGAGGTCTGCCCTGATGTACTGGCGATGGCAGAGGAAGCCAAGCAGGCATTATCGCAGGCTGGTGCAAAGCTGCTGGAACTGAAGAAACACATGGAAACGGTGAGTCGGGAGCAAAGCGATCTGCTGGACCGGCTGCTGGAGAACATGGGCGATGCCGAACTGAATGCCAAAATGAAGGCGCTGACAGACGAGAAAGAATCCCTCAAAGCACAGATTCTGGACGCCCGGCAGATGGAAGTCAGCTTGGAGGAACAGGCCACCCGCCATCAGCAGATGTGGGACAGCATCATGGAGTGCAGCGCAGGCTACACGGAGTTCGCCGATGAGTTCGTCCGTCAGATCATCCAGAAAATCACGGTAGAGGACGAGGAGACCATTCGTATCCACTTCCGGGATTCGGAGATGGTGATGGAACAAGAATTATAAGAAGAAATGGAGTAAAGAATATGGCAATTTTTATGACTGGCGATACACATGGTGATTTCAGCAGACTTCGCCCCGCGGCCTTTTATGAGCAGGTGCAGCTGACGAAAGCAGATTACCTGGTCATTTGCGGCGACTTCGGCGGCATCTGGGATGGCAGCAATACCGAACAGCAATGGCTGGACTGGTTGGAAAACAGGCCGTTCACGACGCTGTTTGTGAGTGGGAATCACGAAAATTTCGACCTGCTCTGCAGTTACCCGATCAATCAGTGGCACGGCGGACTCGTACAGGTGATTCGCCCCAGCGTCCTGCACCTGATGCGGGGACAGCTTTATGAGATCAGCGGAAAGCGGATCTTCACAATGGGTGGCGCAAGCAGTCACGATATCCAAGACGGCATTTTAGAGCCGGACGATCCGAACTTTGAACGAAAGCTCCGGCAGCTTAATGCCGCAGGAGCGCTGTTCCGTGTCGATCACCACTCCTGGTGGAAAGAGGAACTGCCCGACGATGCGGAATACCAGACCGCGCGAGAAACGCTGGACAAGGCTGGCTGGAATGTAGACTACATCATCACCCACTGCTGCCCCAGCAGCATTCAAGACACATTCAGCGGCGGGTTGTTCCAACGGGATGCCCTGACAGACTTTCTCGATGAGGTTCGAGAGCGATGCCGATTCCAATACTGGTTTTTCGGACACTACCACGAAAACATGGTGGTAGCGAAAGAGTTCGTAATGCTCTATAAGCAGATTATCCGACTGAAATAACAAGAGTAGCCAGGGGAATGACGGTTTTACGTCATTCCCCTGGCTATTCTTGTTTGAGAAAGAAGGAAATACTATCATTTTTGCGTAAGTGTTGCTCTTGTGATAAAATATAATTGCAAGGTAACGCAGATGCCAATTGCATGGGAGGGGTAAAGATGCTGTCTCAATTTGTTATAAAGTGTTTGGATGAATTTGACCAGGGCACGGGGGACATTCAGTTTTCTGCTGTTCGATACTTCGAAATCGCCAGCGAGAATGCCAAAGAGGAAGAGGATAAGAAAGCCCTTAATGTTCTTAGTGGAGCCCTCTCCATGGGCTACAGCGACGAGAATGACAACTATGTTCCTCAAGCTGTTATGGCTGATGGACGAAGAACCTTTGCAATGGAGGACTTAGATGATAGTGGTATCGAAACCTTGAAGGAGACTCTTCCCCACTTTACATCAGCCTGGGTCAAGGCACAGCTCTCAGACATTATATGGGTCAGGACATGTGAGCAACCATTCGCGCAAACGGCGGTGG
>ERZ773130.2442-NODE-2442-length-14002-cov-4.339715_pt1 | contig 14002 bp, 12 predicted proteins | sample MGYA00511919_ERZ773130 | MGnify/ENA primary metagenome ERZ773130 (study PRJEB29015, sample SAMEA2737851) | human gut metagenome | biome: human gut; feature: human-associated habitat; material: faeces | place: China | collected 2012 ...
AATGTTAAGAGAAGCATTGTTACTATCTTTGGGGAAATCACATTTCACCGCACCTTATATCAAGATAAATATACCAATGAATACTATAACTACATTGATGATGTTCCAGGTTTAGAAGCCTATAAAACTTATGATCCTATAGTACGTGGAATTCTCATTCAAGATTCTGTTTGGCGTAATCCAAGTCACACATCATCATTTTCTTCTTTAAATACTTTACACATAAAACAATCTTTAGAACAAACATTACCTATCCCAAAGCAAACTATTTATCTATTTAAACATGAAGCTAGGCTACGTGAAATAAAATATGATGAAATAGAACACGGTAAAACTTTATATGTTATGGTTGATGAAAAGCGGATACATAAGCAGGATAAAAATAAACCCAATAAAAAGAAATGGATTATAAGTAAATATTTTGTCACTTTCACTGATATAGACCGAAAAGGCAAAAGAAGTAGATTAGTTGGTAAACATGTCTTCATAACATCTTCTGATAAACCATGGCAGGAGTTTATGAATGTTCTTCCTTATATTTACAATTTTGAAATTTTAGAAAACATTAATTTATTTAGTGATGCTGGTTCTTGGATACTTTCTGGTGCTTCTGAATTAAAGTTATATACTAATAACAAAGTAACTATTAATACTTGTGAATTTCATGTAAAGCAGAAGATAAATCGTTCCACTACTGACAAAGAATTAAGACAAAAGATTGCAGATATTGTCTACTAGAAAAAAGATAAAAAAGCCTTTAAAGAAGAAATGGATAAGTTAATAGAAAGTAAAACTAAAGAATCTAGAAAGCAAAAAAACAGAAGGATACAAAAACTACATTCTTAACCATTGGAAAGGCATCCAAAATATGAAAAATTCTTTGTGCAAATCATCTATGGAAGCTCACATAGAACACTGTATTGCTTCAAACTTTTCAAATGTACCTAAGGCATATTCAAGTAACAATATAGAACAATACTTAAAACTACATAAAATGTTTTTAAATGGAGTTAACATACTAGATTATTGTCTACAATCTTATAATTCAGATGATGATTACGTTTACAATGATAAAGAAAAAGAATTAGATTTTTCTATGTTTGAAAGTTCTAATTCTAATGTTCCAATTTTATATACAAGCAATAATTTATCTTCAGTATTATCAGGTATTTGTCAGCCTAGTGGTCTATTCCGATAAATTTATACTCCGTCTTGAGTATTTTTCAAGTTAATCTTCATCACCATTATCTAGCTTTACCAACACTTCTCTTGGTTTACTACCATTAGTAGGTCCAATGATACCACGTTCTTCTAATAAATCGATTATTCTAGCCGCTCTATTATAACCTACTTTAAATCTTCTTTGTAATAGTGATGCACTAGCTTTTTGTTGTTCAACGACAAAAGTTACTACATCATTATAAAGCTCGTCATCATCATCTTCTACTTGTTCCATATCTTCTTTCTGACTAGCTGACTTATCCATATTGCTATTAGCTTCTAGATTTAAGAAGGCTTCATTATATTCAGCTTTTTGTTGTTCAATCGTATAGTCTATTATTTTTTTAATCTCATCATCAGCGATAAAAGCCCCTTGAATTCTTTGAGGTGATGCTTCTCCCATTGGTAAGAATAACATATCACCTTTACCAAGTAGTTTTTCTGCTCCTGTTGAATCAAGAATAGTACGTGAATCTATTCCACTACTAACAGCAAAAGAAATACGTGATGGGATATTAGCTTTTACAACACCAGTAATAACATCAGTTGATGGTCTTTGGGTTGCAATGATTAAATGAATACCAGCTGCTCTTGCCATCTGGGTAATACGCATAATTGATGCTTCTACATCCTTACTAGCTACTAACATCAAGTCTGCTAACTCATCTACTATTACTACAATATAAGGCATTCTAGGTATTTTATTATCATCACTCAAATTTTTATTTTTATCATCAATATAACTGTTATAAGTAGCAATATTTTTAGTATGACTCTCTTCAAACACCTCATAACGGCGTTCCATCTCTGCTACTATTTTATTTAATGCCACACTAGCTTTTTTCGGATCTGTTACAACAGGACATAATAGATGTGGTACTCCATTATAAACTGATAATTCTACTTTCTTAGGATCAACCATTACTAGTTTAACTTCATCTGGTCTTGTTCGCATTAAAATAGAAGCGATTATTCCATTGATACAAACAGATTTACCACTACCAGTAGAACCAGCGACTAGTAAGTGTGGTGTCTTATCAATCTCGCACCAAACAACATTACCCATAATATTTTTACCAAGTGGACAAAGTAATTTACTACTACTTTTACTAGCTGGTACTTTTTCCATAACCTCTCTAAAGGATACTGGTGTTGTTTCTCTATTAGGTATTTCAATACCCACAGTACTCTTACCAGGAATTGGGGCTTCAATTCTTATATCTTTTGCAGCAAGTACAAGAGCTATTTCTTTATGAATACTTAATACTTTATTAAGTTTAGTACCTGTTTGAAGTTCAAGTTCATACTGAGTAACTGTAGGTCCAATATGTACTTCTACTACTTTTCCAATAACACCAAAGTCTTTTAATACTTTTTCTAGTGTCTCAATATTCTTCTCAACTACTCCAGCTTCACTCTTACTCTTATTTTTCTTAACGGGATTTAAAATAGATATTGGAGGCAAAGTATAATTACCATTATGAATAATAACTGGTTTATTAACCACTTCTTCTTTTATTGGTTCTTCCCTAACTTCTTCCTTAGTATTAATCTTTGTTAATTCATTTATATTAGAAATAGTAACTTTTCTATCATCTTTAACTTCATCTTCTCCACCTGTGATAACAGGTTTCTTACTACTATCAAAACTAGTCTCTTTTTCTTCCTTTACTTTCTTTTCCTTTTTAGGAATCATTTCTTTCGCTCTCATACTGGTATTCTTAACAAAGTCAGCGATAGAAAAACCAGTAAATAGGGAAACCCCTGCAATACATAAAGTCCAAGACACAATTTTCATTCCATTATAGGAAAATAGTGATGTAAATAAGACACCAAAAGTACAACCAATTATTCCACCACCTATTACATCAATAGTAGCATTACTATTCATAATAGTAGAGAAAGCTACGGTTAACTGATCAACTGTCTCTTGAAAGACCTTTATTCCATTATAATTATTAGCAGAAATATAGTCTTCATGCATAAGAGATAATATTCCTATCATAAACAAGTAAAATCCTAACATTTTCGTTGTAAAAAAATTAGGCCATTCCCTCTTTATTATTAAATATCCTCCTAATATTATTAATAATACTAATAATATATTATAAAATACTCCCACTAAAAACACTGCAAAAGAAGAAATCAAATTACCAACTGGTCCATACTTACCAATTCCAATAATACCAGCAAGTAAAAATATTACTCCATATAATTCACTACTATAAGCAAAACCTTTCTTCTTTTCTCTTTTAGTCTTCTTTTTTGCCACATTAACACCTTCTTTATAGATTATTAATACACCTATATTGTAACACACAACACTACTTATCTAAAAGAAAATTTATTTTTTTAATATTTCTCGTAAAAAGAAAAAGTCTCTATAAAAGACTATTTCGTTAAAGATAGTAAATAACTATTTTCTATGTTACTATCTGTTTCAAAAGTATAAGTATATATCTTAAACATACCTTTATACTTTTCATACTGAGTATCTAGCTTTTTTCTAAATTCTTCATCACTACCATCTAATGCTGTATTTCCATATATATCAAATAAGTTAAATACCTTATTTTTATCATTCAAAGCATCAGTATAACTACCATAGAATTTATAAACGACTCCTACATTAACAAAGTTAGAAAACATCTTTCTTACTTTTACTGTATAAGTTGTTTTATTATCTTTTTTCTTAACACCACTTACATAGTAATTATAAATTGAAGTAGTTGATCCACCATCATGACCATGTTCACTATAATCGGCTTTATATAATTCATTATTTTTATCATAAGTGATTAATGGTAGATTATCAATTTCACATAAATATTCATCTATTGGATTAAAAGTAATCTTACTACCAAATTCTTTTTGTAAATATTCTTCAATTTCTTTACTACTTACTCCTGTTTTAAACTTTCCATAATTGTTTTTTAAATAGAACTCAAATTTCTCTTGATCAGTCATCCCAAGTGGATTCTTAGTCCCATCAAAGGAAATAAAATAGTTATCATACTCTTTAATTTTATTAACAATACTATTTTTCTCTTCACTAGTTAAAGTTTCTTCTTTTATTTCTACTTTATCTTCTTTTTTAGTATTATTATCATTAGTAGTTGTTTTACTAAGACTTTTCATTCCAATTACCAATACTAGAAGAACTACTAATATTAAAATAATTATGGTTAAAAGCATTATTACTTTATCCTTTTTATCTACCCTTTTCATTTAAAATCTCCTATATTAGAATAATCTTAAAATATCATTAAATGTTACATAGACCATTAAAATCATGAGTAGGAATAAACCAATCGTATGAATCATCGCTTCTGTTTCTGGTTTTACTGGACTTCCCTTTATTTTTTCGATAATGATAAATAAGATATGTCCTCCATCAAAAGCTGGTAATGGTAACAAGTTGATGAAACCTACATTTATTGATAAAAAAGCAAATAGATATAGTAAATTAGCAAGACCTCCTGCTCTTTGGCTACCTACTACTTCATAAATACCAACTGGACCTGATAATTGTTTTACTTTAATACCACCAGTAAATAAACTAGCAACAGTTACCCACATCTGTCTAAATAAAGCTCCAGTTTTTGTTACCATATAGTTTAGTGCATGTCCTAATCCATATTCTTTTTTTTCTTTAAAACCAATACCATAAACATAAGTTACTTGCTCATCTTTTATCTTCTTTTCTGGGGTTACTTTATAAGTTTTTGTACTACCATCCTCTTTAGTAACAACAAATTTAGTTGCTTTATCATGTTTATCAATCGTAAGATACAAAGAAATATCATCTCGTGTATTAATTTTATGACCATTTATTTCCTTGATGATATCTCCTTTTTCAAGTCCAGCAACTGCCGCTTTTGATCCTTTATTAACATTAGTAATTAAAGGGACTGATGATGGACTTCCCCAAATAAGACCAATAAAGAATAACATCAATATCGCTGATATAAAGTTAAAACCAGCTCCAAAAAACATTACTAGAAATCTTTGCCAAGCTTTTTTACCTTGTAAAGTTCTATCTTTTGGAATATCTTCTTCTTCACCTTCTTCGCCAGCCAACTGACAAAATCCTCCAATTGGAATAAGTCTTAGGGAATAAGTTGTCTCTTTTCCTTTGTGTGATATAAGTTTAGGTCCCATTCCAAGAGCAAATTCATGAACATAAATTCCTGTTAATTTAGCAAAGAGAAAATGTCCACCTTCATGTATAAAGATAATTGTTCCTAAAATAAGAATAAATATTAATAATGTTACCATCTAACCCTCCTATAAAATTCCTACAAATAAAATGAACGCTAAGGCTACAAAGATTAGACTATCAAATCTATCAAGTATTCCCCCATGTCCTGGTATCAATGATGAATAATCTTTTACTTTATAAGTCCTTTTTATACTAGAAAATACCAAATCACCCAACTGACCTATTAGTGATAAAAAGAAAGTTATAAAGATAATTAATACTAAAGACATATTAGAATTAACTACTGTGAAATAGAAAGTTGAGGCAACAAAAGTTCCCATTGCTAAACCTCCTATTAAACCTTCTATTGTCTTATTAGGACTAATAGTGGGACAAAGCTTATGTTCACCTATATAAAATCCTGTAAGATAAGCAAAAACATCAGTCATTGTAGTTATTAATAATATATATATTAGGTAATTTAAATCATAGTTTCTTATTAGAATAATAAGTCCAAATGATAAACCAATAAATATAGATGAACCTATCATATATAAAGCATCATTAATATTATACATATCTTCCTTACTATTAACGAATAATAAAGGTAATAAAAAGATAAATATTAATACCGCAAATGCCCTATAATCAACCATATAAGTAAATACATTTTGATTATAATTTAATAGTGTTAAGAATAAAACTATGAAGTAAGCAAAAATAATAACTATCTTTGGAAATTTTTTAGTTTTTTCTCTCACTTTAATAAGCTCATAAATACCAGCTATAGCAAGTAGTGTCATAAATACTGAGAAAGTCATTCCTCCTAGTAATAATAGTGGCACAAATATTAAAATCATAACAATAGCACTTACTACTCTTTTTTCCATTTTTTTCATTTCTTATCCTCCCACTATAAGTATAATATAAAAATTGTCTTTTAACAATAAAAAAAGGATATCTCTATCCCTAAAACTTATCAGCATTAATCTTTACATACTTATTACCATTTAGATAACTACTAGCTTGACAAAGAGTACGAATAGCATTAATTATTTTACCATTTTTACCAATTAATCTACCCATATCTTCTTCTTTAACTAATATTTCAATAGTAATAGCGTCATCAGATGAAAACTCTTTAACACTAACATCTTCTTTATTAACTACAACTCCTTCAACAAGAGTTGTTACAAGTTTTACTAAATCCATTATTTTGATTCCTTTTTAGTTTTATTTTCAGCAAATTTCTTCATAATACCTTCATTTTTCAATAAACTACGAACAGTATCAGAAGGAATTGCTCCACGGTCTAACCATTTAAGTGCTACTTCTTCATTAATCTTAGTAGTATTATCTTTTTCTAGTGGATTATAAGTTCCTACTAATTCAAGATATTCTCCATCACGTCTTGCTCTAGAGTCAGTTACTACGATACGATAAGTAGGTCTTTTCTTAGCACCCATTCTCATTAAACGAATCTTTACAGCCATAATTACACTCCTTTCCATTTGCAATTAATATTATAAATATTATTATCACACTTGTCAACATTTTTTTGTTAACAAGAATATTTTAACAATTATGATTCTAAATCTTCTATAACCATTTTAACAATATTATCAAAATTAGTAAAGAACTTGTAATTAAACATTTTTATCGTATTTTTTTCACTAATGTTTTTAATTCTAATTTATCATATTCTTTTTGCTTGGAAGCATAATCAGTTAAACAGTTATGACAAGAAGAAAAAGTCTGACATCTGGAAGCAGCTGAACCAATGGCATCGCCCGGTACACAAAGTCCAAATTCTTCCCATTCTTTAACTTTCTCAAAAGCAGTTATTTTTCCTCTTTTATGAATTTCATCAACTTGAGACTGAGTTAATTCTTTTCCACTTTTATATCTACCTATTGTATAGTCACATATTACTTTTGGCGAAATAATTGTTCCTTTTTTTGTTTTTCTAAGTATACATAAATCTAGTAAATAAGTATTTATATCACTAATTTCATTCTCTTCAAAATATGCTTTTAACTCCTCACAATTTTCAAACAGATAAACCATATTTTTATCACACTCATCAGCAGAATATTCCTTATTTTCTACCTGTATTAATTTTAGATGATGTAGATAGAATATAGCTTCAATATCAATTTTTTTCATTATTATTTCTCTTTTCTAAATTCTCTATAACATTATCAATTGTATTATCAAAATTATTAAAATCACTATGATACCAAGTAACTGGTAATTGATTATTAAAGAAAGTATATTGCCTTTTAGCATAATGTCTAGAATTTTGTTTTATTTTATCTATTACTTCATCAAGACTAGTTTCATTATTAAAGTATGGAATAAACTCTTTATAACCAATAGCAGTCTTTAAAGCTTTAGAAGTAGTAAATGATTCTTTTAAAGAGTTAACCTCATCTACTAGACCATTTTCTACCATTATATCTACTCTTTTATTGATTCTATCGTATAATATTTCTCTATCAGTAGTAAGTCCTATTATTTTAGCATCATACAAGAGTTTATTACCATTATTATCTATATCAATATTATTTTCTAATTTCTTTAATTCTCTTATTAGTCTTCTTCTATTATTCTTATCTTTTGGTACATAGTTATATTTACTTATTCTTCTTAATAACTCTTCAGTAGACAACTCATCATAATCAGTAGAATCTTTCTCCTCACTAAAACGATAATCATATAAAGTAGCTTTTAAATATAGTCCTGTTCCTCCTACCATGATGATATTTTTCTTTTCTTTTAATAATTTATCTATTAAACTCCTAGCATCTTTTTGATAATCATAAACACTATAATTAGTATTGACATTGACATAGGATAGTAAGTGATGAACTACCCCATCCATTTCCTCCGTAGTAACTTTAGCAGTTCCAATATCCATTTTTTCATAGACTTGCATTGCATCAAAGTTAATTATTTCAGCATTATAGTGTTTAGCAAGACTTATACTAAGAGCCGTCTTACCAATACCAGTTGGTCCCACAATTGCAATAATCATAAAAATTTAGTCCTTTCTAATTCATTACTCGTTTAAACATCTTCTCAAGTTCATAGTTACTATAAGTAATAATAGTTGGTCTACCATGAGGACAAGTGAAGGGATTTTCACAAGTTCTAATAGTCTCTAATAAATAGTCAGCTTCCTCAAGTGATATATAGTCATTTGCTTTAATACTTAAACGACATGCTAAGGTAGTAGCAGTTTTCTCAATAAACTTTTCTTTAGAAAATGTTCCTTTTTCAAGCAAAATAGATATAATCTTTTCAATAGAGTCTTTTTCTCTTCCTTTATAAATAAATGTTGGATGACGTCTTACTAAAAAGGTATGATCTCCAAACTCTTCTAAATAAACACCAATACTTTTTAATACATCTAAGTATTCTTTTATCTTTAAAAACTCATCTTTTGGATATTCTAATTTTATTGGTACTAATAAATCAGTAGTATCTTTATTTTCTTTACTTAACTCTTTCATAAACTTCTCATAGTTAATTCTCTCTGCTATTGCATGTTGATCGATTAAATACATCCCTTCTTCATTTTCTGCTACTATAAAAGTCTTATGAATAATACCTAAAGGATGCATCTTTTTAATACGATATTCTTCTTTTACTACTTCATTATTAGTTATTACTTCACTATCGGCTTGAAAATCAAAACTTACTTCTTCTACTTCTTTTTCTATTTTTATATCATTATCATCATCAAAGATACTTTTAGGTTTCTCTAGAGGAAGTGAGTCTTCTACCTCATAAATAGTTTCGATATTTCTAACACTAGCATGTGGTATTAATAATATCTCTTTTAGTTTTTTTTCAATCAAACTAGTAACTAGACTTAATAGTTCATCTAACTTAGAAAATTTTATATCCATCTTTTGGGGATGAATATTTATATCTACTAGTATTGGATCTACACTAATATTTATAACGATGACTGGATATTTATCTTTAGGTATATAAGTATGATAAGTATCAAGTATTGCTCTATTTAAAGCTTGATTTTTAATAACTCGACCATTAACAAGAGTAGTCATAACGTTTCTTGATGCTTTAGCAACCTCTGGATAAGAGACATAACCACTAATTACATAGTCATCATTCTCCCCATTTATCTCAATCATCTTTTTAGCAATATCTATTCCATATACCGCATAAATTACTTTTAATAAGTTGCCATCTCCTGTTGTATTAAGTAGTTCTTTATCATTATTTTCTAGAATAAATTTTATATTTGGATATGACAAAGCCATCTTATTCATATAGTCTATTATTAAAGATAACTCTGTTGATAAGCTTTTTAAGTATTTTAATCTAACAGGAGTATTATAAAATAAATTTTTAACTGTAATAGTAGTACCTTTTTCTAAAGGATATCTCTCTTTCTTGATTAACTGTCCACCCTCTAAGTAAAGATAAGTACCAACATCATTAGTACTAGTTCTTAACTCTACTTTAGAAACAGAAGCGATAGAGGGAAGGGCTTCTCCCCTGAAACCTAATGATGCAATATGAAACAAATCATTTAGACTCTTTAATTTACTAGTAGCATGCCTTGAAAATGCTAAAACAGCATCATCTTCATCCATACCTAATCCATCATCTGCTACGGTTATTTCAAGAATACCAGAATCTTTTAATGATACTCTTATTTTACTACTTTTAGCATCAATACTATTTTCTACTAATTCTTTAACAACATTTAAGCATCGCTCTACTACTTCTCCTGCTGCTATTTTATTAGCTAAATCTTCATTCATTACCTGTATTTTACTCATCTTTATCCCCCACAACTACTACTTTTATATTTACTACATACTAGACAAACATTATATTTTAAATTCATATTGAAACCAACATTATTTTTTCTTGTTACTATAACGTAACTATTATTATTACAATTAAAAGACTTATTTTTAGGATCTTTCATATTTTCTAGATATCCTTCATTAATTAAAGTTATAGCTAAAACTTTAGTACCTCTTTCATCATTTATTTTAGGAAGTAATCCTGTATGATTTAAGAAATAGTTAGTGGCTGCCACTTCTAAAGACTTCTCATAATCTCTATATAGTGCCTTTTTCGTTGTATTAACATATTTTGTATAAGATACAACTGCCATAGTTGCTATTATCCCCATCAAAGTTATAGTTGCTAATAACTCAATCATTGTAAAACCCTTTTTATTCATTTTCTTTTTCCTCATTTCTTAATACATTATATAAGTTTTCTGCCACATCTTTTGGTAGTATTTCTTCCAAAGATGTAAGTGAGGCTTCTTTTATTTTTTTAAGTGATCCATATTTTTTTAATAATTCTTTTTTTCTAACCTCACCAATACCTTCTACCATATCTAAGTAAGAAGCAAATAGTCCTTGTGATCTTAAATTTCTATGATATGTTATCGCAAAACGATGAACTTCTTCTTGAATCTTAGCAAGATAAATAAATAAAGGACTATCCTTACTAACATTTAAAATATTATTATCTTCATCTATTATAACACTAGTCTTATGATGATTATCTTTCTTTAGTCCTATTATTTTAATGGATAAATTTAATGATTTAAGTACCTCTTTGGCGACAGCAACTTGAGTCTCTCCTCCATCCATTACAATTAAGTCTGGTAGATAATCATTTTCCATAATAGCTTTAAAATATCTTCGATATATTACTTCTCGCATTGCCCCTAAATCATCTTTTACTTCACTCTTAATTTTATATTTACGCCATCTATTTTTTAAAGGAACAAAATCTTGAAAGACAACCATAGCCCCTACATAGTAAGTTCCAAATAAATGAGAGTTATCAAAGCTTTCCATTACTGAGATATCTTTTCCAAGTAGACTAGATAATTCTTTTAAAGCTTTTCTTTTTAAATCATCATCCTTCTTTTCTTTTTCTATCTCTTCTTTTAATAAAATATTAGCATTACAACTAGCTAGATCAAGTAGTTTCTTTAAGTCACCTCTTTTAGGAGTATTAACCTTAACTTTCAAGTATTTGCTTAATAAATCACTATCAACCTCATCCGGTACTAATATCTCTTTTGGTTTTAAGTTCTTTTCATAGAAGTTAATTATATATCTTAATAAATCTTCTGATACTTCTCCAAATGAAGATAGCAAATCATGACTTCTCCCAAATAACAATCCATCTCTTATAAAAAAGACGGTTATTGATAAATAATTTTCTTCTTTAGCAAAAGCAAATAAATCTAGATTATAGTTATTTTTTAAGTCTATTTTTTGTTTAGTTAAGGTAACATTTATATCATCTAACATATTTTTAAGTTCTAATGCTCGCTCAAAGTTTAACTTTTCACTAGCTTTATCCATCTCACTTTTAATTTTTTCTACTATCTCTTTACTATTACCATTTAAAAATCTAGTTATCTCTTCTGTCATCTCAAAGATAACCTTAGGATCCACTTCCTTTACACAGTAACCTAAACACTCATGGATATGATAATATAAACATTCCTTCTTCTTTAGATGTTCACACTTTCTTAAAGGATACAGTCTATTTAACATTAAAACAGTCTTTCTAGCTGCTGCTACATTAGGATAGGGTCCAAACAGTTTATGACTAGTCTTTCTACTAGCATTACGAACCACTTTTAGCCTAGGATACTTCTCTTTAGTTAATTCTATATAAGGATAAGTTTTATCATCTTTTAAAAGAATATTATATTTAGGATCATATTTTTTTATTAAAGTTATTTCAAGAATAAGTGATTCTAATTCACTACTAGTAACAATATACTCAAAGTCATCTATATCTTCTACTAACATAGCTGTCTTTCCTGTTACCGTTCTAGTAAAATAACTTTTCAATCTTCTCTTTAAATTTTTAGCCTTTCCTACATAGATAATTATCCCATCTTTATTTTTCATTTGGTAACTACCCGGTAGTTCTGGTACTAAAGAAAGTTTCTCTTTAAAGTCCTTCATAAACATCACCATTTCTCTATAGATACTATATCACATTATTATCAACTTAATCTAATATTTTTACTACTATTCCATATATAATTATAGTGGCTGAACAATTTTAGTCGATTATTAAAATAATAACAGAAAAGATGGACTCTGTTATGTTTTTTGATGAAATACAGGAAGTTACTGACTGACAAAAAGCTTGTAAAACTCTAATAATACATAATACTTCTTTTTTTATCACTGTACAACTAGTGTTATAAAACATATAAAATTAAACGATTTTCTTTTAATAAGTTATCTAAATAAGCGAGGATAATTATTATATATTTCTAAGTTAAACCTAGATTTTTTTATAAAGTAAAAACTGTTCAATATCAAACAGTCTTTACTTTTATCTAGGCAATAACAACAGTTCCACTACCACCCAACTTATCTTCTAACCAACTCTTAGTAGTGGCATCTTTAGTTATTATGTTTATAGTAGATGGAGTACTACCAAACATACTGGTATAACTAGTTACTTTATCAAAAGTGGCATTTCTAAAATCTAGACTTGTTAAACTTCTACATAGGTAAAACATATTGGTCATATTTGTTACTTGTGAAGTATTAAAGTTACTTAAATTTAATTTTTCTAAGCTAATACACCACATAAACATTGCATACATATGTGTTACTTTTGATGTATCAAAATTACTTAAATCTAGAATTGTTAAACTATGACAATTATTAAACATATGACTCATATCTGTTACTTCTGATGTATCAAAATTACTTACATTAAGACTTGTAAAATTGAAACAATCATTAAACATATAACTCATATCTGTTACATTAGATGTATAAAAATTACTTACATCTAAATTTGATAATTGATTGCAACCAGAAAACATACTACCCATATCTGTTACGTTTGATGTATTAAAATTACTTACATCTAGACTTGTTAATCTGTTACACACTCTAAACATACCACCCATATCTGTTACGTTTGATGTATCAAAGTTACTTACATCTAAACTTGTTAAACTTCTACATTCAGAAAACATACTAACCATACTTGTTACGTTTGATGTATCAAAATTACTTACATCTAGATTTATTAAACTGCTACATGAAGAAAACATAGAACTCATAGTTGTTACTTGTGATGTATTAAAGCTACTTAAATTTAGATTTGTTAGATTGCTACAAAAAGAAAACATATCACTCATATTGGTTACATTTGATGTATCAAATTTACTTACATCTAGACTTATTAAACTGCTACAGCCAGAAAACATTTGACGCATATCCGTTACGTTTGATGTATCAAAATTACTTACATCTAGATTTGTTAAACTTTTACAATCAAAAAACATACCGCTCATATTTTTTACTTGTGATGTATCAAATTTACTTACATCTAGATTTGTTAAACTTCTACAATCATCAAACATCCAATTCATATTAGTAACATTTGAGGTATCAAGTAAATTTATATTTTCTATCTCAGTTAATTTTCTAAATTGGTAAAATAAATGATTACTATCATAGTTAGCTGTCACTCCACCATTACCTTGTATATACAAAGTATTAGTTGTTGTATCATCAGTATTTG
>ERZ773130.2445-NODE-2445-length-13984-cov-15.336133_pt1 | contig 13984 bp, 10 predicted proteins | sample MGYA00511919_ERZ773130 | MGnify/ENA primary metagenome ERZ773130 (study PRJEB29015, sample SAMEA2737851) | human gut metagenome | biome: human gut; feature: human-associated habitat; material: faeces | place: China | collected 2012 ...
TCGGTTTCCCGGAAAAGACCGCCGACATCCGTATGGCGCAGTATGAATCCGGCAGTAGAACGCCTAAGGCGGAGCTGACGGAGAGCCTTGCCGGTGCGCTGGGTGTCTCACCGCTGGCGCTGTCCGTTCCGGACATTGACAGCTATCTTGGCCTGATGCACACACTGTTCACTTTGGAAGATCGCTACGGTCTGACAGTAGAAACAGGCGAAAACGGCATTTCTTTGCGTGTTGACCCCCGGAAAGGGAAGGATGCCGCCGTTTTTTCCGAAATGCTTGCTGCGTGGGCACAGCAGGCGGAAAAGCTCCGCAAAGGAGAAATCAGCCGGGAGGACTATGATCAGTGGCGTTACAATTACCCGCGGTATGACAAGACTTCCGGCTATGTGCAAGTGCCATCCCAGCAACTCAGTGACGCTATGGTAAAAGCCTTCAAGCATCGTTTGAAAAAGGACTAATCCCACAAACGCAAAAGAGCTATCTGACCTCTTTAACAGAAATCAGATAGCTCTTTATTCTTGGATAATCTTAAAATGTTGTCATTTTGTTGTCACGAGGTAATTCCGTAACGCAAAAGTGCAGCATTTTCAAGGCTTTTGGGCCTTTCGGGGATTATTCCCACTCAATACTCGCCGGCGGCTTGGTCGTCACATCCAGCACGACGCGGTTCACATGCGGCACTTCGTTCACAATCCTTGCGGAAATCGTGCGCACGACGTCGTACGGGATGCGCGCCCAGTCGGCGGTCATGAAGTCGTCCGTCGTGACCGCGCGGATGGCGACGGTGTAGTCGTACGTCCGCTCGTCGCCCATGACGCCCACGGAGCGGATGCCCGTCAGGACGGTAAAATACTGATGAATGTCGGCGTCCAGACCGGCCTTGGCGATTTCTTCGCGCAGCACCGCGTCGCTCTCGCGGACAATCTCCACCTTTTCCGGGGTCAAGTCGCCGATAACACGAATCGCCAGACCGGGGCCGGGGAACGGCTGACGCCAGACAAGATCGTGCGGGAGACCCAGCGTTTCGCCCAGCGCGCGCACTTCGTCCTTGAACAGCATCCGCAGCGGCTCAATCAGCTGCGTGAAGCCGAGTTCCTTGGGCAGGCCGCCGACGTTGTGGTGGCTCTTGATGACCGCCGCGCCCGTCGCCTGACCACTCTCGATAACGTCCGGGTAAATCGTGCCCTGCGCGAAGTAGTCCAGCTTGCCGAGCTTTTCGGATTCCGCCTTGAACACTTTCAGGAAGTCACGCCCGATAATCTTGCGCTTCGTTTCGGGGTCGGAAACGCCCTTCAAGTCCTCATAGAAGATTTTGCTGGCGTCGGACGCAACCAGACGCACGGGGAAAGTGTGCGTGAACACATTCACCACCTGCTCGGTTTCGCCCTTGCGCATGAAGCCGTGGTCAACGTAGACGCAGGTCAGGCGGTCGCCGATGGCCTTATAAATCAACGCCGCCGCGACGGAGGAGTCCACGCCGCCGGAAAGTCCCAGCAGCACCGTGCCCTTGTCGCCCACGATTTCGCGGATGTTGGCAATCGCCGTCTGCGCGTAGGTTTCCATCGACCAGTCGCCCACGCAGCCGCAGATATTCAGGAAGTTCTCGATGACCGCGCGCCCCTCGTCGGAATGGGTCACTTCCGGATGGAACTGCACGCCGTAGATGCGCCGGTCGTCGTTCGCCATCGCCGCAACGGGGCAGTTCGTGCTGTGCGCAATCGGGTGGAAACCAGCCGGGCACTTCTTCACCTGATAGGTATGGCTCAGCCAGCAGGAGGAAGCATCCGACATGCCGGAGAGCAGGCTCGTCTTATCGTCCATCGTCACGGTGATTCGGCCATACTCGCGCTGTGCCGCCTTTTCCACCGTGCCGCCCAGCAAATACGCCGTCAGCTGCATTCCGTAACAGATGCCCAGCACCGGCACACCCAGCTGATACACGCCCTCGTCGCAGCGGGGGGCATCCTGTTCCAGCACGCTCGCCGGGCCGCCGGAGAGAATCACGCCCACGGGGTTTTGCGCGCGAATCGTCTCCAGACTCGCGTCATAGGGCAGGACGCAGGAATACACATGGCATTCGCGCACGCGCCGCGCAATCAGCTGCGTGTACTGTCCGCCGAAATTCAGAATGACGATTTTCTGTGTTTCCGCCATTGATTGATTTCCTCCACTATTTCTTTCCCAGTTTCAAATTTCAAATTGCAAAAGCAGCACCATGTTTACACACAATGCTACCTTATATTGTGCCACATTTCCGCCGTGAAAGCAAGCCCCTGCACGGCTTTTTTTCCTGCCGGCTGATTAGTTTACACGTTAGCCTTACGTCGTTTCCTTTCATTGTTCCTTTCGGTGAAAATTTCGCCATATTTATCAGCTTTTTTCTTCTTTTGCCGCTTGACAAGGGCATTTTTCCGGGTTATAATACCCATATACCTAACTGTTAAGCTAACAGGAAGAGAGGACTGCTTCATGTTTCGTCAGGATTGTTCGCACCATCTGCTTACGACCATTCTGCCTTTCTGGGAGAACCTGACCGATTGGGAGCGCGGCGGCTGGTTCGGCTATGTGAATCATGACCTGTCCGTGGAGCGCGGGGCACACAAGGGCTGCATCCTCAACAGCCGCATTCTGTGGACGTTCTCGACGGCGGCGCGCGTGACGGGCGATAAATCCCTGCTGCGCTATGCGCGCCATGCGTTCGCATTCCTGCCGCATTTTGAGGATACCGAGCGCGGCGGCGTGTACTGGTCGGTGACGGCGGACGGTGAGCCGCTGGACAAGACGAAGCACACCTATTGTCAGGCATTCGCGATTTACGGCTTAGCGGCGTACATGCGCGCCATCGGCGAAAGCGACCCGGATTACATCCCCGCGCGCGACAAGGCGATGGCGCTTTTCCGCCTGATTGAGACGAAATGCAGCGACGCGGGCGCCTACGGCGAAGCCTATGAGCCGGATTTCACCCCCGTCGGCAACGAGAAGCTGTCCGACAACCCGAAGCTGATGGAGCGCCACGAGACGGCGTCCCGCACGATGAACACGCTGCTGCACGTTTTGGAGGGCTATGCGGAATTATACCGCGCCATGCCGGACGAAGCTGTGCGCCGCGCCGGAGAAGTCTGCTTAGAGCGTTTCCTGAACGTGATGTACAATCCGGGCAAGCGCCGCTTGGAGGTCTTCTACGACCGCAACTACCGCTCTTTGCTGGACATGCAGTCCTTCGGGCACGACATTGAGGCCTCGTGGCTGATTTGGGACGCGGCAGAGACGCTGCTGCCCGAATCAAACCGCGCGCCGTATCTGCACATGTGCCTGACGCTGGCGGAAGCCGTCCGCGAACGCGCATTCACCGACCACGGCTTGGAGAACGAAGTTGTCGAGGGCAAAGTTGACCACACGCGTGTCTGGTGGGTACAGGCGGAGACGGTGCTGGGCTTCCTGAATGCCTACGAGCTGACAGGCGCATCCACTTGGCTGAGGCAGGCGGAAGCGCAGTTTGCCTACATCCGCCGCGCCTTCGTTGACCCGCGTCCGAACAGCGAGTGGTTCTGGTCGCTGACCGAATCAGGCATCCCGACGGACAAGCCGATTGTGGAAGAGTGGAAGTGTCCGTACCACAACAGCCGCATGTGCCTGCGGGTGATGGAGCATCTGGCGTAATGTTCCATCGGCTATCGCGCTGATGCTTGCATTCATGCTGTTTTTACCTTTCTGAATGTGCTTTCGCCTTGCGCAGGGATTTCGCTCCTGCGGGAGCGACCAAAGGGCTTTCCGATCGTCCTTTGGAAACCTTCGGTGCACTCCTGCATAGTAGGTTTTTATTGTTACTCCAGTTAGTTAGTGTACCTTTCGTTCCCTCAAGCAGCAATACAAACCAATAAACAGGAGTGTGCGCTGCGAAGGGGTCAAGGGGGCAACCGCAGACTTCGTCTGTTTCCATTGCCCCCTTGTCGCCTCCGCAGAGGCGAAACCCCTGCAGCAATACTCCAGAAGTCTAAAAGAAAACAAGAGCCATCAAAAAGCGACTTTGCCCTCGCAAACATCCACAAATCTGGAGGTTTTATTTCACCATGAGCGGTATCACCATGCGTGACATTGGGCGGCAGCTGGGGGTCAGCGCCGTCACCGTGTCAAAGGCGCTCGCGGGAAAATCCGGCGTGAGTGAGGAAATGCGGCAGAAAATCATCCGCCGCGCATCCGAACTCGGCTATGTCAACCCCAACGCGCCGCAAACCACGCCAACATCCGGTTTGGATGTCGGTATCCTCATTCCGGAGAATTTTTTCTCCGTCGTGTCCTTTTATGCAACTTTCTACAAGCAGCTCGTGCAGGCGCTGACCGACGCGGGGCATTTCGGCATCATGGAGCTGGTCACGCATGACATGCAGACCGCGCTGACCCTGCCGAATCTCCTGCGTTCGCGCCACGTCGATGCGCTCATCTGTCTGGGGCAGCTAACCTCCCCGTATATGCAGCTGCTGACGCGGCAGGAAATGCCCGTCATCTGTCTGGACTTCCACGACCCATTTGTCACCACTGACGCCATTGTCAGCGACAACGCTTTCGGCGCGGCGCAGTTGACCTACTGGCTGATTGAGCAGGGGCATCGGGACATCGGCTTCGTCGGGGATATCAAGGCAACGTCCTCCATCATGGAGCGTTACCTCGGTTTCCTTTCCGCAATGCTGATGAAGGATTTGCCTGTGCGCCCCGAATGCGTTTTTTCCGACCGCGACCCGGAAGGGAGCATGTTCCACACCTTCCAGCTGCCGGAGAAAATGCCGACCGCGTTCGTCGTGAACTGCGATATGTCCGCGCAGGCGCTGATTACCGACCTGCAAAACCGCGGCTACCGCGTGCCGGAGGACATTTCCGTCGTGGGCTTCGATGATTTCTGCCCGACCGCTGGAAACACGCCGCCGCTGACAACCTTCCGTGTCAATTGCCCCGCGATGTGCCGCATGGCGGTCAAGCTGATTGGCGAGCGCTGCGCGGGCGACCGCAAAACCGTCGGGCGCGTGGTGATTGGCGGCGAATGCGTCTTCCGCGATTCCGCCGCGCCGGTGTCTGTCATTCACTAATTCCGGAGAGCAACTGCTTTCCGTTAAACAACCAAGAAAGAGGTATGTACACATGGCTGTCAAGATGCTCAACGTCCCCTCTCTTCCCAACATTCCGTGGCAGGAGAAGCCGGCTGACTACAAGCTTTCCTCCCCCGTCTGGCGTTACAGCGAGAACCCCGTCATGGGGCGCAACCCCACGCCGGAAATTGCCCGCATCTTCAACTCCGCCGTTGTGCCGTGGGAGGATGGCTACATTGCCGTTCTGCGCGGCGAGCAGGTCAACGGCATCCCATATGTCTACCTCGGACATTCCAAGGACGGCATTCACTGGGACGTCGAGCGCGAAAAAGTGCCCTTTGTGGATGACAACGGCAACCCGAAAATGCCGCACTACGCCTATGACCCGCGTCTGGTGAAGGTGGATGACACCTACTACATCATTTGGTGCACCGACTTCTACGGTGCTGCCATCGGCATGGCGAAGACGAAGGACTTCAAGACCTTCACGCGCATCGAGAACCCCTTCATTCCCTTCAACCGCAACGCCGTGCTGTTCCCGCGCAAGGTGAACGGCAAGTTTAAGCTCCTGTCCCGCCCGTCCGACTCCGGCCACACGCCTTTCGGTGATATTTTCATCTCCGAATCGCCCGACATGGAGTACTGGGGACACCATCGCCATGTGATGGGGCGCGGCAGCAACTGGTGGGAATCCGTCAAGATTGGCGGCGGCGCTGCCCCCATTGAAACGACCGAAGGCTGGCTGCTGTTCTACCACGGCGTCGCGACCACCTGCAACGGCTTCGTGTACTCCATGGGCGGCGCGATTCTGGACATCAACGAGCCGTCGAAGGTGCTGTACCGCTGCGAAAACCACCTGCTGACGCCGGAAGAGCCTTACGAAACGACCGGCTTCGTGCCGAACGTCGTTTTCCCCTGCGCTACATTGCAGGACGGAGACACCGGCCGCATCGCCATCTACTACGGCGCGGCGGACACCAACGTCGGTCTGGCGTTCACCACCGTGGACGAGGTTGTCACCTACATCAAGGCGCACTCCAAGCTCCAATGGGGCGACGACATCGCGCAGGACGATTTCTGATTTTGCGGGGATGTACGAGTGCGTACATCCCTCTTTTTGTGCAGGAGGAGGCGCCAGAGACGCTGCCTCTGGACTCCGGCAGGGCGCTGCCCTGCACCCGCAAGGGAGTTCCTCCCTTGACCCTTTCGCGCGATTCAGTTGGTGACACTTTCAAGCTATGTCCGCGTGTTAATGCAGAGATTTCGCCTCTGCGGAGGCGACCAGAGGGCTTTGCGGTCGCCCTCTGGACTGCTTCGCGTCCCCATCTAAGTTTGTTGAGCTTTATCGAAACAAATTTAGTTGGTGTGCCGTTCGTCCCTAAGCAGCAATACAAATCAATAAACAGGAGTGTGCACTGCGAAGGGGTCAAGGGGGCGACCGCAAAGCCCCCTTGTCGCCTCCGCAGAGGCGATTCCCCCTGCAACATCAAAAACAAGCAACTTAAAAATCAGCATCCAAAACAAGAAAAAAGGAGCGACCACTGCTATGCAAATCCGCAGTTTTTCCTCCCTGATGGAGTCCTACGAGCGCCTCATCGCGCGCCCGAACCCCGCCAATGACCACTTCTATAACGGGCTTTATACCCGCTACCGCTACCCCGTCCTCACCCGCGAGCACATCCCGCCCTTCTGGATGTACGACGCTGACCCCGCGTCGAACCCCTTCATGATGCAGCGCCTCGGCGTCAATGCCACCATGAACAGCGGCGCAATCAAGCTGAACGGCAAGTACTGCCTCGTCGTGCGCGTCGAAGGGATGGATCGCAAGTCGTTCTTCGCCGTCGCGGAATCCGACAAGCCCACTGAGGGCTTCCGCTTCCGGGATTATCCTGTCGTCCTCCCCGATACCTGCGCAGAGGAAACGAACGTCTACGATATGCGCCTGACGCAGCATGAAGACGGTTGGATTTACGGCGTATTCTGCTCCGAAAGCAAAGACCGCACCAGCAGCGATTTGTCCGCGGCGGTTGCGGCGGCGGGCATCGTACGCACGAAGGACTTGCAGAACTGGGAGCGTCTGCCGAACCTCAAGACGCTCCGTTCGCCGCAGCAGCGCAACGTCGTCCTCCACCCCGAATTTGTGGACGGGCAATATGCCTTCTATACTCGCCCGATGGATGATTTCATCGAGACGGGTTCGGGCGGCGGCATCGGCTTCGGGCTGTGCAAGGATATTGAGCACCCCGTCATTGATGAGGAGAAAATCATCTCCCTGCGCCGCTACCACACCATCACCGAAAGCAAAAACGGCGCGGGCGCAACGCCAATTCGCACCGACAAGGGCTGGATTCACATCGCGCACGGCGTTCGTAACACGGCGGCAGGGCTGCGCTATGTGCTGTACGCCTTCATGACGGCGCTGGATGACCCGTCGCGCGTGATTGCCGAACCGTCGGGGATGCTGCTTGGCCCGATGGGGCACGAGCGCGTGGGCGACGTGAGCAACGTCGTGTTCTCCAACGGCGCGATTGCGGATGACGACGGCAAGGTGTACATCTACTATGCTTCGTCGGACACGCGCCTGCACGTCGCCGAAACGGACATTGACCGCCTGTGCGACTACCTGCTGCACACGCCCAAAGACCCGCTGCGTTCGCCGGACTGCGTGCGCCAGCGCTGCCTGCTCATCTCGCACAATCTCGCGTTTATGGGAAAGAAGGACGACTAATGGCGATTGAATTCAAACTTGCGCCCCTGTTTGGCAATGGCGCTGTCCTGTGCCGCCGCAAGGAAGTGCGCGTCTGGGGTACGGCGGCGGATGGGCAAACTATCACCGGGCGCGTGACGACGGCGGATGGGCTGATTCTCTCCGAAGGCATCTGCACAGCGCGCGACGGACGCTTCCTCCTGCATCTTCCGCCGATGGAACAGGCGACCAGCTGCACACTGACTGTCACCTGCGGGGCAGAAACGTGCACATCCACCGATATTTCGGTTGGCGAAGTCTACCTCGCGTCCGGGCAGAGCAACATGGAGCTGGAACTGCAAAACGCCGACGAGGGGCAAGATTTAATCGCGGCGCATGACGACCCGCTGGTGCACTACTTCAACGTCCCGAAAAAGAGCGTCTGGGATGACGACGCGATTGCAGCCGAAGCCGCGTCTCATTGGGAGCGTGTCCGCCCCGGCTATGCGCGGGATATGTCCGCCGTCGCGTACTTCTTCGCCCGCAAACTCGCGCGGACGATTGACTGCCCTATCGGCATTATTGACTGCTACTGGGGCGGTACATCCGTGACCTGCTGGATGGACAAGGAAACGCTGGAAGCAACCGCCGAGGGGCAGCGCTACATCACCCGCTACCGTGAGCAGGGCGGCGACAAGCCTTTTGATCAGTGGCGGCAGGAGGAAGATGCCTTTTGGGTTGAAATGAACGCATGGAATGCGCATGTTGCTCAGCTGAAGAAGGACAATCCCGGTATCTCGTGGCCGGAAATCAACGAAACCGTCGGCCCCTGCCCTTGGCATCCGCCGGTTGGCCCCGGTTCGCCATATCGTCCGGGCGGGCTGATTGAAACGATGACCAAGCGCGTCGTTCCCGCGACGCTGACCGGCATTCTGTATTATCAGGGTGAGGATGACACCGCAAAAACCGAGCATTACGACGTGCTGCTGACTGCGATGGTGATGCGCCTGCGTCAGCTCTTTCGCGACGATTCGCTCCCCTTCCTCAACGTGCAGCTGCCGATGTGGATTGCCGCCGGCGACGAGGATAAGCACGACTGGGCGCGCCTGCGTCTTGCACAGGCACGCGCGGCGAGCGCCCTCCAGCCCGGCGGTCTGGCGATTCTGCTGGACTGCGGCGAGTTCGACAACATCCACCCGACCGACAAGCGTACCCCCGGTGAGCGCCTGTGCGACGTTGCCCTGCGCGTCGTCTATGGCATGGACGCGCCGGAATCCCCCCGCGCGCTGGGGAAGTATACGCAGGGAGATACGCTCGTTGTCACGCTGAGCGCACCTGTGCTGCGCCGGGAGACGGGCGAACTGCTGCTGGAGATTGCCGGGGAGGACGGGGCGTATCACCCTGTGCAGTCGGTGACACTGGCTGGGGCGGAGATGCGCTTGCGGAGCGTGGCAGTGCTCCACCCGGCGAAGGTAAGGTATGCATATGTGAATTGGGGGAAAGTGTCGCTGTTTGGGCGGAATGGGCTTCCGCTCGCCCCCTTCGCCTTCGAGGGCTAAAAGAGGATAAACACGCGGAAACAATAGGGGAAAAGCGACCAACTCAATCGCGCGGAGAGGTCAATGGACAGCGTCTCTTATGGGGTTTGTGGCAACGCCCCAACTGTTGCTCGGACGCTCAACTCCAAGAAAACCGCCAACAAGGGCGCAGGCAGCGAAGCGTCTCTGCCAGTAACCAAACCACAATCAAAACAGACCAGCACGGCATCACACCATGCTGGTCTGTTCTTTATTCTGCTTACTTTTCCGGCGCATCCGGGGTGGTCGGCGTGGGCGGCACCGGGGCTTTGCCCTGAATGTACACCGGGTATGCCGCGCTCACCCGCTGACCGTCATTCACCGTCGCGGTGACGAGGATAATCTGTGTTTCCGCGTTTGCGGACACGCGCAGCTTCCCGTCGCCAGAAATCGTCGCAACGCTCGCGGGGCAGTTGACCGCCCACGTCACACGCTTCACCGTGGCGTTCGCGGGCTGCACCGTCGCCATCAGCCGAAGCGTCGCACCCGCGCGGACGATGCGGTTGCCTGTAATCACCACGCCCGTCGCCGGAATGCCGACCGTCACGCGCAACGACGCGCGCTTGTTCGAGCCGTCGGTCGTGCGGACGGTAATCGTCGCTGTGCCTGCCTTCAAGCCGCGCACAACGCCGTTTGCATCCACCGTCGCAACGCGGGTGTTGCTGCTGCGCCAGCGGATGGGCATCTGCGCCGTTTCGGGTGTTGCCGACACATGCAGCTGCACCGACGCGCCAACGTTGACCCAGCTGCTGGCTGCCGTCAAGGTGAGTTTCGTCGTCTTGGGGTAAATGACAAGCGTCCACGTTGCGGAAATTGTGCTGTTTTCCGCGCTGACAGCGTTCACCGTTACCGTCGTGATTTCTGTCACGTTCTTCGTGGTCAGCACGCCGCTGGTCGAAATCGTCGCGACGCTCGCGGGGCAGTTGAGCGAGTAGATAACCTTCTGATTCGCGGCATCCTTGGGCAGAATCGTCGCCTTGATGGTCGTGGACTGCCCGCCGCCGAGTTTTTCCGCGCCGATGATAGTCAGCGACTTGACCGTTTTCTGTACCTTGACGGTGAACTTTGCGCGGACACCCGTGCCGTCCGTCGCCGTCGCGGTAATCGTCACTGTACCCGCCTTGAGTGCGGTCACAACGCCATTCGCATCCACCGTCGCAATGCGCTTGTTGCTGGTCGACCAAGTGACGCTCTGCGCGGCATCTTCCGGCAAAACGCGCGCCGTCAGCTGAAGCGTCTTGTCCTCGCCGTCCACATCAATGTAGTTTCTCGGCGCGGAAATAGCAACCGTCGTTACCGGGGGCAGAATCTGGACGGTGCGCGTCGCGGAAATCGCGCTGTTCTCCGCGCTGACCGCCGTTACCGTGATGGTCACAGGCGCGGTGAGCCCCTTGCCAGCCTTCAAGCGCCCATGCCGGTCAATGGTCGCGATGTCTTTGCCGCAATCCACCGACCAGATAACCTTCTGGTTCGTCGCCGTAGCGGGGGTGATGACGGCGTTCAGCGTGATGGTCTTGCCCTGCGCGACGGCACTTGCGCCGCGGATTTCCAGCGTGCCAACCGCGCTGCCGACCGTCAGGGTGATTTTCGCCGAGCGGCCCGAACCGTCCGTCGCCTTGGCGGTAATCGTCACCTTGCCGACCTTCTTCGCCGTCACCAGACCGTTTGCATCCACCGTCGCAATGCGCTTGTTGCTGGTCGACCAAGCCACCTGCTGGGAGGCGCCCTCCGGGATGCATTTTGCCGTCAGCTGAAGCGTCGGGGACGCGAGGTCAATCGTCAGGCGCGGCGCGGAAATCGCAAGTCCCGTCGTCACCGGGCGAATCGTGACCGTGTGGGTGGCGCGAATCGCGCTGTTCTGCTTGGACACCGCCGTCACGGTAATGTTCGTAATTCCGCTGACTTTCTTGGTCGTCAGCTTGCCGCTCTGGCTGATGCTGGCGATGCTCTTGTCGCAGTCCACCGACCAGACGACGCCCTTTTCCGTCGCATCCGCCGGCATCATCACCGCCTTGAGCGTGATGGACTTGCCCGCCGCGACGCTGCCTGCGCCCTCGATGGTCAGCCCCGTCACGCCGCTGACGACGCGCAGGGTGATGCGGCCCTTGACCTTGCTGCCGTCCTTCGCCGTGGCGGTGATGGTCACTTTGCCGGTTTTGCGTGCCGTCACCAGACCGCTTGCATCTACCGTCGCGATTTTGCTGTTGCTGCTCGACCATGTGACATCGGCAATCGCGTCCTCCGGGTCGCACGTCGCTTTCAGCTGCAAAGTTTTGCTGCCGCTCAAATCAACATACGTCGTGGGCGCGCTGACGGTGATTTTTTTCACGCTCGGCGCGATGCACAGGCGGAAGTTCGCATAGCGCGACGGGTCGCTTTTCAGCGCCGCCGACACCTGCACATAGTGCGTGTATGCCACACGTTTGGTGGTAATAACGCCGCTTTTGATGGTCGCCAGCGAAGCATCCGCCGGGTACAACGTCCATTCCAAATCGCTGTTCGGGACGGTTTTTCCGTCGATGGTGACGGAGAACGTCAGCTTCTCGCCGCCGCGAACCGTCTTTGCGCCGGAAATAACGACTTCGCCTTTCGCGGGCGGCGTAGGCAGCGGCGGCGCGGGCGGCAGGTCACTGCCCGTGGTGATATCCGACGGCGTTGTGACCGCCAGCGCTGTATTGCTCCATTGCGGCACAAGCAGCACCGCCAGCGCCAGCATCAGCACCAACGCCGCCTTTTTCATGCTTTGCTTCATGGTTCTTTCCTCCTACCAATTTCCGAAAAAGGGATTCCGCATTCTTCATTGTAGCGCAGAGCGCAGCCCTGCGTCAAGCAAATTTCGCCTGTGGGTGAAGAATTTACAAGTCACCGTCTTGCAAAGGCGTAAATCCCAATCGCCGCGGCAATGGACAGATTCAGCGAATCCACCTTATTGCTGCTTGGAATGCGCACAGGCTGCCCCAGACGGCTGAACTCCGGCGGCAGGCCGCTGCCCTCGTTGCCGAAAATCAGCGTCCATCGGTCAGGAATGTCGCCTAACACATCCGGCAGGGACTTCGACCCGTCGAGCATGAACGGATAGAGCGCGTGTTCCGGGAACTGCGCCTGATACTGCGAAAAATCATCATAGACATGCAGCCGCAGCTGGAAGATGCTGCCCATGCTGGCGCGGACAGTCTTGGGATCAAACACATCCACGCACGGGCGGATGACGGCGATATCCTGCACGTCAAAGCCAAGCGCCGTGCGGAAAATCGTGCCGACATTGCCGCTGTCCGACGGGTGATGCAGGACGATATGCGGCTTGTCAGGGCGCAGGTCATCCTCGAACTTGCTGAACACCGCCGCCGCGAAGCAGTTTTCCTTCCCCGAAATGCGGGAAAGCGCCTTGTCCGCCTCTTCCACGCGGATATGGTGCTTTTCCGCTTCCTCGCGAAGCCGCTGTGCGCCCTCGGTTCCGGCGCTTCGGCTATGCAGCAGCACGCGGCGGCAGCTTTCCGGGCGGTGCAGTAGGCATTCCATCGCCGGGAACATCCCCGGTGCGTAGGCATAATCCAGCTCCGCCGAATAGGTTGATAAAGACGGCATAATTGCCCTCCTAATTAGAATAGCGCTTCCACAAAGTCCTTAGCATTGAAGGGCTGCAAGTCGTCGATGCCCTCGCCTACGCCGATGTACCACACCGGCACTTCCAGTTCCTGCCGGATAGCAAGCGCAATGCCGCCCTTCGCCGTGCCGTCGAGTTTGGTCAGGATGATGCCGCCGATTTCGCAGACTTCCTTGAACGCGCGCGCCTGCGCCAGACCGTTCTGCCCCGTCGTTGCATCCAGCACGAGCATACAGCGCACATCCGCTTCCGGGAACTCGCGGTCAATCACGCGGCGCATCTTGTTCAGCTCATCCATCAGGTTCTTCTTGTTGTGCAGGCGGCCGGCGGTATCGACAATCAGCAGATCTGCGCCCTGTGCCTTGGCGGACTGGATGCCGTCATAGACGACCGCCGCGGGGTCAGCGCCCTCGGCGTGCTTGACAATCGGCACACGCGCGCGTTCCGCCCAGACGGTCAGCTGGTCAGCCGCCGCCGCACGGAAAGTATCCGCCGCGCAGAGGATAATCCGGCGGCCAATGTTCTGAAAGCGCAGGGCAAGCTTGCCGATGGTGGTCGTTTTTCCCGCGCCGTTCACGCCGACAACGAGCATGACCATCGGCCAGCGCAGCGGCGGACGCGGGATGTCCATCTGCTCAATCATGATATCTTTGAGCATCTGCTTGGCGGTATCGGCGTCCTTGACCTTGTTTTCGCTCACGCGGCGGCGCAGTTCATCCATAATAGCAGTTGTCGCCTTCATGCCGCAGTCGGACATGAGCAGGATGTCTTCGAGCTCCTCATAGAAGTCCTCGTCAATCTTCCTCGTTTCCTTCACCAGCGTATCGACGCGCCCCATCAGCGAATCACGCGTCTTGGTCAATCCTTCACGCAGTTTTGCGAACAGTCCCATCGTCATTCCTTCTTTCTAAGGGGCACTGCCCCTTGACCCTTTCGCGCGATTGAGTTGCGCGCGTCTTCATACTTTTTCCCGCATGTTTAGCAGGGGTTTCGCCTCTGCGGAGGCGACCAGAGGGCTTTGCGGTCGCCCTCTGGA
>ERZ773130.2451-NODE-2451-length-13967-cov-90.727142_pt1 | contig 13967 bp, 9 predicted proteins | sample MGYA00511919_ERZ773130 | MGnify/ENA primary metagenome ERZ773130 (study PRJEB29015, sample SAMEA2737851) | human gut metagenome | biome: human gut; feature: human-associated habitat; material: faeces | place: China | collected 2012 ...
CAATTTGAAATAAAACAAAAGAGGCCATCCCAACTCGATTTTGAGACAGCCTCTTCTGATTATTTAATTTCGAATTCTTCCTTCATGTCCATTTCCTGGTTGTTCACGTCAAAGAATTTATATTGCAGGAACGCCAGGTTCTGGTTCGGAACGATTTTGATGCCAAATCCATATTTCATCTGCCATTTGCGCTTCATGGACATGAGTCCCTGATTTACGTAGGCAGCGACATAAGGATGAATGTGTAGCGTGAATTTCTTCACTTTCAGCTTGTTGACCATATAGTCAATCTTACTTTCCAATGTATCGGTAAACAGGATGGAAGGTTTGATTTTTCCTTTTCCGAAACATACGGGGCAGTCTTCATCAGTAGTAACATCCATGGCCGGACGCACACGCTGGCGCGTGATTTGCATAAGTCCGAATTTGCTCAGAGGAAGGATGTTGTGCTTGGCCCGGTCTTTCTGCATGTTCTGGCACATGCACTCGTAAAGTTTCTGCCGGTTTTCAGCCAGGTTCATATCGATGAAGTCTACCACAATGATGCCTCCCATATCCCTTAGACGAAGCTGGCGTGCTAACTCATCGGCTGCGCCCAAATTCACGTCGAGTGCGTTTGCTTCTTGTCCGTTGGCCGATTTGGAACGGTTCCCGCTGTTTACGTCCACCACATGCAGTGCTTCCGTATGTTCGATAATCAGGTAAGCTCCGCTCTTGTAGGAAACGGTTTTCCCGAAAGAGGATTTGATTTGCTTGGTGATGCCGAAGTTATCGAAAATAGGGAGCTGGCCGGTGTAGCGTTTCACGATGCCCGTACGCTCGGGGGCAATGAGTGCTACATAATCTTTTACTTCGTTGAAAACGGTTTCGTCGTTCACATAGATGTTTTCATACGACGGGTTGAACAAGTCGCGCAGCATGGCTACGGTACGGCTTGTTTCCTCATAAACCAGTGAGGGCAGTTTGGTGGCCTTCTGTACTTTCGTGATGGTTTCTTCCCAATGTTTCAGCAGGACTTTCAGTTCCGCATCCAGTTCTGCCACGCGCTTTCCTTCGGCCACGGTACGTACGATGACTCCGAAGTTTTTAGGCTTGATGCTCTGCAGCAGTTGTTTGAGGCGTGCTCTTTCCTCGCTGGATTTGATTTTTTGTGAAACGGATACTTTGTCGTTGAAAGGTATCAGTACCAGGTAGCGTCCGGCGAACGACAATTCGCAGGTCAGTCGCGGCCCCTTGGTGGAAATCGGTTCCTTGACAATCTGTACGATGACTTCTTGTCCCTGCTGGAGCACGCTGGAAATGGTTCCATCCTTTTCAATGTCGGGCAGCATGGAAGCTTTCGACATGGGATAGAGCTTTTTCCGGTCGCTGATTACTTGCTTGAGGTACTTCTGGTAAGAATGAAATTGTGGTCCCAAGTCCAGGTAGTGAAGAAAAGCGTCTTTCTCAAAGCCTACGTCTACGAAGCAGGCGTTGAGGCCGGGCATGAGTTTCCGGACTTTTCCTACGTACATGTTGCCTACGGAAAAGGAGAGGTTTCGTTCCTCTTTCTGGAACTCTACCAGGTTCTTGTCCTCCATGAGGGCTATAGAGATTTCCTTGGGCTGTACGTCTACTACTAATTCGCTTGTCACTTTCTTACTTGGTTTTTTGTTTTTACTAGATTGCTAATTACACAAAGAACAAACCTGAAAGACTTTTGTTGAGCTTTGCAAGTTTGTTCTTTATTGAAGTCGGACAGACTAACAATTATTTTTTGCTTTTATGTCTGTTCTTTCTTAGTCTTTTTTTACGTTTGTGAGTAGACATTTTATGTCTTTTTCTTTTCTTTCCGCTTGGCATAGCTTCAAAATTTTATGGGTTAATACTAAATGTTAATTATTTTTTTACTGATAGAGTAAATGTTTTTGCTGGTTTGAATGCCGGAATATTGTGCTCCGGAATAATAATGGTAGTGTTCTTAGAAATATTACGAGCAGTTTTCTGCGCTCTTTTCTTTACAATGAAACTACCGAAACCACGAAGGTAGACATTTTCATCTTTCGACAAAGATTCTTTTACTGATCCCATGAACGCCTCAAGGGTTGCCAATACTGTTGCCTTGTCAATACCTGTGTTCTTGGCAATTTCGTTTACAATATCTGCTTTAGTCATTTCGCTAATAATTATTGTTATACGTTATCTTAAATTTTTGGACTGCAAATATATAGCTTTTCTGTATCTTTCGAAAATTTCTTGAGAATATTTTTTTAGAAAACTCGTGCTTTTTTGAGGGTTACGAGTCTTTTATACAGCTGTATGACGTGGTTTTTCTGATATGTCGGGCAAATGTATTATTTTTGCAGCCAAATTATAGATTGGATGAATTTGTTTGCAACTACAATAATTGACTGGTACAAGGAGAACAAGCGTGACCTGCCTTGGCGTGACACCAAAGACCCTTATAAGATATGGATTTCGGAAATCATTCTTCAGCAGACCCGTGTGGTGCAGGGGTATGATTATTACTGCCGTTTTATGGAGCATTTTCCGGATGTGGAAACACTGGCAAAGGCTTCGGAAGACGAAGTGATGAAGTGCTGGCAAGGGCTGGGCTATTATTCGCGAGCCCGTAACTTGCACGAAGCTGCACGTACGATTGCCGAAAAAGGGGCTTTCCCCGTGCGTTATGAGGAAGTCCGGGCATTGAAAGGGGTGGGAGACTATACGGCTGCAGCCATTTGTTCTTTTGCCTACGATATGCCGTATGCAGTGGTCGACGGAAATGTGTATCGCGTATTGTCCAGATGGCTGGGCGTGGAAGAACCGATTGATACAGGAGCCGGGAAAAAACTGTATGCCTCGCTGGCAGATGAAATGATGGATAAATCTCGTCCGGCATTGTATAATCAGGCCATCATGGATTTCGGAGCCTTGCAGTGTGTGCCGTCATCGCCTTCCTGCCTGTTTTGTCCGCTTTCAGACAGTTGTGTGGCATTGCAAAAGAATTTAGTGGGCAAACTTCCCTGGAAATCACGTAAAACGAAGGTGTTAGACCGTTATTTTTCCTATATTTACGTGCGTGCAGGCGTGCATACATTTATAAAAAGACGTGAAGCCGGAGACATCTGGCAGAATCTGTACGAATTCCCGCTGATTGAAACGGAGCAGGAAGTAGGAGAAGAAGAAATTTTCTCTCTTCCGGCATTCCGGGAACTGGTAGGTGACCGCTCCATACGTATGTTCCGCGTGGTATCGCCTGAGGTGAAACACGTGTTGTCGCACCGGGTAATCCATGCCCGATGCTATGAAGTGGAACTGGCAGAGGAGGATGCTGTCCCTTCTGGATTTCAGCGTGTTCTGATTGACGATTTGCATAAATTCCCCGTGTCGCGCTTGATATCTCGTTTTTTTTCGTTACTTTTGAAACCAAATTATAAAAAATAAAATTATGTCATTGAATAAAGTACAATTGATTGGAAATGTAGGGAAAGACCCTGAAGTAAGATATTTGGACAGTGGAGTGGCTGTGGCTACTTTCCCGCTGGCTACCACAGACCGTGCCTATACGCTGGCCAATGGTACACAGGTGCCTGAACGTACGGAATGGCATAACATCGTGTTGTGGCGCGGACTGGCTGAAACAGCTGAAAAATATGTGCACAAAGGCGATAAGCTGTATATTGAAGGAAAAATCCGCTCACGCTCATACGACGACCAGAATGGGGTGAAACGTTACGTGGTGGAAATTTTCGGTGACAATATGGAAATGCTGACTCCGCGCGCTGCCCAGCCTGCTGCTCCTGCACAACCACAGGCCGCTTCACCGGCTGCTGCTCAGCCTGAGAACAATCCTTCGGATGATTTGCCGTTTTAATCTCAGGCGGTCTTAAATTGATGTTTAACTACAGGTAGATAGAATGGACCCTGACTCGTGTTTGCTCCGCTGGACGGAGCTTTGTAACGGAATTACCGTAATGCCCCTTTCGTTAGGGGCTGCTTTTGCTTTGCTGCTGGCCCTTATGTTGTTATATACTTCGGGCTTCGTTTCTGCTTCTGAAATAGCTTTCTTTTCGTTGTCTCCTTCTGATTTGAACGATATAGAGGAGGAGAATCACCCATCTGACTCCAAAATCAAGGCTTTACTGGAGGATTCAGAGCGTCTGCTGGCCACTATTCTGATTTCGAATAACTTTGTCAATGTGACCATTATCATGCTGTTGAACTATGTGTTTGCCAGTGTGATTGACTTTGGCGAGGCAAAGATTTTGGAATTCTTGATTGTAACGGTCGTATTGACCTTCCTGCTGTTGCTGTTCGGCGAAATTATGCCGAAAATTTATTCGGCACAGCACACTTTACCTTTTGCCCGTAAGGCTGCTCCCGTAGTGACGGTTTTGCGCACCGTGTTCTGGCCTATTTCTTCATTGCTGGTCCGGTCTTCTTTTTTTATCAACCGTTTTTCACAGAAGCGGAAAGTCCGGAATTTGTCGGTTAATGAACTTTCTCAGGCATTGGAATTGACAGATATTCAGGAAACACCGGAAGAAAACAATATGCTGGAGGGAATCATCCGTTTTGGAGAAGAAACCGCGAAGGAAGTAATGACTTCCCGTCTGGATATTGTGGATTTGGAAATACATTCTACTTTTTCTGAAGTTCTGAAGTGTATCAATGAGAACGGATATTCGCGTATTCCGGTGTATGAAGAAACGCGTGATCAGATTAAAGGTATATTGTATATCAAGGATTTGCTTCCTTATTTGGACAAAGGTGAGGATTTTAAGTGGCAGAACCTGATTCGTCCTGCCTTGTTTGTGCCTGAAAATAAGATGATTGGTGATTTGCTGCGTGATTTTCAGGCGAACAAGATCCACATTGCCGTAGTGGTGGATGAATTTGGAGGTACGTCGGGTATCGTGACGATGGAGGACATCATCGAGGAAATTGTCGGAGAAATCAATGATGAATACGATGAGGAAGAGCGCACGTACGTGAAACTGACGGAAAACGTGTATGTATTCGAAGGGAAAACTCTATTGTCGGATTTTTATAAGATTATCAAAGATAGTGAGGAGGTATTTGAAAATGTATCGGGGGATGCGGATTCACTGGCCGGCCTTTTGCTGGAACTGAAGGGAGAGTTCCCCGCATTGCATGAGATTATCAATTACCAGAATTACCGTTTTGAAATTCTGGAGATGACTTCGCGTCGTATCCAGAAGGTGAAAGTGACCATCTTGCCTGTGGCTCAGGAAGAAGACGAGTCGAAGGAGAAGTAAGTATGCCGCTGCTGAAGACTTGGACGGAGGAGAATGGCAGATGGGGAATCTGGCAGGTGACGGAAACGATGGAGGAGCTTTGTGCCTGTCTGTCGGACGATGTGGTGCGGCAGGAATTTGAACGTCTGAAAGCTCCTTCCCGGAAATTGGAATACCTGGCAGTCCGTGTGCTGCTGAAAACGATGTTGGGGAAAGAAGTGCGGATTGGACATGAACCTTCCGGAAAGCCGTTTCTGACAGGAGGGGAGTATCATGTATCCATTTCTCATACGAAGGGATATGTGGCAGTCGGTTTACATGAGTCTGCCCAGCCCGGCATTGATATTGAGGTTTATGGCGAGCGGGTACGAAAGGTAGAATCTCGCTTTATCAGAGAAGACGAGATGCCGGAAAGAGCACGGATGGAGTCGCGCGAAGAACTGTATCAGTTGCTTTTGCACTGGTCGGCCAAGGAAACCATGTACAAAGTGCTCGATATGGCAGAAGTGGATTTCCTGCAACACTTGAAAGTGTGTCCTTTTAAATTGTCTTCCTCCGGAACCTTTGCTGGTGAATCGTACCGGAAAGCGGACAAGGCCCGTTTCCTGATTCATTACCTGATACATCCTGAGTTTGTCTGTACCTATTGCCTCAATACCGAGGCTCGTAGAACAAACAACGGATGAGTTTGTTTATGAAAGAAAAAAGATGAACAAGAAATTACATAAAACAATTCGGCTGACGGCCATTTCGTTAGGAGCGTTACTGACTGTATTCTTGTTGGCCGTAACCATCGTGGTGAATTTTATTTTTACACCGGAAAAGCTGACGCCGGTGGTGTTGAATGTGGCCAATCAGTCATTGAATGCCCGTTTGCAGATGAAAAGTGTGGAGCTGACTTTCTTTTCCACCTTTCCGCGATTCGGACTGAAGGTGACGGATGGAGTATTGGTGTCTAAAGCCATTAATGACACGTTGTGGCAGAAGACCGATTCACTGGTTTCTTTCAAGAAGTGTGTGGTAGTGGTGAATCCGGTGGATTATCTGCTGCATGATAAAATCAGTCTGCGTTATCTGGGACTGGAGGATGCATCGGTATATGCCTTCAAGAACAAGGAAGGAAAAAGCAACTGGGACATCGTAAAGAGTACGGAAGAGACGGTAGAAGAGGATACCACATCTCAGAAGTCTCAGATTCAGGAAATAGACATAAACCGTGTGGCCTTGAAGCGTACGAACGTGACGTTCGACGACAGGGATACAAGGGTATACGCCCGTGTGCAGAACCTGAACATGAATCTGAAAGCTTCCTTGAAGAAAGATTATTCCATGTTGGCACTGGAGTATGACAACGAGAATCTGCTCTTCTGGCAGGACGGACAGCTATTGGTGAATCACCTGGCTGTAGGACTGAATGCGGATATGCAACTGGATCGTGTTTCCCGACGACTTACGCTGAAGGATACGGGACTGACATTAAATGGAATAGCCCTCGACTTGTCGGGTACCCTTGGGCGGGATACGATTGGCGGACCGGCTTCGGTAGATTTGACCTATAAGTTGCATGCCCCGTCGCTGGAAACCGTGTTTAATATGATTCCGGAGAGTGTGCTGAAGCGTCAGGAGCTTACTGCCAAAGGAGAGGTTACGTTAGAAGGAACCTTGAAAGGACATTATGGCAAACAGCAGATGCCGGAAGCTACACTTCACATGAGCATTAACCAGGCCTCGGCGAAGTATGCCGACTTGCCCTACGGTATTGACGACCTGACGGCGGAATTCAGCGGGTATGTTGATTTCATGCGCCGAAAGCCCTCGTATGCCGATTTGAAGATATTCCGTTTCAAGGGAGCTCACACCGATATATTGGCCGACGGAAAAGTGGAAGATTTGTTGGGCGACCCTGACATCACTTTCCATACCCGTTCGGAAATAGACCTTACGGCACTGGCTAAGACTTTCCCTTTACAGGAGGGAGTGTCAATAGGAGGCCGGGTGGGAGCCGATTTCCGCTTGCATTGTCGCTTGTCGACTATTCAGAAGCAGGACTGGGGGCGTGTCCGCTTGAAAGGAAAGCTGGATATGCAGGACATGTTCTTGCGCGATACCAAGAAGAATTTTGAATTTACCAGCCAGGCCGCTCTCCGTTTCATTGGAGAAGACAATCTTGCCGCACAAATGGACATTCGCAAGGCTTCCTTGCGTACTGCGGCTATTTCTGCCGATTTGGATGCATTGAACGCCACCGTCCGGTCTACGAATCCGCAGGATACGACCCGTCTGATTGACGTGGAATGTAAATTGCAGATGAGCCGTCTGAAAGGAGAGATGGGCGATTCGTTGAAGGTGTTCAGTAAAAAGGCAAAGGCTTCACTGCACCTGCAACCGGGTAAACTGAATCCAGCCATGCCGAATATAAAGGTGGCCTTGGAGACCGATACACTCTTCTGCCGTATGGGCGATATGAAAATGGGCATGGACAAGGGAGGCTTTAACTTGACGGCTGAAAAGGTACGCGATTCAGTATGGCTTCCCAAAGGAATTGTCGGATTTAATCGACTGACTTTAAGAACCCCTGAATTGGCTTTGCCGGTGAGAATGCGAAAAACAGCTGTAACGGTAGGCGATAGAGTCATCACCTTGAAAAATGCCAGCATGCGCATCGGACGTTCCAACTTGACGGCAAGCGGATCGGTTTACGGCCTGTATGCGGCAATGAAGAAAGGAAAAATGCTGAAGGCCAACCTGGAAATCGCTTCCCGCAACCTCGATTGCAACCAGTTGATTAATGCACTGAATTTCCCGCAGGATACGCTTCAGGCAGAGACCGACAGGGTATCGTCGGCAGAACCAATGCAGCTGTTTGTCATTCCGAAGAATATTGATTTCGAGTTGAAGACCAACCTGAAAAAGGTGACTTACGGAAATATGGTGTTTGAAAATGTGCAAGGAGCGGTAGACATTCGCAATCAGGCCGTTTATCTGAAAAAGCTGACTATGCGCGGACTGGAAGCAGACTTGGAAACCACACTGGTATACCGTGCCCGCAGAAAAACAAGAGGCTATGCCGGTTTTGATTTCCGTTTGCGTAAGGTAAATATCGGTAAGCTGGTCGATTTCATACCTTCGCTTGATACGATTGTGCCGATGCTCCGTTCCTTCAAGGGAATGGTCGATTTTGATGCTACGGCAGAAGCAGTGCTCGATTCCAGCCTGAACGTGAAGATACCAAGTCTGAAAGCGGCCATGCACATTAAAGGCGACAGTCTGGTGCTGATGGATGGAGAAACCTTTGCCGAAATATCCAAGACGCTGATGTTCAAGAATAAGAAACGGAATGTGTTCGACAGTATTTCGGTGAACCTGACCGTGCAGGACGGCAATGTGACGGTATATCCGTTCTTACTTCAGATAGATCGCTATAAGGCGGCTGTGGGAGGAACCCAGGGTTTGGACATGAACTTTAATTATCACATCTCTGTGCTGAAATCGCCGTTGCCGTTCAAGACGGGAGTGAACATTACCGGAAACCTGGACAAGATGAAAATCCGTATCGGCAAGGCGAAGTATAAAGATGCAGTTACGCCTGTGGAAATCCGGAAAGTGGACAGCACGCGTGTGAACATGGGGCAGGAGATTATTCATAGCTTTGAACGCGTGATAAGCCGTACGTACAGAGGAAAACTTCCGCAAGGGGCTGAGTGAGGTAAGTTTGCATATTTATCTGAATAATTGTATATTTGCGAACTAGAGACAGAATTTATATGAGTATTAACACTATTAATTATTAAAATCTTCATTAACCTATGTTTAGTAAACATCCTAAAGGGCTGGTAGCCGCATCGTTGGCCAATCTGGGAGAACGTTTCGGTTTCTACACCATGATGGCAATTCTGGTGCTTTTCTTACAGGCGAAGTTTGCGTTGAGCGGAACAGAAGCCGGATGGATTTATTCCACTTTCTATTTTTCAATTTACATTCTGGCGTTGGTCGGTGGTGTGATTGCCGATAAGACGCGAAATTACAAGGGAACCATCTTGATTGGTATTGTCCTGATGGCATTGGGCTACGTATTGCTGGCCATTCCTTCTCAGACTCCGGTAGTGAATAAGGCATTGATGCTGACAGTTACATGCGGAGCTTTGTTTATCATTGCGTTTGGTAACGGACTGTTTAAAGGAAACCTTCAGGCGCTGGTAGGTCAGATGTACGATGATCCGAAGTATTCCAGTCTGCGTGACTCAGGTTTCTCCTGGTTCTATATGTTCATCAATATCGGTGCGATTTTTGCTCCTCCTGCTGCGGTAGGCGTACGTAACTGGTGGTTGAGCCATAACGGTTTTGCATATAATCCAGATCTTCCCGGATTGTGCCACGGACACTTGGCCGGCACATTGCAGCCGCAGGCCGCTGAAACTTATCAGACACTGGCTAATGAGGTAAGCGGTGCTCCTGTAACCGACCTGACTCAGTTTGCTAACGACTACTTGAATGTGTTCTCTACAGGATTCCATTACGCATTTGCGGTAGCGATTGTGGCTATGCTGGTATCTTTGGTTATTTATGTGGTGAACAAGAAACGCTTCCCGGACCCGAGCAAGAAGGTAGCCGACAAATCTGCTGCTTCTGCGGCTACGGTAGAAATGAGCGCACAGGAAGTAAAACAGCGCATCATGGCTCTGTTTGCCGTATTCGGTGTGGTAATTTTCTTCTGGTTCTCATTCCACCAGAATGGTTTGACTTTGACATTCTTTGCGAAAGAATATACTGACCTGAACTTGTTTGGCATGCCTATTACTGCCGAGCTGTTTCAGTCACTGAATCCGTTCTTTGTAGTATTCCTTACTCCGGTAGTCATGGCGGTATTTGCTCGTCAGCGTGCGCGTGGCAAGGAACCTTCTACACCCAAGAAGATTGCCATTGGTATGGGAATTGCCGCTACAGGCTTTATCATCATGGCAGTTGGTTCATTTGTAAGTGACCTGCCTTTGCATCAGGATATTGTAGCAGCAGGAACTTCACCGGTTAAAGTTACTCCGCTGTTGCTGATGGCTACTTACCTGGTATTGACCATTGCCGAGTTGTATATTTCTCCGCTGGGAATTTCTTTTGTATCAAAGGTAGCTCCTCCGAAGTATCAGGGTATCATGCAAGGTGGCTGGCTGGGTGCTACTGCCATCGGTAACCAGTTGCTGTTCATCGGAGCGGTATTATATGAATCTATTCCAATCTGGATGACATGGACTGTATTCGTAGTGGCTTGCTGCATTTCTATGTGTACCATGTTGTTCATGCTGAAATGGCTGGAACGCGTAGCAAAATAAATTTCTCGAAATAGAATTTACTTGTGGAATCCCTCATGCGGTTGCATGGGGGATTTTTTATGGGCAATTTTGAGAGACTCTTTATCGTAAGGAAAATCAACTTCAAGGATTAGAAGATATTAAAATTGGTGTGCGATGAGCGGAAGATATTAGCTGTGCCAGCTTTTTTCGTATCTTTGATGCACTGAGAATAGCTGTATTAATTCATTGTGTTTATCTGATTTTTAAATATAAATATGCTTATAACTCGCGACATATTAAATAAGGCATTAGAAGATAAAATGCCCCTTTTCCATGATGGAGATTATATCGATGATGATGTTTTGTATGACTTGTTTTATGCTCAACCAATATTGAAAGATTTGCCCAACGGGAAAAAGGCTTTGAGAACTCTTATTTCCAAAAGTGATAGAAATATTTTGTGTGCTGAATTAAAAGGACGTATATCTAAGAATCCCAAAGAGACATATGATAAAATATATTATAATATTATATGTAAATCATGTGGAAAAGTCTTTCCTATTCATATCACAAAATGTCAAATAATTAGTAGAGCGTTTAAAATAAGTAATCATATCAATATTTCATTACATAATGATAGATATTATTTATTTACACCTGCATTTGAAGAATTATATAGTATTAAATTTGGCAACTCATATAATATGTATGTTTGCGAATCTTGTATCGACAAGTTTGTTTCCGATTCAATGCAAGAAGCATCTGATTTTTTAGAAAGAAATGATAAGTTTGATTGGTTTCTTTCAGAAGAAAGTTTTGGTGATTGGAAAAGGAAGTTATTTAGAATAGAATCAACCTATTTCAAGTTAGAGAATAGGGGAAAAATTGAAGATGGGAAAAAGATTCGTGCTGCTAATGGAGATGTTTGGAAAGATGATAAGTATAATGAACGTGAAAAACGTGAACAAGAGGAACGAAATCATCAAAGAAAACTTGAAGAAATACGTCTCCAGCAAAAGCTGGACGAAGAAGCCGAACGCGAGAGAACAAGAAAAGCAAATGAATTATTTCTTGCACGTCATCAGTCAAATACTCCAACTCAGAGATATATTGACAGGTTCTGTAATAAACATTCTGACATTGATATAACAGACGAGAAAAACCATAGAGAAGCACTTTCACCTGAAGGAGTGAATTATGAAGCCATTCAAAAACACAATAGCAAACTATATAAAGAATATCTTCAATCACCTCTTTGGAAAATCATATCATCAAAAGTAAAATGGAATGCCAATTATCGTTGTGAAAAATGTGGTTCTAACAAAAATCTTGTTGTACATCATACATCTTACGAATTTAAAGGTATAGAGTTTCTTGCTTTTCATACACTTCAATGTTTATGCTCAAAATGCCATGAAAAGGAACATGATAAACAGAATGGTTCTGAAAAATGAATTATATATGATAATCAGAAAGAGAGATTTCATTGTTTTGGGACGAAATATTAGCTATAGTTAAGCTATAAAAGTCGTAGAGGTACTACTTCTAATGGTAGCACATTGGATGAGTGGTACTAATGAAGATGGAGAAGGCGGTTTTGATTAATGATTCTCTATGTAATTTAGTAACTTATAGGCCTGTTTCCTTTTCGGTTCAAATAGATAGAGACTGTACAGGCTGAAAGGTAGTAGGCTTGTGTACTGAAGTGATTTAAACTTGGGAGTTTTTCTTTTTTATTAAATTTACGTTCAGAATATAAATCATTTATGACATGAAGGACTTTGATGAATTTCATTCTTGGATAGAATTTGAGAAACGTTATTTAAACGGACATCAGAAACAGCTTCTTTTTGATAAAGACTATTCGTGGATTGAAGATAAGAAGATATTATCTTGTGTCTTTTTCTTCTACTATACCTATTATCATTTCGGTATAGAATTTTTGCTTAGTAAAGTAGAAGAAGCCAACTTTCCTACATGGAGAAAAAATACAATAATTCAACTGATAAACCTTTGTCAAGATATTGTACATGAGATAAATATGGGATTTTATGAAGAAAATATTTTTACATGGATAAATGATGTACAGGTTCAGAATATTATCAGAGACTATTCTCCAATAACGGAAGATTCTATAAAAGAATATATAATGTCTGAGAATACAAATCTTCTTCTTAAAGCCAAAACTGTAGGTTATATGATTTCTATGATTTATTACTTGTCGGAAAGAGCTGCTTTTGCTCACATTTTTTTTGTTAGTGGATTTGGTTTAATTACGGGAAGTAAATTTGAAGAATTGTTTTCTTTTATATCCAAAAACAATCCCTCATTGTATAAGTATTTATTATACATAAAGAAATACATAAGCGAAGGATTTCATGCTATTGGCTTTTTTGATGATTGTGATTTAAGTGAAGATTTTGATGAAGGTCCGACTAATTATATTTATAGAAAATTTTTCCATGTAAATACTCCAAAAGTCATTCTTTCGGATAACGAAATATCTTGGAGGTTTGTAACATTTCTAAATGGTGAGTTACAGATTTATAATCCCAAACACCCTGAAGGGCATGGTAAATACAAACCTTTTTATATCAAGACTCAGAAGTCTATAAAGGCATTTAATCATATAAAGGACTATATCATAAATAAATTGCCACCTATTAAGGCTATATTTCAGGATGATATTATAGTTGGGATAGAACCGTCAAGTATAGAAAGTATAAATGATACATTAGATGTATTGAAAAGACACACTGAGAATGTTGCTCATATATCAGAAGACATACATAAGTCAGAAAGAGGAAAATTATTAAAACATGAATACACACAGAGTGAAGTTAGAAACTACATAAATAATAAAAAATCTGAATTCTTGGATTCATTATGCCAGTTACATCTTGATGACTATAAAATATACTACTGCCTTGAGAATAGAGTTAATAGCGACTTGATTATGGCAGAAGAAGATGCTTTTATTTTTACGATAGCTACAGCTGATAAAGAAACATTATTGGCTTACGAAAATACTGAAGAAAATAGAGCTACATATTTGTTTATATGCGACATCAAAGATTTAGAAATGTCTGTCAAGTCTTTAGCTGACTACTTTTCTTCTGGGGTGGTAAATAAAAGGGAAACACTTGGGAATAAGATAAAGTATGGCAAGATTACCGGTATAAAGAAACTGATAAAAATAACCCATTCTGATGAATGGTTACGTGAAATTAAATCTGAACAGTCTAAGATATACTAAAAACAATACATTATAAATTTATCTTTAACACTTATGTCTGTCCAAAATACTTCCAAAGAAGAACAACAGCAATACAAAAAAAAGAAAGAATGGAATGCCATAAAAAATTGTATTCCTTTAATTAATGAATGTCGTAACCATTCTATTTTCCGCCTTGACACGCATGTTCCCTAAACCTACCTTTGC
>ERZ773130.2480-NODE-2480-length-13850-cov-33.085031_pt1 | contig 13850 bp, 15 predicted proteins | sample MGYA00511919_ERZ773130 | MGnify/ENA primary metagenome ERZ773130 (study PRJEB29015, sample SAMEA2737851) | human gut metagenome | biome: human gut; feature: human-associated habitat; material: faeces | place: China | collected 2012 ...
CAAAGCTACAACCAAACCTCAAAGTGTAAAAGGTGCATTTCTTCGAATGCTTACAGCTGTTCGTCTATAAGCTGTTTGGGTGTACGTCCATTAGAGTATTGAATAACGACTTCGTTCAGGTAACGCGGTGTAATACAAAGTTGGTTAGCGTAATAGTTTATTTGATGTTCCTGAGTACTATGCTCTCGTAATAAGACCATAAAACGGTGATACAATATTTGTTTTCTACTATACTTGTTATGTATGGAGAGATATTGTTGTGGAATCGTATTGAATATCCACATAAACAAACTTTGTAGAAAATTTTGTTCTAGTTGCTCCCGAAAATATTTGGCAGGGTGACTGAAAAGAAGTTCTGCCATATCCATCCATTGATTTACTCGTTTCCAGCTTGCTAAACTTGTATCGTTTGCTGCATGGTTAAAGTAAGGCACTTCACTCATGTAGTTAAAGTAAGAAGTGTCAATAGGTAAGGCTGCTTTTAGAAAAATATTTTTAGGAAATAGCAACATTCTTACCTTAAAGTCAGGAGAAGGTTTGATGACTTCGATAAGACTTCCTGCTAGAAAAATCAGTTCCGATGTTTTACAGAAATCATATTGTTCTACACCTGTAGAAATAATACTTCTGCCGCTTATGCAAAGCAGTTGTATGCCACACTCAAACCGAAAGGGGCGTTTTGTGAGTGAAGATAGATCGGTTTCTTCATATCGCATAATCGATGTATCAGAAGGAAAAGAAGGTATCATGATAGTGTTCTGTTTATGTAGGCAAATGTAGTAATTTGTTGGTGAAAAATCTGCCTTTGTTCCTAAATTGATAGGTTTTGTACTGTAAAACGCTGATATGTATGTTGAAAAGTTCTTTACTTTTGCAGCGGTAAAAAATAGAGTAAAATGAAAGGTAAAAAGAATTCAAAAGTATTTATACTAGTGTTTTTAGGTATGCTTACAGCATTTGGACCATTTGTTACGGATATGTATCTGCCTACTTTACCAGCTATGTCGGAATATTTCCATACAACTTCTTCGATGGTACAGTTAGGTCTTACGGCAAGTATGATTGGACTTGCTGCTGGACAGTTGCTTTTCGGACCATTAAGCGATAAATATGGTCGTCGCTTGCCACTTATTATATCAATGATTTTGTTTGCTGTTGCTACTATTGGATGTATATATTCTTATACTATAATGCAGTTTGTTGGTTGGCGCTTGATACAAGGTATAGCCGGAGCAGGAGGTATTGTTATTTCACGTTCAGTTGCAGCTGACAAATACTCTGGACGTGAGTTGGCAAAGATGCTTGCCTTGATTGGTGCCATTAATGGGGTAGCCCCTGTAGCAGCACCTATGGGAGGAGGATTTCTAGCTGGAAGTGTGGGTTGGACTGGTATTTTCTGGTGCCTTTTTGTATTAGGGATAATATTGCTTTTGGGTAGTATACACTTTGAAGAGTCGCTTCCGCTTGAGGATAGAAAAGAGAAAAGTTGGAGGTCTGTTTTTCGTAGCTTCATCGATGTTCTTCGCAATTCTAGTTATGTGTGCTATACGTTACAGTTTGGTTTTGCACAAGGAGTATTGTTTGCTAACATAGCTTCGGCACCGTTTATTATGCAACAACATTACGGATTTTCTCCGTTGATGTTTAGTATATGTTTTGGTATCAATGCCATATTCATTGTTATATCAGCAGCTTCGGCTATCAAGTTTCGTCGGCTGGAACAGGCTTTGCATTATGGTAGCACTGGAATGGTCGTCGTTTCTGCATTGCTTTTAGTAGCGTTAGTTTTAGATTGCAATTTTTGGATATATGAATTATTGTTGATTGGTCTTTTGTCAATGCTTGGACTTACTTTTACAGCTTCCAATACATTGGCCATGGATTGCGAACACAATAATGCAGGAATGGCATCGGCATTATTGGGAGCTTTAGGATTTGCTTTTGGAGGAATTGTTTCACCATTGGTAGGTCTTGGTAATATAATGGTTTCTACAGGAATAATCTTTCTTATGGGTTCTATCTGCTCATATGTCTGTACGCGTTATGCTTTGCATAGAAATCTTAAAACAGTATGTCAACGTTCGTAAAAGATATACTTGGAGGGTACAAAAATATCAAAATGTTGAGTGTGGAGAGAAAAAACGAGAGAAATATTTGGAAGATTAGAAAGATGTTCATATCTTTGCACCGCAATTAAGGAAAAACATATTCCTGATGATAGTTGCCCAGATGGCGGAATCGGTAGACGCGCTGGTCTCAAACACCAGTGGAGTAACATCCATCCCGGTTCGACCCCGGGTCTGGGTACGAGGTAAAAGGATAAGTAGTTAGCAATAAACGACTTATCCTTTTTGTCTTTTAAGAATGTTCCCGTTTTGTTCCCATATAGGGTTCTATAATGGGGGGATTAGAACGAAATAAAAGGAAATAAAGGTATATGAAAAAGGTACTACACATTATTATTATTGCATTCTGTATCATGACTGTTTCTTCATGTTCAAAAGATGAATCAGAGAAACGAATAGAATTCGCTAAAATCGTTGAATCCCGTACAAGTCAAGACCTATTGAATGATTTATATGTAGGTAGCGATGCAGATATAGAAGCCATTGCACGTATTATGAATGTAACTCCATCTTCTATAGAAAGAATCCGAAACGGAGAAACTGAGCCAACGGCTCAATTTGAAGAACGCATACGTGAAGTGTCATTATATTATATGCAAAATGACCAATCATTCTCAAAATTGCAATCAATTGTTGACCCTGAATATGGATGGTATGATTCTATCCTCAATTTCCCTTCCCACCACCCATGGTGGTTTTGGCTTGGCAATGCCCTATTAATTATTTTGTCATTTGTAGCAGGATTTTTTGGTTTATTACCAATTTCTGCATTCTTTGGGTTTATTACTATAGGAGAACTTATATTAGGGTGTGTTGCTTGGGTTGCTAGTTTGATTTGCTCTCCCCAAGCAATACAAGACTCATATGTGGATTCTATTAATCCAACAATTGAACAAATAAAATGAACCGATATGCCTTGTTGATTTTTGTATTCTTATCCTTACTAATGACTTCATGCAGGGATAAGAATGCTGTAGCTTTAAAAGAAAAACTACAGTCCGAATATGTAAGGCCCGATAAAGTGACGAATTTGTCATCAGGCAGTAAAGTGCAGTATATGCAAATGGAGAAATCCATTAATCAACAATATATCAAAAAACTTGATTCTCTCGTAAACACGGCATTTATTAGACAATTAGAACGATTTGAAGATGAAGAATTAGGCGTATTGTCGAGTTACAAGAATATGTTCTCTTGGCTTTTCAAAAGCAAGCAGTCTTGGGATGATGCGATGATTGTTATGTCAAACAAATATTTTAATTCCCTTGATATAAGCCAGGAACAACACGTTTTGTATTTAGAATATATAAAAGACATAAAAGAAATACGTCAACAGTTTCTTTCAGTCAAAGGATTACCATCATACACTCAAATTGATTTACCATCAGAAACAATTACTTTCGATGCATTCTCCAATCATTCCCGGAACAACTTAGTTATTGAGTTTGGTACAGAACTATTCGGATGGTTTCTTGGATTTGTATTGATTCAAATAATCTTGCTATTTGTTGATAAAATAGCCGGACCATGGGGATGCTTAATAGATGTCATTGTATTTATTATCATAGTTGTTGTTTCTGTTTTTATGTCAATTTCGAATGATACCACATTAATAAAAAGTTTGGAAGATCAGCATAAACAAACGGTCAAGTATGACTATGAGATACTTTTAAAATCATTAAACAGCAACACTGTAAAATTCTATGAAAGTCTTTAAAGTTAAATATTATATAGTTTTAATAATCCTTTGCCCGCTTATTGTATCTTCATGCAAAAAGTCAGGAAAAGAGATTGTCGAAAAAATTACGACGGAAACTACAGAAAAAACTGCAAAGGGAATTACTAAAGAAGCGTCAGAGAAGACATTAAAGACCTTAACAAAGAAAGAATTACGGTCAATTGATTGGAAAGACTTAATGAAATTGATTAGAAAAGAAAACATTAATCTTGCAGATGCATTGTCACGTTTGGACGGATCTTTCCAAAGAAAAATCGGTAAAGCCATTCAATCTGACTATGACTTTTATTCAGCATTTATATCATCTAATAGCCTATTAGATGAATTTTCTTTATTCACAAAGAATGCTCCTAAAGCAGCTGACAATATATACATATTCAAATACTTTGCGAAATGTCGAGATTTGGAAAGACGCTTTGGCGTACATAATGCTTTAGGGAATATTGAAATTAAAGAGGAAATGGGCGTCATAAAGTTTTTCAATAAGGCTGATAACACAGTAATTGGTGAATTTCGTGATGGAATTTTTCAAATAAAAGAACCGTTTATTGCTGAAAAAAATCTTCTTGGGCAGAATTCAATTCTGAAAAAGACGCTTATACCTAATGCTGTTTATAAGATTAAGGGAACAAATGGTATGACTTATCTTTATCACGTTGATGATTTAGGGCGTTTCTCAAAAATTGAGGCTACAGGAATAGATGTCAATGAGCTGCTGTCGAATGTGGTGTTGGCAAAAGAGAATCTGAATTTAGGTGCAGACTGGACAAAAAAACTTAGAACAGTCAGACAGACATCCAAAGGCAATGATATAGATGCAACAATCATTCTAAAGTATGCTGATGATGGAACAACGCCATTGGCTGTTAAGGCTGATATAAAAGCCAATAACAAGCAAGTTATTTCAGAGTCTTTTGAAAACCTTGACTATTTAGCAAAAAATGCATATACAACAGCGGAAAATGCTTCTATACTTAATAAATTTTCAGCGAAAGTTGGGCTTTCTGCGAAGAAAAAGGCTGATTTATTAGGAGAAATGGGACAAGATGAGGAATTAACAAAGCTTATTCATTCTAACCCTGAATTGAATATAAGAAGATGGTTGAATACAAGAAATCATGTTGATAAAAATAAGGTAGCTCGTACAGCCAATGGACGTATGGTACCAAATGGACAAGTATATGCGGGTAATGTATATTACTTTAATCCACATCTTAATTCAGGTCTTATGGCACGTCTTAAAAAGTATGGAACAATAAATCTAAAAAAATTTGGTTCATTAACGTATGATGACCTTATCAAATTAGACAAACTTTACCCTGATGGAGTACCTTTCACGAAAGAAGGATATCCCGATTTTTCGAAAGTAGCTTTCAAAGATAAAAATGGTCAGACACTTCGAATCAATATTGGTGCTCTATCTGGTGATAGTAAGAAAGACATCAATACGGCAGAAACTATATTCCAAAAAATGGGATATCTATGGGAAAGCGGTTATACATGGCATCACGTAGAGAACAGCACTATTTTAATCCGTGTGCCTTCTGCTGTGCATCAACTCATTGACCATGCAGGAGGAATGAGTACTCTTGTTGCCGAACAAACGATTAAGCAAGCCGCATAAATATGAATTTACAGGAATATAGAACAGATGAAGAAAAGCAAGAATTCTTTTTGCATTCAATTGCCAATAATGTTGAATGCTTTAAAGAATTGATTGAGCCATTTTTAAAATTGCCTGGGGAGTTTCTATTTCGTGGGGTAAAGGATAGGACATTTAAAATGTTCAGCAGTATTCAAAGAATGTCCATTTCACAATCTAGCATACAACAATTAGATTTAACCTATGCCGTTTTTAATGTTCTTCAAAAATTTAAAGACAATACATTTCTCATGGAAGAGTTGAAAAGGCAAATGATGTCTGAAGCAAAAATTACAGACTATTCCATTCTTGCCTTTATTCAGCATTTCGGGGGACCTTCTCCTTTAATTGATTTTACCTCGAACCTTTCAACTGCTTTATTTTTCGCTTTTGATGGTAAAGAGGAACACAAGTATGCCTCCTTATATATTGTGCCAAAAAATCCTTTTGAATTTGGAGAGGTTGCAAAAATATACAAATCAGGGTATAACTCTGCAATAGATTTAGTAGAGCAACATAAAAAAATGCACCCAAATGAGAATATTGACTGTAGTATTATTAATGATGAAATTCTATCTATGAAATTTGAACCACAATTCAAAGGAACGTTTGTCTATGGCGGAAAAGACAGTTTCATAGAATTTGGAGGAGAAAAATATTCTATCACTAATAAGAATATTTGGGCACAAGATGGATATTTTATGCAAAGTGCGTGTTCTGAAAACCCATTAGACGAAATATTATTAAAAAAGATACATTGCCACGATGAAAATTTAAGGTGGAATTATATTAGAAAAGTCCAACTTATCCACTGCATTGACATCAATCCGAGTATAGTAAATGATTTAATAAGAATGTATAATGTTCCTGCTAATAGAGAGCAAATCTATCCATCATTCCATGGAAAAGAAAAAATTGAGGAAGAACTTAATAATCTCAAAGCCATGATAAGTTATTGATAATGAAAATATGAGCAGAAGTACCAGAGATTAGTAGACCAACAAATAGCCTTTTATTCATTTCTACCTATTGGTCTATTCTTTTGCTCCGATATTATCGGCAATTCTTACGCCAATACACATACACATCCCGTATCGAAATCTCATGGTTAAGATATGCCCGACTAATTTCTGTTGGAAGTGTATAAGCCGGATAATCGGTAACCTTGAAATGCCAATAGATACCTCGGTTGTCAGGATAAATACGGCAGTTGTGCCGTTCGCAGAAAAGGCGTTCACCTTCGGCGGTATAAAGGTAATAGTTGGTCGCCGCTTTCTGTAATTCCGTGTTCTTCTCTTGAAGCTCACGTACTTTTGCGGCAAGTTGTTCCCGCTGTTTTTGCTCGGATTCATAGGCAGATAAATCCATTTCACGCCATGTGCCAGTCTTGAAATATTCGTTGGTATGGTTGATGTATTCTCGGATAGCATCCATTACAAAAGGCAAGCCGTGGATGTTGGCCAACCGTGCAATCTGATTGAGGTTGACTTGCATCTTATAGCTGATGTTGGCCGTGCGTTTCATCCGTTCGCTTTCCTCTAAGGAGAGTGCGGCTGACAGTTCTTTGCCTAATGCAGTTTCGCGGATGAACGCTGCCACAGACAGCCGTGCGGCATTGGCTTTCTGCTCAACTACGGCATATTCCGCTTCGTTGAACTGTATTTCCTTGCGCTTGGTGCGTTTGTTCCCATTTTCTGTTTTCATCTTCTGTGTCCTCCTTTTCGTTGTTTGTTTTTGTTCTTATCACGGTCAAGCGTGTTATCGCTGTTGCCGCTGCCTGTGCCTATTCGGGCAACTGTCGGTTGAATGATAAGTTCGGTTATACCTTCCATTAGATTGCCACTGATAGATGACGTTGCACTTTCTCTATCATTGCTTGCTGTAAAATCGGAATTGGAGTCTTCATTGGATGCAGGGTTGCTGTCCCATTTGATATAATTCTGGTATCTATGGTTATGTATTTCTGCAGTCCGACTTTCATTTTTATTGGTGTCCTTCTTGTCACCCATTTGCATCCTCTTCCGATGATTGGCTGGTGTCAATCCCCATTGTTCCGTCACGGAAATGGATGCTTCCTTTGCCGCCTTTCCGATGTTGGCAAGATTGGCGCGTGTGCCGTCATCCAATACCACGTTTGCCAAAAAGTGGAAGTGTGGATTCTTGTCGTCCTTGTCGTGATGGCGACCGACAATGAATTGGTCAAAGCGATAGCCATGCCGTTCCATGTGCCTTATCCAATCTCCAATTATTTCTTCGGCATGAACTTCAAGCATAGCCATGTCATTGGCATGAAACGAGATTGGAATATGTACGGCTTTCACTTTTAGTGACGGACGCAATGCGCACTGATGATTGAAGTCTTCGGTGAGTATGCTAATATCAGTAAGGCCACTCACTCCACGGGCAGTGACTACCTGCGCCCCTTTCTTGGGATTGAGGATGTAGTCGATGGTCTTGCCCGGATTCTTGCTGTATCTTACTTTGGTTATCATTCTGCGTTTCTGTTTTGATATGGAGGGGTGGCAGCGGACTTCGCACCACAGATGCGTATGATACGTATCTTGGTACCGCTTGCCACCCCTCCATACATTATTGCTACTTCTGTCACATCGTCCGGTATTATGGTCGTGATGTTTGAAACAGATTCCACCGTTGATTTTGTTGAATCCGTTGAGTGGAATACAAAAAGAGGGAAGAAAAAAGAGGATGCTTTACATCCGACAGCGTTGTCAGCAACCGATATTCTCTTTTGGTAGGCAAGGTTTTCCGTTGAAATCTGTTGAGGGCGTTGTTGAATCATATAGGCCATATACATACGTTATTTCTTATGTTTCATCAGACTCAACAAATTCAACGGTAGTCTTTCAACTTTTCACGGGTAACGGTATAAAAACGCCCCACTTTCTTGGATGATGCGGAATACTTCTGCCCCGGTAACACGGATATTTGGTAAGTGGAATAAGACAACGCATTGGGAGCAGGCTCCAGTTTCCAACATTGTTGCAAGACATTCCTCACCTGATGGCGTTCCACTCTTACCATCGAATAGTTGAACAACGCCAACAGGTCGTTGATGCAGAAATCCACCACATCCACCTGCATTGTGTCCATGATGTCAAGCAACAGTTCTGCCATATCAAGCTCAATGCGGCTACGGTTACAGCGGATGATTTTCTCCAATGCCTCCGTGCGGATAAGTGACGGTGCAAACCACATGCGGCTTTCTTCTTTGGTGGTCAAATTCCGATGTTGCAGGTGGTACAGGAAGGCAGGAATCTCATCTTTTAGTTTCTGCAAGAATGATGTGTCGTCTTTTTCCAATCGGCTGACCTTCCTCACCCAATAACGTGTTTCCTCCGGCTCAATGTAAACGGGGAAATTCTCGTTGTTGGAACATAGCACGAATTTGGCGAAGAACTGCACTTCATAACGGTCTTTGCCTTTGGCTTCCATCTTGTAGGAATGTGCCGTACTTAGGTTCTTCAACCGTTCGCTATCCTCACGACGGTTGAGCAGCACCTCATCCACCACAATCATCAGCTTACCAGCCCAGTCCGCATTGAACTGACTGCGGAAATCCTCATTGGTATTGAACGTGACATTTTCCTGAAACATTGCTTTCAGAAAGTTCAGGAATGTACTCTTGCCTGTATTACGTTCTTCAGATACCAACAGAAGTATCGGCAATTTTTGTGTCGGTTTCAGATATAACAGTTGGAGGTAGTCCATCCCCAACTCATACTGCTCACCAAAGATATGTTCCACCAAAGAACAGATATGTTGGAAATCCCCTTCTGCCGGTATATGGGTTATCGGCTCATAGAGATTATAAAAATTGTTCACGTTGTGGCGGTAGTCCGTATGGCTGGGCATGGTGCAGAATCCATCGTACTTGGGTATCTGAGCCGCTTCATCCTTGCTATGGTCTTGCCGGAACACACTCATCTTCCACTCCACACGCATTTTGCGAAACGAGCCGTTCATCATCGGTTGGTTCAATATGCGGAACAACGTAGTGCCGATGCGCACATATTCGTCTTCCACTTTCCCGTTTTGTGGAATAGTATTTTCATTTACTTCCATCACTAACCGTTTTATTCGTTCCACCTAATATGCGTTTTACATCCGACAATCGGTATCTTACCTTACTGCCGACTTTGACGGCCTTCAGATAGTTCCGTTTGTTCCAATGCCATAAGGTCGCATCGCACACTCCGCACATATCCTTTACTTCTTCCCGGCTTAGTAGCCGTTCTTCATCTGCTGCACGGAAAGCCAATGCCACTTCGTTTATCGCACGATTGATGAGCTCGTCCGAGAATATGCGCAAGTCCTCGCTCGTAATCTCCAGTTTGATGTTTGCCGCACCATTGGAGATAATTTGCATTAAGTCAGTCATAGTCAAAATCAATGCCGCCGGATTGTTCGATACAACCGCTTCGGCAGCATAATAAACGATTGCACCACCGCTCCCGTATCGGAACGATGGTGCAAAAGTATAATTGTATTTCACTAAAATTCAACGATTTGCGTTTCGCTTATTTCGGCGAAACCGTAAACGAAAGAAACGAAATGGATATTGAACTAATCTCGTTTATCGCTATGCTTGAAATCTCATTTTGGCAAGACTTTACCGCAACACTAATACTGGATTATTCAGAAGTTGGTCTATCACTGGATGATAAATGTCTCCATCTGTAACGGCTGTAATGGTCGTAACTTTATTCCCTCCGTCTTTAGATGAAGCACCGCAATGATAAATCTGCTCATCGGCTGTTTTATAGTCAATGACGATATATCTGTCATGGAATATACCGCCGGATGTTTGCAGCGAAACTGAAACATCGGGATATTCCCGGCAGAAATCATTGAACTCTGCTTGGTGTAATCGGTTGCCTGTATTATCTGAGAATATCGTTATATTCACGTTGGCAGGAACGTCTTTCAAGAGTACCAATGTCTTTAATCCGATATAATTATCCACCACGAATATTGTTTTCTTGGCTGTGGCATAAATCTGTTGGTAAGCCAAATCGGATTCTACAGGTTGGCCATTGAGTATCAACCAGCCTCTCCTGACGGTAGGATTACTAAAGTCAAGCATGACGTTTGCCAGTTCCGACTTGGTTACAACATTACCCAACGTGTCTATTATGCTGGCAACCTTGTCATCAACGGCAGATAAGGATTTACGCAAATCAAGCAAGTCTTGTGTGTTCCGGGTTGTCTGCAAAGAAAGTTGGAGATATTCCCTCTGCCCCAACAACGGCTGGTTGTCAACAATGTAGTCCTTCATCTGCTTGAAGATGCGAATCAAGGCTTTACTTTGCTTGGTTGCCAACTCACCTTTCAAGACGGTCATAAGCATATATATTCCTTGCTCCGTAAAAGCATAAGGATTGTATCTGCGACCTCCCCAACTTGAGGTGGAATTTTTGCACCTCAAGATTTCGCACTCCTCATCGGTCAACTGAAACATGAAGTCTTGCTCAAACTTCTCAATGTTGTTCTTTACCTGACGATTGAAGTCTTTGGTGCTGTAACCATAGATTTTAGCCAAATCCATATCTAGCATTACTCTAACACCTCGGACATAGTATATAAATCCTTTCAGATATTCGGCATTGACTTCTTCTGTGATAATGTCTTTATCCATATTCGTAAGCTATTATGTTCGTATTTTCTTTAGTCTGCTTGGGTAAGATAACTTCGCCATTCATTTATGTACGTCCGTTCAATACCGCAGTCTTTTATTTTCCCTTTGTTCGTGCTGTCATTCAACTTCTTAATGGCTATCTGCAAGTTACGCACGCTTTTCAAGTCGCAGTTCGGCAATTCATTACCCAGTAACTTATGGAATGTCGTCACATCGCAATGGCTTAAAAGCTGTTCTTCCTGCAATGCAAAATACAGCCTTGCTAAATCGGTGCCAGTGTGCTGTGTAGAAACTCTTAGCTTGATTTTTTCCAAAAGCGTTTCTTTGTCGCCAAGTAGATAATCCCGTAAGCAAAGTGACTGTTCCGTATTTGTTGGTATTTCCGTTATCACTTCATTCACAGATTCTAATTCCTCAATACATGACTCCATTACATTCCCTTCTTCAATGATTTTCTTCTCACGCTTGAAACTTTCCCAATCCTCTTTCGTCCGCATCTTATTACGGATACTACTCTTAATGACAACTCGCATCATTATTGCGGCGATTTTCTGTTCTATAAAATTGTTTCTCGGATTGTTCGCTTCCACTTCAAGTTGGTTAACCATTGTTTCATAGCACTTGCCATAATACAGCCATGCCAACATAGCCGGAACTATCGAATCTTTATCTATGTTGTGAAATTCATCTACCAATAATTTAGCGGTATCTGCATCTGCTGTATAATCTTGCATCTGCTGTTCATCGGCAAGGTCACCGTGACATTCCATCTGATACCTGCGCATCAGCTTGGGAGCAAGCTTCATGCCAACTTTGAAAACTTTGTATAGTCCAATAGCTGATTTATCATTGACTTCCGCAACAAAACGGTCGTATTCCTCCGGGTGACTATCAAGCCAATCTTTAATCTCCTGCTTGAAATGTTCAAAATCCTGTTGAGCCATAGTTTGCCTTTGTTTAGTCCAACAAATGTACGAGTTCCTGTTTCATCTCTTCGTCTATTTCCCTGTAACGGCGGAAAGCCTTGCTACCTTCTTTATGCCCCGATACCGATGAAACCAAATCAGGGTCTTTCACCTTTTTATACATATTTCCGATAAAGGTCTTTCGAGCCGTATGTGTGGTGGCGACCTCGTACAGATACTTCTGCTCAGGCTTACGGGTCAAAGGATTAAGCACCGTAACGATTCTGTTCAGTCCGGCAAGTCTGAAAGCCTCCTTGATAGCCTGATTATATTTCTGCTCCGATATGAACGGAAGTAAAGTTTCTCCATCATAGTCTTTGTAACGTTCAAGTATGGTTTTAGCAACGTCGTTTAATGGCACTCTCACCGTTCTTGGATTATGATTGCGTGTCTTTCCTTGAATGTACTCTAATGCACCATTTACGAGGTTCTTCTTCGTGAGCTTATAAAGGTCGCCTACACGACAACCCACCACGCTTTGGAATACAAAAATGTCACGTTGCACTGCCAGTTGCGGACGCATGGACAAATCTGCTTCAAACAGTTGGTTACGTTCCTGCAAAGTTATATAAATAGGTGTACCGTAAAGACATTCTTCAATCGGAAATTTGTCAAACGGGCGGTTGATAGTCTTACCTTGATTATAGCACCATATAAAAAAGGTACGTATGCGCGAGAAGCAATCAATGAGCGTATTCTTTCCTCTGGGTTGTGGAGTACGCTTTTCGGGAATAGTAGCGTAAATCTCAGGATATTCTTCGGCGTAAGCGTGTTCATTCTCCATAAAATCCCAAATGTCTGCAAGGGTATCTTTGGTAACTGTATTTATGTCCAGCGAAAAGTCTTTCATGCCCCTCCTCGTTTCTCTGATGAACAGCTCATAGCGCATGAGTGCTCTTTTTACCACACGGAAATTCTTTTTCCTCACTTCCGACAAGCTATGCTTTTCCAAAAACTCATCAAACAGTTCGGTAAAAGTTGGTGGATTTTCAGCGGCCAGTTCTTCTTCCGTCTTGTATTTGTCCGGGTGATGGAATCTGTCTATCACTTCTCCTAACCATTCGCTGTCGGCATCATCCCTATATTCCCTTTCAATCATTCGGGTCAATGCCTGTACCTTATGGTTCAAGTCTATCTTTTCATCTTCCGGTACTAAAGCCACACGGTCTTTATATCCTTGCTTTTCTGGGCTCCAATGGTTGGGGCTAATGGAAAGCTCACTTGCCGCCTTGATGTCTTTCTTTCCGTCACGTAGGCGGAAATAGATGGTGGCTTTGGTTTCCAAATCATTCTTCTTTGCCGTTTTTCGTATGAATGCAGTCACTTTCATAAGCTTCGATTCTATTTCTGGATTGAACACTGCAAAGATAGTGAATTGTTCCCAAATTGTTCCCGTTTATCCTAAATTTGTTTCAATCCAATTAAATTGAATCACTTTTATACTCCAATGTAAGTATTTAATAATCAGTTTAGTTAGTTTAAATTTCATCGTTTTGCTATTTAAACTGATTGTCTCAGATTTAATATTTCAAATGCGGGTCTGGGTACAGAAAGGAAGGCTAAGTAATTGATAATTCATTACTTAGCTTTTTCTTTTTTTATTCTCCTACATTTTCCGGATCAACGTGGATCAGTGAAATCTTTCAGTTCTTTTACGTTGATTTCTTTGGATCAACGTAAAAACTTGAGGGATTCTTATATTACGCATAAATTTTAGACAGTC
>ERZ773130.2488-NODE-2488-length-13816-cov-11.069835_pt1 | contig 13816 bp, 10 predicted proteins | sample MGYA00511919_ERZ773130 | MGnify/ENA primary metagenome ERZ773130 (study PRJEB29015, sample SAMEA2737851) | human gut metagenome | biome: human gut; feature: human-associated habitat; material: faeces | place: China | collected 2012 ...
GGCGTTCCGGTTCTGGCCGCTGGCCGGGCGGCGGTTCCGCTGGTTGCCCCCGGAGGTGCGCCGCTGGCCGTTCTGCCCGCTGCGGGGGCGCTGTGCGCCGCTTTGGCTGCTCCGCCCGCCGGTGGGAAAGGTGATGCTGTTATCCGGGTAGGAGCCGTAGTTCACCGTGCGCTCCGTGTACCGGCTGGGGCGGGGCGCATCGGGGTCATAATTGGGGTTCGTGATGGGGTGGCCGCCGGAGGAATATCCTGCGTACCCGCTGTACCCCAGGTCACTGCCAGCACCCGCGCTGCTGCGGCGCTGGGTGCTCTGCCCGCCGCGCCGGTCATCCCGGGTCTGATCGTAGGCCCGGCGGCGCTTGCGGTTCCGGCTGTTCCGGTCATTCTGCGGCATCCGGCTGCACCTCCTTTCCTCTGTTTTTTCCTTCCGTTACGGGGTCTTGACCAGCTTGAGCAGGGCATCTGCAATGCGGTCCAGGCTGTCGTCCACCGACAGGCTCCGGGCATTGCGGCCCATCTCAGCCAGCTTGCCGGGCTGGGCCAGCATCCCGGAAACGGTCTGCACCAGCTTTTCGCCGGTCAGGTCTTTTTCCTCAATGACCACAGCAGCGCCGGCCTTCTGCAGCTCCATGGCGTTGTAATACTGATGGTTCTCGGCCACGTTGGGGCTGGGGATAAGCACAGCGGCACGGCCCACAGCCTCCAGCTCGGCCAGTGTCAGGGCACCGGCGCGGCTGATGACAAGGTCCGCTGCGGCCAGCAGCTCGGGCATATTGTTGATGTATTCCTTCACCACAAGGCTCTCGCCGGGGGCAAAGCCCTTTTCCTTTTCCAGATCCTGAAACAGCTGCACGCCGTACTGGCCGGTGGCATGGAGATGGAGGACGGGCTTGTGGTTTTTCTGCTCCCAGGCGCAGAGGTCGGCCACCACCTCGTTCACGCGGCGGGCACCCAGACTGCCGCCGAAGGAGAGGATCACGGTGCGGTCGCCTGCGCCCAGTTCGGCACGGATGGCCTCCCGGTTCTTCGCCTGGGTGAACACTTCAGGCCGGACGGGATTGCCCACCACGATGGTCTTTTCGGGTGCGCCCAGCTTTTCCACGGCGGCGGGCACAGCGGCGAACACGATGTCCACATCCGGGGCCAGCAGCTTGTTGGTCACACCGGGAAAGGCGTTCTGCTCATGCAGGGCGGTCTTGATGCCCTGTCTGGCGGCGCAGCGCACCACCGGGCCGGACACATAGCCGCCGCAGCCAATGACCAGGTCGGGCTGGATGTCCTTCATCATCTTTTTGGCCTTGGGGCCGGAGAGTGCCAGATTCCACAGGGTAATGATGTTCCGCTTGATATTATTCAGGCTCAGCTTCCGCTGAAAGCCGGTGATCTCGATGTGATGGAAGGGATAGCCCGCCTGTGTGACCAGACGGTACTCCATGCCCTCTTTCCGGCCCGCAAAATGGATCTCGGCGGTGGGGTCGGCCTTTTTGATGGCTCCCGCAATGGCCAGAGCCGGGTTGATATGGCCGGCAGTGCCGCCGGCTGCAATGAGTACACGCATCTTGGTTCCTCCTTACTGTTCTGTCTGCGCTCTGCGCGCGGTATCCAGCACAATGGTCTTTGCCTTGCGCTGGCGCTCCCGCTCAGCGTGGGCTTCCTCCCGTTCCAGGCGGGCCCGTTCGCCGTTGCGTCCGATATTAACCATAACGCCCATCTCGGCCAGCAGCAGGATCAGACTGGTGCCGCCGGAGGAGAAGAAGGGCAGCGAAATGCCGGTGTTGGGCAGGGTGTTGGTGACAACGGCAATGTTGCAGAACACCTGCCAGGCGATCTGCGCCATGATGCCGATGCCCACCAGCGTGCAGAACCGGTTTTCGGCATGGAAAGCGATCCAGAAGCCCTGCACCAGAAAGAGGACGAACAGCACGATGACGATCACCGCACCGACGAAGCCCAGTTCCTCGCACACGACACTGAAGATAAAGTCGTTGGTGCTCTCCGGCAGCCAGAGCTGCTTTTCGATGCTGTTGCCAAGGCCCAGCCCCGTGGCACCGCCTGAGCCGATGGCGTACAGGCTCTGCTTGGTTTGGCTGGTCATCCGGTCAAGATCCTGCGTCCAGCCGTCCAGACGGCTCTGCAGGTAGTCGATGGAGTCCACGTGCTTCAGCAAAGTCTCCAGCAGGAACAGCGCGGCACCGGCACAGCCCCAGGTAATGATGCCGCCGCTGCCGCCCAGCAGCAGGATGGTGCCCACGATGGCCGTGGTCAGCAGGATGCCCGACATGTGGGGCTCCAGCACCAGCAGGATCAGGACAGGCACCAGCCACAGGATGGGCCGGATGAGTTCCACCACGATGCTGTGGTGGACCCACTTGCGCAGGGGCACCTCGCCGAATTTGATCTGCGGGGTCCTGGCGGCAATGTCTGCCGTGAGCAGGATCATCTCAAACTTTGCCACCTCGGAGGCCTGTAAGGTCAGGCCGCCGAAGCTGATCCACCGGCGGCAGCCGTTGATGGGGCTGCTGAACAGCACCAGCACCAGCAGGATCAGGCAGACAACATAGCCCAGCTTGACCATTCTGCGCAGGAAGCGGTGGTCAAAATAGGAGAACAGGAACATCATGCCCAGGCCCAGCACTGTGCAGAGCAGCTGGGATTTGATGTAATGGAAGCTGTCCCCAAAGCGGAGATAGCCCGTGGTATAGCTTGCACTGAACAGCATGACCAGCCCGAACACCATGATGATGGCCAGGGTCGCCATCCAGTTGAGCAGGATAGGCGGCCAGGGGCCGGGGTCCCGCTGAAAGACGGAAAACGGCTCTGCTTTTTTTCTGCGGAGTGTTGCCAAACTGCACCCCTCCTTAACTGATTTTTGCCAGCTGAACGGTCAGCGCCACGCCCAGCATGGCAATGACACAAAAGGTATAAAAGATCTGTTCCGCGCTCTGGCCCCGCAGCTCCAGCCAGCGGTGGAGCGGTGCCGAGCGGAACAGCTGCCTGCGGCATCGGCTGGCCTTGCAGACCAGGATCTGCAGGGCCACCATGCCGCCCTCCAGCCAGAAGGGCAGGGCCAGCGGCAGGGTAAGGTCAGGCCAGCCGATGCACAGGGGAACGCACCCCAGCATCCCGGCCAGAAACAGGCTGCCCACGCTGCCCAGCCGCAGCTTTGCGGGCGGGAAGTTCCAGAGCAGGAAGGCCATCAGGGAACCGGCCAGTGCGGCGGGCAGAACGCCCAGCGGGAACCAGCCCAGCAGGGTCATCACCCCCATCAGGCCCAGCATGGCCGCAAAGGACGTACCGCAGACGATGCCGTCCATGCCATCGGCAATGCGGGCGCACTCGGCCAGTGCGACCAGCAGCCCTTCCCACAGCAGCGGGGCGGCAATGCCCAGATCGACATAGCCCACACCCGGCAGGGTGATCCCGGCTGCAAGGCAGCCTTTGGCCCCCAGCAGCACCAGCACCACGGCACCGGCAGCGGCTTCCAGCCCAAGGCGGGTGTGCCGCCGCAGGCCCAGCACAGAACGGCTGCGGATGCGGGCCAGATCCTCCAGCAGACCCACGCCGCCAAAGAGCAGAGCTCCCAGCAGCGCTGTGAGCAGCCGGACCGAGAACAGGCTCTCGGCCCCCAGCAGCTCAGGCTGAGCCACACAGGCGGCAGTCCAGCCCACGCCCACAGCGGCCAGCACCCCCACCATCAGGCAGAGCCCGCCCATGGTGGGGGCCTGCGGCGGGCGCTCCGGCTCGGCATCCGGTGTTTCCTGCCCAGGTGCCTGCCGGGCCTTGGGCTCATCCCAGCGTCCCTGGAACGCCCGCAGCAGCGGCACCATCAGATTCCCGAGCGCCGCCGTGAGGAAGAACCCCAGCGTTGAGGCGGCGATCAAGGCGAAACGAATCATAGCTCGATGTTACTCCTTGTAAAAGATCTCCAGCACTTTTTCCAGTGCCATGCCGCGGCTGGCCTTGACCAGCAGGGCATCGCCGGGCTGCATTTTGTTCAGCAGAGTCTCGGCGGCCTGAGCGTAGGTGTCGGCATGGAGGGTGGGCAACCCCTTGGCAGCAGCCACCACGGCAATGCGCTTGGCCTGCTCACCATAGGTGACGAGGTAGTCCACCTTGTTTTCCACGGCCTGACGGCCCACCTCCTCGTGGGCGGCGCGGCTGATATCGCCCAGCTCCAGCATATCGCCCAGCAGAGCAAAGCGGCGCTTGCAGGGATACTCCCTGAACATGGCCAGCGCGGCCTTCATGCTGTCGGGGTTGGCGTTGTAGCAATCCTCAATGACATCCACGCCTCTGACGTGCACCACCTTCTGGCGCATTCCGGTCTGCTCAAAGTCGGCCAGACCGGCAATGACCCGGCGGGCATTCAGCCCCAAGCGGGTGGCGGCGCAGTAGGCAGCCAGCGCGTTGGCCACATTGTGCCGGCCCATGGCGGGGATCTTTACGAGGAAAGTCCCCTCCTCGTGATCCTCCAGCACAAAGCTCATGCCCTTTTCATCCTGCTGGATGGACAGAGCACAGACATCGGCATTCTCATCGCCCAGACTGAACCAGACCGGGCGGACATGGTCGGGCAGGACGGCCTTGCGCAGGAAGGGGTCGTCCCCGTTCAGCACCAGCGGGGCACCCTCCGGCAGACCGGCGCAGATCTCCAGCTTTGCCTTGCAGATGTTCTCCTGACTGCCCAGGTTGCCGATGTGGGACACCCCGATGCAGGTGATGATGCCTACATCCGGGCGGGCGCACTTGCTCAGGCGCTCGATCTCTCCGGCGTGGCTCATTCCCATCTCCACCACGGCGTACTGGGTCTCTTTGCCGATGCGGAACATGGTGCGGGGCAGGCCCAGCTCATTGTTCTGGTTGCCCTCGGTCTTGATGGTACTGCCAAAACCTGCAATGGCGGCATAGGTCATCTGTTTGGTGGTGGTCTTGCCCACGCTGCCGGTCACGCCCACCACTTTGGGGTGGAACTGGCTGCGATAATTGGCACCCAGCACCATCATGGCGTGGTAGCTGTCCGGGCAGATCACGCTCTTCTCCTCCGGCACGCCTTCCACGGGGTGGTTCAGCACCACGCAGAGCGCGCCATTCTCCAGCGCCTTGGCGGCAAAATCATGGCCGTCGAATTTTTCGCCCGGGAACGCCACAAAGATGCACCCGGGGCAGACCTCACGGCTGTCGGTGGTCACCAGCGTGACCGGGGTCTCGCACTGGGCCAGCGCGTTGACCGCCAGGCCCTCCAACAGGATGTTTGCTGCAATTGCTTCCATACTCTCATTCCCCTTTATCCACAGATCAGATGTACGATGGTTCCCCGCTGGACGCTGGAGCCGGGTGCCTCGCTCTGGCTCTGGACCGTGCCGGAGCCTTCGACTGTGCAGTTGAGCCCTGCTGCGTTCAGCATCTGCCGGGCAAAGTCCGCACTCTTGCCGGTCACGTCCGGCACCTCGGCGTGTTTGCCCTCATAGGTATCGGTATACAGATAAACGGTGGTGCCGTAGGGCACCTCTGCCCCCGCGCGGGGGTACTGGTAGGTGACAAGGGCGGCGGTCTGGTCGGATTCGCTCTCGGCCAGATGATGCTTCAAGCCCTTGATGTTCAGCTGCACCTGCGCGTTGCTCCATTCCTTGCCCGTCAGGTTGGGCACCTTGACGGTGGTGCCGCTGCGGTCCACGCCATCGGTGGCGATGCCCAGATAGGGAGCGATCTCACTGATGATGTTGCCCACCACCGGAGCCGCCAGAATGGAGGAATAGTCGGTGCGGGCATTGTTGGGGTCGTCCAGCATGACATAGACCAGGATCTCCGGGTCGTTGGCGGGCAGGACAGCCGCAAAGGATGCCACCTTCTTGTAGTCGCCGTCGGCGCGGCGGTCCATGTTCAGCTGCTCGGAGGTGCCGGACTTGCCGCCGATGCGGTAGCCTGCAACGTAGGCGTTGCCGCCGCCGCCCTGGGTGCCGTCGCCCACCTCAAACTCCATGATCTGGCGGATGGTCTCGCTGGCGCTCTCGCTGATGACCTGGCGGCGGATGTTGGTGCCGATCTCCTGCACCACATTGCCGTTCTGGTCCGTGATCTTGTCCACCACATGGGGGGTGACCAGATAGCCGCCGTTGACTGCCGCCGAGATGGCGGTGCACACCTGCAGCGGGGTCACGGCCATGGCCTGACCAAAGGCGGAGGAGGCCAGCTCCACCTCGCCCAGACGGCTCTTGCTGTAATACTGCATGAAGCTGGTCTCATTGGGCAGGTCCACACCGGTGCGCTCGGTAAATCCGAAGGCATCAAAGTAATCATAGAACAGGCTGGAGCCCACACGCTGGCCCAGCTGGATGAAGTAGATGTTGCAGCTGTTGCGCAGGGCCTCGGCCAGATTCTGGGCCCCGTGCGACTTTCTGCCGGCGCAGTGGTAGGTCTGCTTTGCCACGCTGTAAGCACCGGAGCAGTTCAGGGTGGTGTAATAGGTCGCCTTGCCGCTGTCCACACCCATGGCAGCGGTGATGACCTTGAACACACTTCCGGGGTAGTACAGCTCGGTGATGGTCTTGTTCTTCCACTGGATATCCCGGTAGGTGCCGGTGTAGTCGGCTTCCTCATCCGCGATCTTCTGGCCGTTCTCGTCCCGCAGGTAGTTGCCGTTCTCGTCTTTTTTGTAGATGGTGTACAGCTCCGGCTCAGCCTGCACCTGCTCCGTCAGGTAGGCCAGATTGGCGCTGAAATCCTGTGGGTCATTGGGGTCAAAGTCCGGCTTGGAGGCCATGGCAAGGATGGCACCGGTCTTGACATTCATCACAATGGCGCAGCCGCGGTTCTCAACGGTGTTGGCCGCCACGGCCTCGTTCAGGTAGCGCTCCACCACCTCCTGAATGTTCACGTCCAGCGAGAGCACCAGATTGGAGCCGTCCTTGGCGGCGTAGGTGGTGGCGTTTTCATCGGCAATGGCGTTGCCGTAGGCGTTGCGCAGGGTGATGGTGCGGCCATTCACACCGGCCAGCGTGGACTCATAGGAGTTTTCCAGACCGTACACGCCTTGACCATCCGCATTGCAGAAGCCCAGCACGGCAGCGGCAAAGCGGCCATAGGGGTAATCCCGCTGGAAGCCCTTGGAGGCCGACACCGACACCCGCCCCTTGCGGACAGTGGGGGTGCCGTCGTCGCTCTCCTGCTGGCCCAGACCCAGCTTGGCCAGGATCTTTTCCAGCGCACCGGCGGATTTTCCGCTCTTGCTGTGGGCCTTGTTGTAGGTCTTGACGTATTCCTCAATGGAGAGCTTGATGGCGTTGTTGACCTTGGTGGCCAGCACCTGATAGGAGCTTTCGTTTTGGGAGAGGGCATCGCAGACCGCCTGATACTGGGTCTGGTACTCTGCCGAAGCGGTGTCCACGCTGTCCAGACTCTCGCCGTCGCCCGAAAGCAGGCGCAGGGTGATCTGGGTGCAGACCTCCTTCATGGCGGCCTCATCGATGGTGCGGGTCTCCGCCTTGGTATCCTGATCGGTGGTGGTGGTATACAGGGCCGTGCTGTAGGAGGGATCGGCCCAGATGGTCCAGACCACGCTGGTGGAGGCCAGCGTGATGCCGCTGGTGTCGTAGATCTCACCGCGGGTGGCCTGAATGGTGCTGTCCAGCAGCTGCTGCTCGGCGGCGTACTGGCGGTAGGTGGCACCGTCGCGGATCTGGATCTTGTACAGGCTGTAGATCACAGTCAGCGCGGCGGCCACCACAAGAAGCACGGCGGCACCAAAGCTGATATGACGCAGCCGGGCACTGAGCCGTGCGTGCGGGTCCGCACTGCGGCGGCGGGCACTGTTCTTTTTGGGATTGGAGGATGGTGTTTGCATTGCGTACTCCCGAAGAAAACCGAAAAAGCGTGCGCTGCCGCACGCTTTTCGTTGTTTGGTTTATTTTGCCGTTCTGACAGAGGCAAGAATGGTCATTGCCCCATCGTGGAGCAGATCCGACCACTGCCGCACAGCGGATGCCTTGCGCACCAGAACGCTGCCCTCATCCAGCCGGATGTAGGTGATCTGGCTCTGGTCGATCTTCATCAGCCCCAGGCGGGTGGCGGTCTCCTCAACACTTGTGATGTTGGTGCGGCTGTTCAGGGCACTGTTGTAGTATGTATACTGGCTCTGCTCGCTCACAAGCTCTGCCTTGGCGCTCTGGATCTGAGAATTCAGCTCCACCAGCTGTGCCTCGCTCCACAGCAGGCTCACCGCAAAGCCCACCAGCAAAGCCGCGCCCACCAGCTGCAGCGCGTGCTGCATGGCGGCCCGCACGGGGTTCAGCCGCTTTTTGCCGCCCTTTTCTACCCGCAGCGGAACTTTGGGCTGTGCCTGCGGCGCTCTTCTGCGCCGAACCTCTGTCATATCGTATGCTGCCTGACCCATGGTGATCTCCTCCTCACATCTCCGGGGCTGTGCCGCCCTCAGATCTTTTCCAAAACCCGCAGGTGGGCCGAGCGGCTGCGCCGGTTCTCTTCCAGCTCCTGCGTGTTGGCTTCAATGGGTTTGCGTGTGATCAGCTTTGCCTTGGCTTTGCCGCCGCAGACGCACACCGGGAACTCCGGCGGGCAGGTGCAGGCGGTGGACCAGCGGCGGAACTTGTTCTTGACCAGCCGGTCCTCCAGCGAGTGGAAGGTGATCACGCAAAGTCTTCCACCCGGTGCGAGATGCGCAAAAATGGTATCCAGCCCCTCTTCCAGTGCGTCCAGCTCATGGTTTACCGCAATGCGCAGTGCCTGGAAGGTGCGGCGGGAGGGGTTTTTGTTCTTCCGGCGCTCCGCCGGGGGCATGGCGCTGGCCACGATATCCGCCAGCTGCAATGTCGTTTCAATGGGGGCAGTTTCCCGGGCTTCCACGATCCTGCCCGCGATCTGCCAGGCGAAGGGCTCCTCGCCGTAATCCCGCAGGATGCGGGCCAGCTCCTCCCGGCTCTCGCTGTTCACGAGATCGGCGGCCGTCTCGCCCTCCTGGCTCATCCGCATGTCCAACGGGGCATCTGCCCGGTAGGAAAAGCCCCGGGCCGCGTCATCCAGCTGATGGCTGGACACCCCCAGATCCAGCAGCGCACCGTTGATCGTTTCAATGCCCAGCTGCTCCAGAGCTTGTCCGGCATAGCGGAAGTTGATCTGCACCACGGTGGCAGGCAGGCCCGCCAGCCGGGCCCGGGCCGTCTGCACGGCATCGGGGTCCTGATCCAGCGAGATGAGCCTGCCGCCCTGCTCGCCGTTCAGCCGCAGGGCGATCTGGCGGGAGTGCCCCGCGCCGCCCGCCGTGCCGTCCAGATAGGTGCCCGCCGGGTCGATCTTCAGGCCGTCCAGGCACTCGTTCAGCAGCACCGGGACATGCTCAAACGAGGCCGGGTCAAAGGGCTGTGCTGTTTTTTCTGTGTCCATGTTCCCAGCCTCCTTTCAAAACTCAGATAAGATCCTGCATCTTCCGCCCTTTTCTGCCCGGAGCTGCTGCCCGGGAAAGCGGCCTGCGGCCTGCCGGGAGTTTGTGGCCCGGCCAGCCCTGAGGATACAATTTTATTGTAACAAAACAGGCCCCTGATTGCAAGAGTTTCCCTTTTGTTTTTTCTCTCAAAATGTACCAAAAAAAGCCCCTGCAAGCCGTCGTTTTTGCTTGCAGGGGCCGGAAGCTCTCACCGGGAAATTTCACATTCCCGCATCAGAGCTGTTTCCGGGGGCTCTGGCGCAGGTTTGCACGGACATTTTTGACCTGTGCGGCGTTTTCCGCCATCGTCTCTTCCGTGGTCTTGAGCATATTATCACAGTAGTCGGTCACAGTCTGGCGGACAGTGCGGGCCTCGGTCTGGGCGGCGGAGACGATCTCCCCGGCGCGCTGCTGGGCCGCCTTGACGATCTCGGCCTCGCTCACCAGCACACGGGCGCGCTCCTCGGCCTTTTTTACAATGGCCTGCGCCTGTGCGTTGGCCGATTCGATGAGCTGGGCACGGTCGCTGACAATGGACTGGGCCTGCCGCAGCTCCACAGGCAGGTTCTGGCGGATCTCGTCCAGATAATCCCGGATCTGCTCCACATCCACGATGCGCTTGCCGCCCGAAAGGGGCATTCCGGCGCTCTCCTCCAGCGTATCCTCAATGGTATCCAAAAGCTCGTTTACGTTCATTCCGCATCTCCCTCTCCGGCGCTCTGCCGGGGCTTACCATACTTCCACAGCAGGACTTTGCCGTATTTATACTGTTTTTTCAGGGTCATGCCGCCCACCTCGGCAGGCAGCACCAGGCCGGTCTCACTCTCGCAGATCACGATGCCGCCCGGGGCCAGGCATTTGTCCACGCCGGGCAGGATCTTTTCCAGCGTGCCGGTGTGGAAGGGCGGGTCCAGCAGCACGATGTCGAACTGCTCATGGCAGGCGGAGAGATACCGTGCCGCCTCGCCGATGTTGACCCGGCTGCGGTCAAACACGCCGCAGTTCTTGCAGTTCTTCATCACGATGTTCACGGCCTCCCGGTTCTCGTCCAGGAACACGCACCGGGCCGCACCCCGGCTCAGGGCCTCGATGCCCAGCTGGCCGCTGCCTGCGTAGAGGTCGAGCACCCGGGCACCGGGCAGGTCGAACTGAACGATGCTGAACATGGCCTCCTTGACCTGATCCATCGTCGGGCGGGTGATCTCGGTGCCGGGCAGGGCTTCCAGCCTGCGGCCCCGTGCTTCTCCTGCAATAACGCGCATGTATCTGCCTCCTTCTCCCGCTGTCCGGGCCCCCTGCCCGGCCAGCAGCTGTTTCGTGTTTTCGTATCTCCATATTATCGTCAAAACGCAACTCTTTGTCAAGGGCGCGCGTTGCACTCAGGGTGCAATTGTGCTAAAATCAGGGCAAAGCGCCCCATGTGCGGCGCGTTTTGCCAAAAAAGGAGAGTATCTGCTTATGAAAGTCCTGCTCATCAACGGCAGCCCCCACGAGAAGGGCTGCACCTATACCGCCCTGTCCCTGATCGCCGGGGAGCTGAACGCTAGCGGCATCGAGACCGAGATCCTGAACGTTGGCACAAAGCCGGTGGGCGGCTGCATCGGCTGCGGCGGCTGTGCCGCCGGTAAGGGCTGCGTGTTCGGCGGCGTGGTCAACGAGGCCATCGAAAAGGCCAAGACTGCTGATGCCTTTGTGTTCGGCACACCTGTCCACTATGCATCCGCCTCCGGCAACATGACCAGCTTCATGGATCGTCTGGCCTACGCGGGCGGCAAGTATCTGGCCTACAAGCCCGCCGCCATCTGCGCTTCGGCCCGCCGCGCCGGCACCACCACCACGCTGGACCAGCTGGTGAAGTACCCCGAGTTCTTCCACATGCCGCTGGTCAGCGGCTCCTACTGGCCCATGGTGCACGGCTCCAAGCCCGAGCAGGTGCTGGAGGATGAAGAGGGCTGCGCCGTGATGCGGGAGCTGGGCCGCAACATGGCCTGGCTGCTCAAGTGCATCGAACTGGGCAAAGCAAACGGCATCACCCACCCTGAGAATCCCTGCCGCCCCATGACCAATTTCATCCGCTGAGTTTCCCCTCGCTCCCGCCTGCCCGGCGGGGGCGTTTTTGATTTTAACAGCTTTTTCTGCAAAAACGGAAAAAATAAGGGAGCGAGTGCTTTTTTCGTTCACAACTTTGTGGTAGCATAAGGGTAAGAATTATTTTGTGCAGAGCGATGGAGACAGGCTATGGAACACTACGATTGGAACGACGGCTGGCTGTTTGCCCCCACCTTTGATCCCGCCATCGTCCGCCCCGAATGCACCGGGGTGGAGCTGGAGCCGGTGCGCTTGCCCCACACGGTCAAAACGCTGCCCTACAACTATTGCAACGAGAACGAATACCAGCGGGTGTCCGGCTACCGGCGGGAGTTTTTTGCGCCCAAAGAGTGGCAGGGCCGCACGGTACTGCTGACCTTTGGAGCCGTGGCCCACGATGCCACCGTGTTCTGCAACGGACGGCGGGTGTTCCACCACGGGTGCGGCTACACCGCCTTTACTGTGGACCTGACCGAATCGCTGCTGCTGGGCCAAAAAAATGTGGTGGCTGTCCGGTGCGACAGCCGGGAGGACCTGAACATTCCTCCCTTCGGCGGGCAGATCGATTTTCTGACCTACGGCGGCATCTACCGGGCCGTCAGTCTGGATGTGAAGGAGCCCGCCTACCTGCGCGACATCTTTATCGAGGCGCAGGCCGAGGGCGATTTCCGCATCTACTCCTCCACGGTGGGCGAGACCATCGGCTGCACCCTGCAGGCCGAGATCCGCAGCCCCGCCGGGAGCAGGGCCCTGTACAGCGGTGAGCTCAGCCTGCCTATTGTGGGCACCCTGAACGGGGTACACCCCTGGAGTGTGGAGCACCCCTTCCTCTATACCCTGACCGTCCGGCTCATCCGGCCCGGCACCAGCGGCCTGCCCGACCGGGTGCTGGACGAAAAGAGCACCCGGTTCGGCTTCCGCACCATCCAGTTCGTGGCCGGGGGCTTTTATCTGAACGGCCAGCGGGTGGAGCTGCGGGGCCTGAACCGGCATCAGAGCTACGCCTATCAGGGCTATGCCATGCCGGACAGCATTCAACAGCTGGATGCCCAATTGTTGAAAAAGCAGCTGGGCTGCAATGCCGTGCGCACCAGCCACTACCCCCAGAGCCCGGCTTTTCTGGATGCCTGCGATGAGCTGGGCCTGCTGGTGTTCGTGGAGATGCCCGGCTGGCAGCACATCGGGGATGAAGCCTGGCAGGCCCAGGCATTGCAGAACTGCCGCGAGATGGTCTGCCAGTGCCGCAACCACCCCAGCGTGTTCCTGTGGGGCGTGCGGGTGAACGGCAGTTCCGATAACGAGGCCTTTTACAAGCGCACCAACGAGGCCGTCCATCGGCTGGACCCCACCCGCCCCACCGGCGGCGTGCGGATCGCCCGCAAGAGCCAGCTGCTCGAGGATGTTTACGCCTACAACGATTACTCCTATTCCGGCCGCGGCCCGGGCTGCGAGCCCCGGTCTGCCGTTACGCCTGACCTGCGCAAGGGTTACCTCATCAGCGAGTTCGAGGGCCAGCAGTTCCCGGCCAAAGCCTTTGACGACGAGCCGCACCGGCTGGCACAGGCTCTGCGCCACGCCGCCGTCCTCAACGATGCCATTGCCCAGCAGGGCGTGGCCGGTGCCCTTGGCTGGTGCATGGCCGATTACAACACCCACCGCGAGTTCGGCAGCGGCGACCGCATCTGCTACCACGGCGTGACGGATCTGTTCCGAAACCCGAAGCTCTCTGCCGCCGTCTACGCAAGCCAGAAAACGCCCCGCTCCCCTTCGGACGTGGTGTTCGAGGTCTCTTCCAGCATGGCGCTGGGCGACCACCCCGGCGGCTTTGCCGGGGCCTGCTGGGTGTTCACCAACGCCGAGAGCGTCCGCCTCTACCGGGGCAACGATTTCATTGCCGAGTTCACCCCCGACCGCCGGGGCCGCTTTGCCGCCCTACCCCACCCGCCCATCGAGATCCAGGATTTCGTCGGCTCCCTGCTGGAAAAGTATGAGGGCCTTGACCAGAGCACGGCCCCGCAGGTGGCGGCCATCCTCAACGAGATGCGCCGGGACGCGCTGAACCTTTCGCCTCTCTCCCGGGCGCGGATGCTCTCCCTGCGGCTGAGCGCAAACGACCTGCTCCGGATGTACTACAAATACATCGGCGTGCTGGGCGGGCCGTCCAGCGTCTACCGGTTTGAGGCAGTCTGGCACGGGCGTACCGTCCGCACCGTGGTCAAGGAGCCGGTGCAGTCGGTGCGGCTGGAATGCGTGGTGCACAACCCCATCCTGACCGACGGCCCCACCTGGGACT
>ERZ773130.2498-NODE-2498-length-13776-cov-10.416952_pt1 | contig 13776 bp, 9 predicted proteins | sample MGYA00511919_ERZ773130 | MGnify/ENA primary metagenome ERZ773130 (study PRJEB29015, sample SAMEA2737851) | human gut metagenome | biome: human gut; feature: human-associated habitat; material: faeces | place: China | collected 2012 ...
ATTGCAGATGAAAGTCAGGAAAAAATGATCGATCGTCTGCACAACAGAAATAAAAGATTTTCCAATATGCAGAATCACAGGTATCCAAACAGTGGAATGGGGGTATCGGCAGGGGTATATATTCTGGAAGACAATAAAATGGACATCGAGTTTGCAATCGAAAATGCCAATCTTGCATGGAAAAATGCAAAAAATACCGGGAAGAGGGATATTACCCTGTATAATCCTTCCCTGCGTATCCAGCGTACCGAGGAGCAGAAAATAGTCGGGGAATTTTATGAGGCATTATACCGGGATGATTTCCAGATGTATCTGCAGCCAAAGTTTATTTTAGGTGACCGGAGTGTTTATGGGGCAGAAGCACTGGCACGATGGAAACGTCCGGATGGAAAGATTCTTCCACCGGGAGTGTTTATTGATTCTCTCGAAAAAATAGGATATATCACAGAGCTTGATTTTTATATTTATGAGGAATTGTTAAAAACACTGGAAAAATGGGACAAGCAGCACCGGAGAAAAATTGTGATTTCAACCAATTTTTCCGGGCGTCATTTTGAGTCGGACGGAGAGGAATTTTTAAACCGTATCCAGCATGTGCTTTCCAAATACAGTGTCCGTCCGGAGTACATAGAAATTGAGGTGACAGAGGGCGTACTTGTAAAAAATGTAGCAGTCCTTGAAAAGTGTATGAACCGGCTGCGCGAGATTGGATTCCGTGTGGCAATTGATGATTTCGGAACAGGATATTCTTCACTTTCCGTGCTTGCAGACATGCCTGCAGATGTTATAAAAATTGACAAAAGTTTTATTAACAAAGGCATGACGGAACAAAAGAAAAATCTTCTTTACGAAATCGGCCGTATGGTAAAGATTTTACATAAAGATATTATTATAGAGGGGGTGGAAACGGAGGAACAGGAGCAGTTCCTCAAAGAAGGTGGATTCACCTGCGGACAGGGATATTTATGCAATTGTCCGGTTCCGATTGGCGACTTTGAAAAGATGTATTTGTAAAAAAACAAGAAATGCTGTCGCTATCGCTTGATTTTTGGGTGCATTCATCCTATATTATTTAGTTAGAAGACATTCTGATTCAATGTTTTTTATGTTTGAACTTTAATTAAAAATAGGAGGACTAATTCATGAAACGTTCAATGAAAACCATGGATGGAAACCATGCAGCAGCACACGCTTCTTATGCGTTTACTGATGTTGCAGCAATCTATCCTATTACTCCTTCATCTGTTATGGCTGAGGCTACAGATGAGTGGGCAACCGCTGGTCGTAAGAACATTTTCGGACAGACCGTTCAGGTTACAGAAATGCAGTCTGAGGCTGGTGCAGCCGGTACTGTACACGGATCTCTTGCAGCTGGTGCATTAACAACTACTTACACAGCATCCCAGGGTCTGTTACTTATGATCCCGAACCTGTACAAAGTAGCTGGTGAGAGACTTCCGGGCGTATTCAACGTATCCGCTCGTTGTGTTGCTACACATGCACTGAACATCTTCGGTGATCACTCTGATGTATATGCTTGCCGTCAGACAGGTGTTGCAATGCTTTGTGAGTCATCCGTACAGGAAGTTATGGACTTAACTCCGGTTGCTCATTGCGCAGCAATCAAGGGAAGAATTCCATTCATCAACTTCTTCGATGGATTCCGTACATCTCACGAAATTCAGAAGATCGAGACATGGGATTATGAAGATCTGAAAGATATGGTAGATATGGATGCAGTTGATGCTTTCCGTAAGAATGCATTAAATCCAAATCATCCGGTAGAAATGGGATCTGCACAGAACCCTGACATCTTCTTCCAGTCAAGAGAAGCTTGCAACTCTACATATGACGAGCTGCCTGCAATCGTACAGGAATATATGGACAAGGTAAATGCCAAGATCGGCACAGACTACAAGCTGTTCAACTACTACGGAGCTGCTGATGCTGACCGTGTCATCATTGCTATGGGTTCTGTATGTGAGACAATCGATGAGACCATCGATTACTTAATGGCAAAGGGCGAGAAGGTCGGTGTTGTTAAGGTTCGTCTTTACAGACCATTCGTAAAGGAAGCTTTAATCGAGGCTATTCCGGATACTGTTAAGAGAATTGCAGTATTAGACAGAACAAAAGAGCCAGGTTCTCTTGGTGAGCCATTATACTTAGATGTAGTTGCTGCATTAAAGGGATCTAAGTTCGATCAGGTTACAATTACAAGCGGACGTTACGGATTAGGATCTAAGGATACTACTCCTGGACAGATCATCGCTGTATACAACAACACAGAGAAAGAGAGATTTACCATCGGTATCATCGATGATGTTACAAATCTTTCCCTGGAAGTTAAGGAAAATCCTGTTACTACTCCGGAAGGAACTACAAACTGTAAGTTCTGGGGTCTTGGTGCAGATGGTACAGTAGGTGCCAACAAGAACTCCATCAAGATCATTGGTGACAACACAGATATGTACGCTCAGGCATACTTTGATTATGACTCCAAGAAGTCCGGTGGTGTTACAATTTCCCACTTACGTTTTGGACATTCTCCAATCCGTTCCACATACCTGATCTCTCAGGCAAACTTCGTAGCATGTCACTGTACAGCATACATCTACAAGTACAACATGGTTCAGGATCTGGTACCGGGCGGTACATTCCTGTTCAATACACAGTGGACAGTTGATGAACTGGATGAGAAGTTACCGGGTCAGGTAAAGAGATACATCGCAGAGAACAACATCAACTTCTACATCATCGACGGTGTAAAGATCGGTAAAGAGATCGGTCTTGGAAACCGTATCAACACTGTACTTCAGTCAGCATTCTTCTCTCTGACAAAGCTGATTCCGGAAGAGGAAGTTATCAAGCTTATGAAGGACGCAGCTACAAGATCTTATGCTAAGAAGGGTGACGATGTCGTTAAGATGAACCACGACGCAATCGATGCCGGTGCTACAGCATACGTTAAGGTAGATGTTCCAGAGAGCTGGAAGAACTGCACAGATGATGATTACTCTGTAGAAGTTAAGGGAGACAACAAGGAAGTTGTTGACTTCGTTAAGGATATTCAGCAGAAAGTCAACGGACAGCAGGGTAACACAATTCCTGTATCTGTTGTTAAGAAATACGAGACAGGCTGGACTCCATCCGGTACAGCAGCATACGAGAAGCGTGGTGTTGCAACAGACGTTCCTGTATGGGATGCTACCAAGTGTATCGAGTGTAACCAGTGTTCTTATGTATGTCCTCATGCAGCAATCCGTCCAGTCGCTATGACAGAGGCTGAGGCAGCTAAGGCTCCGGAAGGAATGCAGATGAAGGATCTCAACCAGATGCCAGGTTACAAGTTCGCAATCGTTGTTTCCGCATTCGACTGTACAGGATGTGGTTCTTGTGTAAACGTATGTCCTGATAAGGTACAGGCTATCACAATGACCGGATTCGAGGCACATGAGGATGAGCAGAAGTACTTCGATTACGCAGTATCTCTTGAGGATAAGGAAGATGTTATCGAGAAATTCAAACTTAACTCTGTTAAGGGATCTCAGTTCCGTCAGCCATTACTTGAGTTCTCCGGAGCTTGTGGTGGATGTGGTGAGACACCTTACGCTAAGTTAATTACCCAGTTATTCGGTGACAGAATGTACATTGCAAATGCAACTGGATGTTCTTCTATCTGGGCAAACTCTTCACCTTCTACACCTTATACAACAAACAAGAAGGGTCATGGTCCTGCATGGTCTAACTCACTGTTCGAAGATGCAGCAGAGTTTGGTTATGGTATGTTACTTGCTCAGAGAGCAATCCGTGACAGATTAAAGAACGAGCTGGATGAGATCGCAGCTAACACAGATAAGGCTGATGTTAAGGATGCCATCAAGGAGTGGAATGATACATTCGCTTCCGGTATCGAGAACGGACCAGCTACAGAGAAGTTAGTAGCAGCATTAGAGGCTTGCGGATGCGATGCTTCCAAGAATGTATTAAAAGAGAAAGATTTCCTCGCTAAGAAGTCCCAGTGGATCTTCGGTGGTGATGGATGGGCATACGACATCGGATTCGGTGGTGTTGACCATGTATTAGCATCTGGTAAGGATATCAACGTAATGGTATTCGATACTGAGGTTTACTCTAACACAGGTGGACAGTCTTCTAAGGCTACTCCTACTGGAGCAATCGCACAGTTCGCTGCAGGTGGAAAAGAGACAAAGAAGAAAGATCTTGCCGGTATCGCAATGAGCTATGGTTATGTATATGTAGCACACATCTCTATGGGTGCTGATATGAATCAGTGTGTTAAGGCTCTTGCAGAGGCAGAGGCTTATCCGGGACCATCACTGATCATTGCTTACGCTCCATGTATCAACCATGGTATCAAGAAGGGTATGAGCAAGGCTCAGACTGAGGAGAAGTTAGCAGTTGAGTCCGGATACTGGTTCAACTTCCGTTACAACCCAACACTTGCTGTAGAAGGCAAAGATGCATTCTCATTAGACAGCAAGGAGCCTACAGGCGATTATCAGGCATTCTTAAAGGGTGAGAACCGTTATGCATCTCTTGCGAAGTTCAACCCGGAGAGAGCTGCTGAGTTATTTGCAAAGGCTGAGAAGAACTCTAAGGATGAGTATGATCACTTAAAGAAGTTAGTAACTCTTTACGCTGGTAAATAATTGATCCGGAAACAGAGGAATACAGATAAACCGCAGGGACGAATGTCCCTGCGGTTTTTAATTTCAGGCATAAAAAAATCTATGCCGTACATACTATCTCCAGAAACCATTTCTGCAAAAATGCATATGGTAAAAGGGGAGGAAGAGGCATGTTGGAAAATAGTTATCCGATCCGCACGGATCTGGCACTCGAATCACAGGAGCGGCTGCAGGAAGACCAGGCAGATATGCGCGGCATCCGTGTTCTGGAAGAACGGCGGGAAAATGGAGTGATTGTCAGTACCGTGATGATCGAGACCGAGAATGCATCCGTTGCGATGGGAAGGCCAAAGGGGACGTACATTACGATCGAGGCGCCGGAGATGATAGAGGAAGATGCCGGATACCACAGGGATATTTCTTTGGAGCTGGCAAAGATCATGCGGAATCTTCTGCCGGGAAAAGAGATTGAAAAAAATTTAAAAAAGGGGCTGGAAGTCGCGGCACTGGTTGTCGGACTGGGCAACCGGGAAGTGACACCCGATGCGCTGGGACCGAGAGTGGTGGATAATTTATTTATCACCCGCCACATCCTGAATGAATTCGGAACGTACGCATTCCAGAGAGAAGATGTGGGAAAAGTCAGCGGAATCGTGCCGGGGGTTATGGCGCAGACCGGTATGGAATGTGTGGAGATCTTAAAGGGTGTGGTAAAAGAGACGAAACCGGATTTTCTGATCACGGTCGATGCGCTGGCGGCAAGAAGCATCCGGCGGCTGGGACGGACGATCCAGCTGACGGATACGGGAATCACGCCGGGAAGCGGAATCGGCAATCACCGCAATGCCATCAACCGCAAAAGTGTGGGCGTTCCCGTGATTTCCCTCGGTGTGCCGACGGTCGTGGATGCGGCAACGATTGTCTCGGATGCCATGACGGAATTTATTTCCGCATTATCGCTTTCGGATCTGCAGAAGCTGGATGAGAGGGAGCGGCAGGAACTGGCAAGGGAACTGCTCTCGCCACAGCTGAATGGTCTTTTTGTCACACCGAAAAACATTGATGACTCGATCAAAAATTTAAGTTTTCTGATTTCTGAGGGACTCAATATTGCGCTTCTGGGAGATAAAGAGGAATAGGGACAAAAGAAAAGGCATATAATTCTCTCAAGGTGGTGATAGGGTGAGGAGACGATTGCTTCTTTTTCTGGTGACGATAGATTTTGTGCTGGTCTGTGCTTTTGCGTATTGCTGGGGTGGCGGACTGGTGCAGTTTCTGGGGCAGAATCTGTCCCTGAAATTTTATAACGGAGTGCTTAATCTCTATGTGCCGGGGGTACTGGGGGCGCAGGAGGAAGGAATTCCGAATATATACCGGGATGTGACGGCTTCCATGTATCCGGCAATTGCACAAAACGAGCAGCGGCTGTGGTATGAATCACAGGAGGAAAACCTGGCGTATTATGAGAATCAGGCAGCAGAGGAAAATGAACAGGCAAAGCAGATCATTGCGGAAAATGAAAAGGCGGTAGCGGAACAGCCAGTGCAGCAGGAAAGCCAGAATGTGGACGAGACCCCGACACAAAAAGAGTCCAAAAAGCCGGAGAAAAAAACAGAAACCTCCGGGAAAAAAGTTTCTGTCAACCGCAAAAAACTGCAGGATTTTGATTATCTGAGACAGACCTTTTATCAGGTCGATAATACGACGACCATCGGGAAAAATCAGTTGGACGTGGATAAGCTGATGAAACCGGATCTAAAGATTGACCAGTCGGTGGACGGTCCGCAGATTTTAATTTATCATACCCATTCCCAGGAACGGTATGCCGATTCCAAAGATGAAAAAACGGGTGTTGTCGGAGTGGGAGATTATCTGACGGAATTGTTGGAAGAGGAAGGATTTCAAGTCATGCATCATAAAGGAGAATATGATGTGGGCGACCGGGATCATGCATATTCCAAGGCAGCCCCGTCGATTCAGAAAATCATAAATGATAATCCATCGATTCAGGTAGTGATCGATTTACATAGAGACGGCGTTGGGGAAAACACGCGTCTGGTGACAACGCAAAACGGAAAAAAGATGGCAAAGATCATGTTTTTTAACGGACTGAGCAGAACGACGGCTTCCGGGGATATTCCGTATTTAAAAAATCCGTATATTTCCGATAATCTGGCGTTTTCGTTTCAGATGCAGCTTGCCGCTGCGGAATATTATCCGGATTTTACAAGGCGGATTTATCTAAAAGGGTACCGCTTTAATATGCATTTCTGCCCGAAGAGTATGCTGGTGGAAGTGGGCGCACAGACGAATACGTTTGAGGAAGCAAAAAATGCGATGGAACCACTTGCAGATCTGTTTGCAAAAGTGTTGAAATAACGGCTGTAAATGTTACAATGTACTTATATGAGGAGGGCATTTTTATGGTTGATTATACAGAAGGCTCAGGCAGACAGTATCACACAGGCGTGGGACCGCAGGACATAGGTAAGTATGTGATCCTGCCGGGAGATCCCAAACGATGTGCAAAGATTGCGGAATTTTTAACGGATGCAAAGCAGGTGGCAGATAACCGGGAATTTACGACTTACACCGGAATGTTAGATGGCGTCAGGGTGAGTGTGACTTCCACCGGAATCGGCGGACCGTCGGCTGCGATTGCCATCGAGGAGCTTTCCAAATGCGGTGCACACACGTTTTTGCGTGTAGGCACCTGCGGCGGAATGCAGGAAAATATACTTGGCGGAGATCTGGTGATTGCAAATGGAGCGATCCGGATGGAGGGGACAAGCCGGGAGTATGCACCGGTTGAATATCCGGCCGTTCCGGATTTTACAGTGACTACTGCACTGGTACAGGCAGCAAAAAAACGCGGGATACGTCATCATGTCGGTGTGGTACAGAGCAAGGATTCCTTTTTCGGACAGCATGAGCCGCAGATTATGCCGGTAAGTTATGAGCTCACGCAGAAATGGCAGGCATGGCTTAGGATGGGATGTCTGGCATCGGAGATGGAATCGGCGGCGCTTTTTATTGCCGGAAGTTTTTTGCATGTGCGTGTGGGTGCCTGCTTTCTTGTCCTTGCCAATCAGGAGCGGGAAAAAAGGGGGCTGCCGAACGTGCAGGTGCATGATACAACGCAGGCAATCGCTACAACTGTGGATGCCATTCGATTGCTGATACAGGAGGATAAAGATGCAGAAAGATTATAAAGAACTGATCCGGAGTGCGTTTCAGGCGAGAAAGCGGGCGTATACACCGTATTCCCGTTTTCAGGTGGGTGCGGCTCTTCTGGCCAAAAACGGAACTGTGTATCAGGGATGCAATATAGAAAATGCTTCCTATCCTGCAACAAACTGTGCCGAACGTACGGCATTTTACAAGGCGGTCAGTGAGGGTGTGCGGGAATTTCAGGCGATTGCAATCGTTGGTGGAAGTGTTTTGTACCCAAAAACGGCAGAGGAAAACCAATGTACGGATCTTTGCAGTCCGTGTGGAATCTGCAGACAGGTGATGCGGGAATTCTGTCCGGGAGATTTTGAGATTGTACTTGCAAGGTCCCAGGAGGACTATGAAGTACACACGCTGGAGGAACTGCTGCCTTTTAGTTTTGGACCGGAAAATCTTAAGAAACAGGGAGGAGAGTAAATCATGGACAGACGATTGAAACGTGTTTTTGTAATAGTACTCGATTCGATGGGAATGGGAGCGATGGCAGATGCCGCACGCTTCGGAGATGAAGGTGCCGATACATTAGGGCATATTTCACAGACCGTGGAACATTTTTATATTCCAAACCTGGCATCTTTAGGGCTGGCAAACCTGAAATCCTTAAAACAGGTACAGCCGCAGGAACATCCACTTGGATATTATGCGGCACTGAATGAAAAAAGCAACGGAAAAGACACCATGACCGGACACTGGGAGATGATGGGGATTGAAACAAAAAAGCCTTTCATCACCTTTACGGAACATGGATTTCCGCCGGAGCTGATCGCAGAGCTGGAAAAAAGATGCGGCAGAAAAATTATAGGAAACCGGGCGGAAAGCGGAACAAAGATTTTAGAGGAACTCGGCGAGCAGGAAATCAGGGAAGGAAAGCTGATCGTGTACACATCGGCAGATTCGGTTCTGCAGATCTGCGGGAACGAGGAGACGATGGGATTAGAGACCCTGTATCATTACTGTGAGATTGCCAGAAAACTGACGATGCGTGATGCGTGGAGGGTGGGACGCGTGATCGCCCGCCCGTATGTGGGAAAGAAAAAAGGCGAGTTTGTCAGAACCAGCAACCGCAGGGATTATGCGTTGAAACCGACCGGGCCAACAGCATTAAATGCGCTTCAGGAAGCCGGATATGACGTGCTGGCGGTCGGAAAGATCCATGATATTTTTGACGGATACGGAATTACAAAAAGTCTGCATTCGACCAGCAGTGTCCATGGGATGGACCAGACCATTGCGCTGGCCCAATCCGATTTCTGCGGTTTGTGCTTTACCAATCTGGTCGATTTTGATGCCCTGTGGGGACACCGGAGAAATCCGATCGGATACGGAGAGGAAATCGAGCGGTTTGACAAAAAGCTCGGAGAACTTATGCCACTGCTTAAAAAAGAGGATCTGCTGATGATCACGGCGGACCATGGAAACGATCCAACGTACAAGGGGACGGATCACACAAGAGAGCAGGTGCCGCTGCTTTTGTATTCGCCATCCGATCAGGGAAGCGGACCGCTCCCGACACAGGATACATTTGCGGTGATCGGGGCGACCATTGCGGATAATTTTGGAGTGCAGATGCCGGCAAATACGATCGGCACATCACTTCTTCCGTTGTTATAGTTTGCAGAAGAGAGGGAAAAGCCGATGATGAATCGATTTATTGCACACAATATGCCAAAAATAGAGCTGCACTGTCATCTGGACGGTTCGGTGAGCCTGCCCCTGATCCAGAAACTGATGCAGCAGGAGAAAAAAGAGCCGCTGGGGCTGGAAGAATTGCGGGAAAAACTGGTGGCACCGATGGACTGCAGTTCACTGGCAGAGTATCTGGAGAAGTTTGAACTGCCGCTTGGCTGCCTGCAGACGAAGGAGGGACTTTCGGCAGCAGCACAGGATCTGGCACTTTCTGCTGCAAAAGAACAGGTCAAATATCTGGAAGTGCGTTTTGCACCTGCATTTTCCATGGAGCAGGGGCTTTCGGTCCGGGAAATCTTAGAGAGCGTCCGGGATGGCCTGAAAAAAGCAGAAGAAAAAGCGGACATCCTGACCGGAATGATTGTCTGCACCATGCGCAATCTGGAAACCGAAAAAAATATTGCCATGTTAAAAGAAGCGCGGGAATTTCTCGGAAACGGTGTTGTTGCCTGTGATCTGGCAGGGGATGAAAAGGCGTACCCGACAGCAGCGTTTGCGGACGTATTTGCCACTGCAAAAAAATATGGCATGCCATATACCATTCATGCAGGAGAATGTGGAAGCAGGGAAGAAATCCGTACGGCCATTGAACTGGGAACATCGCGGATCGGTCACGGAATTGCCATGAGCGGGGACGAGGAATTAAAGAAGGAAGTTGCAGAGAAAAAGATCGGAGTGGAACTGTGTCCGACGAGTAATCTGCAGACAAAGGCGGTCACGGATTTTACAGACTATCCGTTTAGGGAATTTTACGATGCCGGAATTTTGCTTTCCATCAATACGGACAACCGTACCGTCAGCGATACCAGCTGTACGGATGAGTATATGCGTCTGGCAGAAGCCGGGATGTTTCAAGAGCCGATGTGTGAGAAAATTTATATGGCTTCGCTGCATTCGGCATTTGCGGACGATGATACCAAACAGGTATTATGGAAAAAGTGGATGTCAATGTTTGATTTATAGATCTGTTTTCGGTATAATGTAACATTGCGTAGGTTCTATCAGCATCTGATGGACCGTACTTATCAAACGATAAATTATAGTAGAAAGAAAAAGAGGAATAAGATGTCAATCGATCAGAGCAAAATTCGTAATTTTTGTATTATTGCCCATATTGATCACGGTAAGTCTACACTTGCGGATCGAATCATAGAAAAAACAGGAACGCTGACCAGCCGTGAGATGCAGGCACAGGTTCTCGATAATATGGATCTGGAGCGTGAGAGGGGAATCACGATCAAATCCCAGGCAGTGCGCATCATTTATCAGGCAAAGGATGGAGAGGAATATATTTTTAACCTGATTGATACGCCGGGACACGTGGATTTTAATTATGAAGTATCCCGGAGTCTTGCAGCGTGTGATGGTGCCATCCTGGTTGTGGATGCCGCACAGGGTGTGGAAGCCCAGACACTTGCCAATGTCTATCTGGCACTGGATCATGATCTGGATGTGCTTCCGGTCATCAACAAGATTGATCTGCCGAGTGCACGCCCGGAAGAGGTCGCACAGGAAATCGAGGATGTGATCGGTATCGAGGCGATGGATGCCCCGCGTATTTCTGCAAAGACCGGACTGAATATTGAGGAAGTGCTTGAACAGATCGTGACAAAGATTCCGGCACCTGCCGGAGATCCGAAGGCACCGCTTAAGGCGTTGATCTTCGATGCGCTGTATGATTCCTATAAGGGTGTAATTGTTTTCTGCCGGATCAAGGAAGGTACCGTCAAAGTGGGAACCAAAATCAAAATGATGGCCACAGGAGCCGAGGATCTGGTGACAGAAGTGGGATATTTCGGTGCCGGGCAGTTTATTCCGTGTGACGAGCTTTCTGCAGGTATGGTTGGATATATCGCGGCGAGCATTAAAAACGTGTGTGATACACGTGTCGGAGACACTGTGACAGAGCTCGACCGCCCGTGTGCAGAACCGCTTCCGGGATATAAAAAGGTCAATCCGATGGTGTACTGCGGATTATATCCGGCAGACTCTGCCAAGTATCCGGATCTGCGGGATGCGCTTGAAAAACTGCAGGTCAATGATGCATCGTTACAGTATGAACCGGAGACGTCCCTTGCCCTGGGATTTGGATTCCGCTGCGGATTCCTTGGATTACTGCATCTTGAGATTATTCAGGAGCGTTTAGAGCGTGAGTTTAATCTGGATCTTGTGACAACGGCACCCGGTGTTATTTATAAGGTGCACAAGACCAACGGAGAAGTGTTTGACCTGACCAATCCGTCCAATCTGCCGGACCCTTCGGAGATTGAATATATGGAGGAACCGTTTGTATCGGCAGAGATCATGGTAACCAGCGAGTATGTCGGGGCAATTATGAAGCTTTGTCAGGAACGCCGCGGTATTTATATCAGCATGGATTATATTGAAGCAACCCGTGCCGTGATCAAATATGATATGCCACTGAATGAGATTATTTACGATTTCTTTGATGCATTAAAGTCGCGGTCCCGCGGATATGCCTCTTTTGATTATGAAATGAAAGGATATGTCCGTTCCGACCTTGTCAAACTGGATATTCTTATTAATAAGGAGATGGTGGACGCCTTATCCTTTATTGTATTCAAAGACAGTGCATATGACAGAGGCCGTAAAATGTGTGAGCGTCTGAAAGAAGAGATTCCGAGACATCTGTTTGAAATCCCGATTCAGGCAGCCGTAAACGGAAAAGTCATCGCTCGTGAAACGGTTAAGGCCATGCGCAAGGATGTCCTGGCAAAATGTTACGGCGGTGATATTTCCCGTAAGAAAAAGCTTCTGGAGAAACAGAAGGAAGGAAAGAAGAGAATGCGTCAGGTCGGCAGCGTAGAAGTGCCGCAGGAGGCATTCATGAGTGTATTGAAACTGGATGAAGACTGATTCTATGAATGAAAAGAAACTGGAATTATATATTCATATCCCTTTTTGCGTGAAAAAGTGTGATTACTGTGATTTCCTGTCCTTTCCGGCAGACAGCAATACACAGATCAGATATGTGCATGCCCTGCTGCAGGAAATCCGTTATTACGGAAATCTGCTTGGGGATTATCATGTCCCGACAATTTATATCGGAGGGGGCACGCCGAGCTGGCTGGAGGAAAATCTGATTTACACCGTGCTGCAGCAGGTTGCTTCGAGTTTTCATGTGGAGGCGGATGCGGAGATCAGCATCGAGTGCAATCCGGGAACGGTGACGGCAAAGAAACTGAATGTTTATCAGAGTGCGGGGATCAACCGCCTCTCGATCGGACTGCAGTCAACAAACAATGAGGAGCTGAAAGCACTTGGAAGAATTCACACGTATGATCAGTTTTTAAAAACGTATGAGCTGGCGAGAAATGCAGGGTTTGAAAATATCAATATTGATCTGATGAGCGGTCTGCCTTACCAGACGCTGGACAAATTTTTGGAATCCCTGCAGACGGTGATCCGGCTGAAACCGGAACATATTTCGGCATATTCCCTGATCATAGAAAAGGGGACACCGTTTTATGAACGGTATAAGTTTGACGCAGTGAAGCAGGAAGCGGGGATTCATACAGAGATTCTTCCGGACGAGGATGAGGTATACCGCATTTATAAGGCCACGCAGGATGTATTGAAACAGGCAGGATACCGGCAGTATGAAATCTCCAATTTTGCCCAGCCGGGGTATGCCTGCAGACATAACATTGGCTACTGGACCAGAGAAAATTATCTGGGGCTGGGGCTGGGGGCATCTTCCCTGGTGGAAAATGTCCGGTATACCAACACCCGGCAGCTGTATGCGTATGGAGAATTTTGTGACCACCTGCAGGAAAAGTCTCCGGCAGAGTTTTTAAAAGACGGGGAGCATGCCGTACCAGAGGATCTCTGGATTGGCAGCTGTGTACAGGAACAGGCACAGATTCTGACAAGAAAAGAGCAGATGGAGGAATTTATGTTTCTGGGGCTGCGGATGAATGAGGGAGTAACCAGAGCAGCGTTTGAGCAAAGCTTTGGGGTACCGATTGAGGCCGTGTATCTGGAAACACTTCGCAAGCTGAAAGAACAGGGACTTTTGCAGATGGTTGCTGGCAGGATTGCACTGACCGACAAGGGGATGGATCTGGCCAACTACGTGATGGCGAAGTTTCTTTTATAAAATATAATTATAAAATAAAAATATTAAAAAATTTAAAAGAAATATCAATTTAAATATTGAAATTTCAGTCAAGATTTTCTTTATAAG
>ERZ773130.2507-NODE-2507-length-13707-cov-7.217258_pt1 | contig 13707 bp, 12 predicted proteins | sample MGYA00511919_ERZ773130 | MGnify/ENA primary metagenome ERZ773130 (study PRJEB29015, sample SAMEA2737851) | human gut metagenome | biome: human gut; feature: human-associated habitat; material: faeces | place: China | collected 2012 ...
TGCACAACCTTTCCCGTCTGCGCGAAAAGAACTGCATCACCGCCGCTCAATACTGGGAACGGCGCAATCCACTGGAGCGTGAACTCACGGATGTAAAAAACACGATTTCAAAAGCAGCTACCAACCATCCTTTACTTCGTACCCTTGCACAGACAAAACAGCTTGCAGAACATTATACCTATCTAAAGCCACTTACTGAATTTGATGAGTATGAGTTCAAATTTGCCGTAAACCGCGTACTGGTCGATTCCGAATCCTGTACCTTTGAACTCAAAAACGGAATGAAGTTTAAGGAGATTTTCTGACAATGGCAAAGCCGAGATACCTGCCCTACGGATACCGCATACAGAACGGCCTCATTACCCCGGATACCGCGCAAGCCGAATACGTCCGCCAAATTTATCAACTCTACCTTGCAGGCAATTCACTGCAAGAAATCGCGAAACACTTGCAAGCCAACAGCATCCCATACAGTGATGAGACAGGTTGGAACAAGAACACCGTCCACCGCATCGTAAAAAATCCAGCATACTGCGGAAAGGACAGGTATCCGCCCATTGTCGAATATACCTTATTTCAAAAAGCGCAAGTCCTGTGCCAGCGAAAAGCCCCCACTTACACAGAAGCCTTAAAGGATATTCGCGGTGACATTATCTGCCCCGACTGCGACAGCAGACTGGAATGGCAGACAAAAGGCCATCGATGGCGCTGCCGCCACTGCGCAGCATTCTCCGTCCAAATTGCGCCGGATATTCTCCTGCAAAGCATCGCTACCACAATGAAACGCTTACAGGATAATCCTGACAGCATCAATGACCAGCCGCTGTCACACAACACAGTATCCATTGAAGCCGAAAAGCAGCAAGCAGAAATCGATGAAATGTTATCCGCCGGGGAATTTGATGCAGCATCACTTATCCAAAGCGTCCTTTCTCGCGCAGATACGCAATATCTCTGCTGCACAGCCGGAAATTCTGACCCCATGACTCTCCGCATCAAAGAAGCCCTCGCTGCTGCACCTCCCTGCGATACGTTCGACTCAAAGCTGTACCACACCATCGCTGACAAAATAGTTTTGCACAGAACTACTTCCATTCAGTTGAAACTTATAAATGGAATGGTCGTATAAGGAGAATCCCATGAACCGCGAGAGAAGAATCATCGTCATTCAGCCCAACAGGAAAGCTTCCAAAAGCACGGCATCCCGCACCAAGCTTCGCGTTGCTGCATACTGCCGCGTCAGCACTGAGGAAGAAGAACAGCAGGGCAGCTTTGAAATTCAAAAGGAATTCTACACTGCCAAAATCAATTCCACCCCCGAATGGAAGCTTGCCGGGATTTACGCCGACGATGGTATCTCAGGTGTCCACACCAAAAAGCGTGACGGATTCAACCAGATGATTCAAGACTGTAAGAAGCACAAAATCGACCTGATTCTTACAAAGTCAATTTCCCGCTTTGCCCGCAACACCGTAGACAGCATCCAATATGTGCGGATACTGAAGCAATTCGGTGTCACCGTCATATTTGAAAAAGAGAACATCAACACCAGCACCATGAATTCCGAAATGCTCCTTACTGTGCTGAGTGCCTTTGCACAAGCTGAGAGCGAATCCATCTCGCAGAATATTTCCAGAGGCAAGCGCATGGGATTTAGTCACGGAAGATTCTCCTTCCCCTATGCGCAGATGCTCGGCTACCGCAAAGGTGCAGACGGCCAGCCAGAGATCATCCCCGAACAGGCTGAACTGATTCGGATGATTTACACCAGCTACTTGCACGGCGACAGCTTGCAAACCATAAAGAGCAAAGTTGAAGCAGGCGGTTACAAAACTGTGCGTGGCAACACCACATGGTCAACGCAGGCGCTCCTACGCATCTTGCAGAATGAGAAATACTGCGGTGATGTCCTGCTGCAAAAGACCTTTACTGACAATGTGCTGACTGGAGGCCCGAAGAAAAATACCGGCCAGCTACCACAATACTACATTGAGAACAATCACGAGGGCATCGTCACCAAGCAGATGTACCGCGAGGTGCAAGCTGAAATCGCCCGCCGCAACAGCAAGTCCTGCGCGAACCGACGCAAACAAAAGCGCGGGAGGTACAACAGCAAGTACGCCCTTTCCGAACGGCTGTACTGTGGGGAATGCGGCAGCCCTTATAAGCGCGTGACTTGGAATATTCACGGCAGAAAGGAAATCGTCTGGCGCTGCGTCAACCGTGTCACCTACGGAACAAAGTTCTGCCACAATTCACCCTCTGTGCAAGAAGAAGTCCTGCATCAGACCCTGCTGAGAGCCATCCAAAATCTGGCCGACAATTACACCGATGAAGTCGCCATGCAGATCAACGGTATCCTGCATGATTTGCAAGGCGGTACAACACAACTGGAGGAATTACAGCAAAAGCTCGCGGATGCCCGGCAGGAATTTGACCGCCTGCTGGATCTGTCCCTTGAATGCGATGCGTCCTTTCTCGACGAAAAGTTGAAGCACGCAAGCGAGGAAATCGACAGCCTGCAAAAGCAAATCGACCAGCTTACCGCCAGCCAGCAGAAAGCCGCAAACCCAGATCTCCAGCTGACCGTCTCCGACTTCCATATTACTAAATACTCTGATACTCTTGTCGCAAGAATCATCGAACGAATAGACGTTGTATCCGCCAACGAAATCAAAATTGAATTCATCGGCGGATACACAGTGACAGCCCCCTTGCAATCCTGACCGATATCCTGTATACTATTATTTATAAACTGAATGGTTAGGCATTGCCTTTCGGCCTCATTTTTATCGTTACGATATCCTTTTTGGCTGGGTATCTTTTTTGTAACATAGAGACAAGAAAAGCCTTACGATAAATCGTTGAAAAAGCGGTTAAAGTCGTAGGGCTTTTCTTTTTTGTATTCGTCCCCGGCGGGGCAGAATGTGCCTTATTTGTGCCTTATGCTTTCAATAACAACCCCGGCGAACGGGTAGAAACGCGGGCAATCAGGCGGCCACAAGCACCCCCGGCGAGCAGTCTGGGCACGATGAACACACGGAAAACAGCGCGGGTTTTATCTATGCGGGAGCGCGGCATTTCCGAATACTGAAAAGCCCCGCCAGAAAAACAAACATGCGAATAGGCATAGCAAAGCCCCGGCGGTTTCCATACGATCCGCCGGGGCCTTTTTTATGACGCTTTCTTTTCTTCCGAGTTCTCTGCCTGCTCTGTGCAAACAAAAGGCGCTTCTATCAGAGCGGCATCTAATTCTTTGACAACATCCCTGTAATAATCAATCGTCCCATACAACGCATCCCTGCTTTCTTCAAGATTGACAGTAGCAAAGATACAGTCGAGCATTTGACCAACACAGTGCAGCTTCAACAGCGGATCATACAAATAGTCGTTCACATCACAGTATTTCGGGGAGTGGGCGGGCATTTTTTCCTTCGCCATAATGAAAACCTCTTTCTCTCTACACAGCAGCAGGCACGCCCCGCCGGGGCGGCTGCATACTTAACGGGCCATTCTCTCCCCCTGCCCTGCACAGCTGCACAGCAACGCATCCAGCACACAGCCAACACAGCACGACGGCCAGCGCGGCAAAGCGGCCACGGCCTGCGCCCTGCACGATTTCCCCGGCAGGTCACATCATCCACAGCAGACGGCGCGGCGCCGGCGGGCCACTTCCCGCAGCGACAGCGGGCGGCCTTGCCTTTATTCCATCCAGCCCCGGCGGGGCGGGTAGGTTCTCCCGGCCAGATTTTCGGGCCGTGCGGGTACAGAAGCGCAAAACAAGGGCAGATATAAGAATTTTTTTATCGTTTCCTCGAATCAGGCCCCCGAAAAGCCCCCGGCCTTATAAGTGCGGCGCGGGTGCCTTACGCAGCGGGCGGGCGATCCATCCGCCGGGGCGGGTTCGTTTTTGTAGGGGTCATAATCACCGCCGAAAAGGATTTCAAGCTGCTTTTTAACTGACGGCTCCGGCACGGCGCAGTAAATTTCTTTTGCTGCAATGGCTTCTTTGGTTGCAGGCATAAGCAACTCATTCGCCGGACGATTCAAGAAGGCGGCCAGATGATCCACCACGGCAAGCGGGACTTTGCCGCCATAGTAAAGCGTTTCGCACAGTTCCGGGGGATAACCTGTCACCCTTTGCAGGCGCTCCATGCTCATATGCTTGCAGTACAGCGCAGCACGCACGGCAACCGGGTCAATGTACAGCCGGGAACGCGTGGGGCGCTTTTTCTTTTTCTTGCTCATGTAAAATACTTCCTTTCTCCCCGGCGGGCCGCCGGGATTACAGCGCTTCAAATTCTGCCCAAAGCCGGGCAATCTGTGCTTGCTGGTTCTTCACAAGCAGCTCCTTCACCTGCGCGGCCACATCCGGCGATAGTTCAACCCGCACGCCGCCACACTCTACGGCGGTTATATCGTTATCCAGTTTGTAAAGCGCACTGTTTGCAGCAGTATACTTTCTGTACACTTTCTGTGCTTTCGTCAATACTTCTTCTGTCATACTGGTTCACTTTCCTTTCTGCCTTCAAAAACATTTTGCGCGGCCCATTTTGGGCCTATGAAATCGGTTTCATCGGCCCAATTTGGGCCACTACTCGATATTTTTAGACACTGTGTCGGCCCATTTTGGGCCGATGGTTTAACGCTGCAACGCGATTCGCACATTTTGGGCACCGGCCCAATTTGGGCCACATATATATATTATATGCCATATGCCCGCCAAATAAGACCGTTCTATTCTATCCTTCCAGCCACATCCGCCGGGGCAATCTATGGGGCAGATTCTCCCCGCCAGACTCTTGAAAACTTGTATTCTGTCGGCCCGCTAAGATTCTTCCCACTTGCCACGATTTCAATAAACCCGGCTTCTCGCAGCTCCTTCATTGCTCGTTGAAATGTGCCGTGTGAAATACCGTAATCACGCAGCGCCGCATCTGCCGGGAGTTTAAAAGACTCCTGCCCGGCAGATTCCAGCATACAGCATTGATACACCAAAAATGTTTTAGGCTTCAATGCCTGTATGCGCTTATCCCGATACATTGACGCGCCAATCTGGTTAAACTTTTTTTCTATGCAATTCTTTTCGGCAGACGCCCAATATTTGAACGGGGCGGGCTTTCTTTTCCTTCCCGGCATAGGCTATCAGCCCCACAGGCGGCGGACGCCATACGCGGGCCGTGTGCCGGGCTGATCCGCCGGGGCGTCGCCCTGCTCAAAATAGCGGGCCAGACTATCCAGATTCACAAGCCAGCGGTTCCCACAATCCACATACCGCACCTTGCCCAACTTACACAGTCGCCGGATATAGTTCGGGGACAGCCCGTAAAGCTGGGCGGCCTTCTGCACGGTTCCCATGTTCGGCACGGGGCGGCCCACGCGAACAGCTTCGCCCATCGGTCAACACCCCTTCCCGGAATCTTCAAGCAGGCTTTCGACAGGAACGCCGAGCGCCTGCGCGACACGCTGCACGGTATTTGCATTGCAGGACTTGCCGCCACGCATGGCCGAAACAGTCGCACGCGATACACACGCCCTACTTGCAAGTTCTTCTGTGCGGATTTCCCGCCGGGTCATTTCTGCTACAAGTTTCACACGGTCAACTCTCATATTCTTTCAGCTCCTTTTTGTAAGTCCTTTGGACTGTTTTCTGGTATGATTATATTTCACCTTTCGTCTTTTGTCAACCTTTTTGTCTTTTTATTTTTTCAAAACAGTCTTTTTGTCTTTACAATCACACAAAAGCATGGTATTCTGTAAATGCGGAACAAACACAAAGGGGAATAGCTATGCACATAGGCGAAACAATCGTTGCTATCCGAAAAGAAAAAGGCATGTCGCAAGCAGAGCTTGCCCAAAAAATGGGCGTCAAGCCCCAAACTATAAGCCAGTATGAACGGGGCATAAAGAATCCAAAGCCCGCTACTATCAAGAAATTTGCGGACGCGCTGGGCGTTGACGCGGCGGTACTTTACGCAATAAGCACCGAGCAGCGAGACGCACGCGTTTTTAAGCAGCTGGGAATAAAACCGGCAGAACTTGCAGAAGCAACAGAACAAGCAGATTCGGAAATAGCCGAGCCGGCGTTTTTACAAGTCCTTGAAAGGATATATGACGCAGCAGAAAGATTCTGCCTGTCGTCACTTCCAGCAAAGAAACTTACTGTTCCAGATTTAACCCCCGCCGAAGCCGAGAGTTTGAAGCGCTTATCGCCCGAATATTTAAATCTTTTTATGAATATGTCACGACTAGTATGTGATGTTTCCGAGATGTCCACAGAAAGCCGTACCGCATTTACACGAAGCGAAGCGGCACGAATCGTTGCGAGGGAAATTATATCCGCCGGGAACATTCCAGACGCAGGCGGGGCGGCTCCTGCGCAGGTCGAACAACTCTTGCAGGACTTCAACAAGTTAAACCCCGCCGGGCGGGAAAAGGCCCTTGAACGCGTCCACGAATTAACAGAGGTTCCCCGCTACACTTCCCCGGCGGTCACGCCTGCACCCGCCAGCACGGCAGAGAGCACGCAGGCAGCCCCGCAAAGCCCCGCCGCGAACACCGATACGCCCAAAGGGGATTAAAGCCCACAGAGCGCCCCACAGCCCCATCACAGAAAGAAAGTGCAAAGCATGGCAAAGATCGTAAAGCGCACAAAAAAAGACGGCTCCTGCTCTTACCTGATCCGCGTATCGAACGGATATGACCGCACCGGGCGGCAAGTCATGGTAAACCGCACCTTCACGCCCCCGGCGGGTTTAACGGGAAAGCGCCTTGAAAAAGAACTAAAGCGGCAGGCGGACGCCTTCGAGCAAGAGGTTCACAACGGAATCACTCTTGAAGCATCTATGAAAATGGATGATCTGCTTGCACGCTGGTTCACCGAGTACGCAGAGAAGAAACTAAAACCCAAGACTGTATACGACTATAAGCGCCTTGCGCCCCGCATATCCGCCGGGCTAGGCCAGCTTAAAGTATGCCAGATACGCCCCGGCCACCTCATGGCCTTTTATTCCAACCTTGAAGAAGAAGGCATAAGGCAGGACAGCAAGTATACAGCTACAGCCGCACTTCTTGCCCTGCTCCCGCCCCAAACCCGCACGCAGACGGCCAAAGCCGCCGGGATCGGCGCAGAAACTATGCGCACCCTATGCAGCGGGCACAATGTAAGCCGCACCACTGCCGAGAAAGTAGCCGGGGCCGTGGGCCTTCCCCTCTCCAAAGCCTTCACCGAGCACACCAAGGCCGGCGGCAAGCTGAACGGGAACACCGTGCAGCACTATCACCGCATGTTATCAAGCGTCTTTTCCAAGGCGGTGCAATGGGGGCTTATTGCGGACAATCCTTGCAAGCGGGCAGAATCCCCCAAAGCGGCAGAGGTTGACATACAGGCACTTGAAGAAAAAGACATAGCGCGTCTCTTTGCCGCCCTGCAAGACGCACCCACGCAGTACAGCGTCATTACACAGCTTGCCTTGCTGATCGGTGCGCGGCGCGGCGAAATATGCGCCCTGCGCTGGTCGGACATTGACCTGACCGCCGGGACTATCACCATAGACAGGACATTACAGACGATTCCCGGCATGGGGGCGGTATTCAACCCGCCAAAGACAAAACGCTCCCGGCGGTGCGTGCGCATCGGGCCGGACTGCATCGAGTTATTGCAGGACTACAAACGATACCAACACCGGGAACGCTTGAAGGTCGGCACAGAATGGACACACAAAGTCGAGATTGACGGCAAGACGGTAAACAATGACCTGCTTTTTACCAAGTGGAACGGCCAGCCCATAGACCCCGGCGCGGTCACAACATGGTTTCCCGAATTTTTGAAAGCCCACAATCTCCCGGCGGTTCACTTCCACAGCCTGCGCCACACCAACGCCAGCCTGCTTATAGCAGCTCATGTTCCCATTACCACCGTATCGGGCCGTCTGGGCCACGCCAAGGCAAGCACAACCACGGATATATACGCAGGTTTCATCCGTTCGGCAGACGCAGCGGCGGCGGACGCCCTGACGAATGTATTTGACCGCATCAAAGAAGAAGGCTACGCATAAAAAAAGACGGCTCACAAGCTGACGGCATCTGCCTGGCATGTGGGCCGTTTATCGTACTGTAAAATTGTGCCTTATTTGTGCCTTATTCATCCGAAATTCAAGCGTACTACCGGGCACGCAGAAGCACAGAAACAGCGATATAACGATATGTAAGCATGTCACAAAGCACCCCCGAAAATAGGCAAGCACTCTCTACGAATCAGAAGGTCGGGGGTTCGAGTCCCTTCCGGCGCACCAAGGTCACTTGCGATTGCAAGTGACCTTTTTTGTTTATATCACCTGCGTTCACCGCTCTTTCAACGACAGCTTACGTAAGCAAGCTGTCGTTTTCAAACGAGGTTCCCCCTTTGCACCGCTCATGGACCCCGTAACAAAGCCCGCCTGTCCCCTTTTGCGGGAGACAGGCGGGCTTTGCTATGCAGATTTACTTCTCAAACTCCTTCGCCACATCCTGCAGCAGCTGTCTGATGGGCAGGTGCTGGGGGCAGACGCGCTCGCACTGGCCGCAGCGGATGCAGTCCGAGGCGCGGGAGCCGGGCCCGGTGTGGACATCCTCATAGTAGTAGTCCGCGTTCCAGTCGTGGTGGGTGTGCTTCGTGTTCATGATGGCGAACAGGTCGGGGATGGAGATATGCTTCGGGCAGCCTTCGGTGCAGTAGCGGCAGGACGTGCAGGGGATCAGGTCCTTTTTATGGAAGATCTCCTGCACCCGGTTCACGGCGGCCAGCTCGGCATCGTTCAGCGGCGTAAAGTCCTTCATGTAGCTCAGGTTGTCCTGCATCTGCTCCATGCTGCTCATGCCGGACAGCACCATCAGCATACCGGGGAAGCCCGCGGCAAACCGGATGGCATAGCTGGCGGGGCTGCCGCCGTGCAGAGCGTCCAGCACGGCTTTTGCGTCGTCGGGCAGGTTGACAAGGCTGCCGCCCTTGACCGGCTCCATGACCAGCACGGGCTTGCCATGCCTGCGGCAGACCTCATAGCACTTGCGGCTCTGGACGGCCACGTCGTCATAGTCCAGATAATTGAACTGGATCTGCACGACCTCGATGGCCGGATAGTCGGTCAGAATCTGCTCCAGCACGGCGGCGCGGTCATGGAACGAGATGCCCACATGGCGGACCTTGCCCTCGGCCTTGAGGGCGAAGGCCGTCTCATAGGCGCGGCAGTCCCTGAAGTGCTGGTAGTTTGTCGTGCTCTGGGAGTGCATTAAATAAAAGTCAAAGTAGTCCACGCCGCAGGCTGCAAGCTGGCTCTCAAAGAACGGGCGGATGTCCTCTTCCTTTTTAAAATAGGACCCGCTCAGCTTGTCGGTCAGGACATAGTCCTCCCGCGGGTAACGGCTGGTCAGGCACTCTTTTAGGGCCAGCTCGCTCTTGCCCTGAAGGTAGCCGTGGGCCGTGTCAAAATAATTGAAGCCCTGCTCCAAAAAGCAGTCCACCATCTGTTTCGTCTGCTCTATATCGACGTCCTCGCCGATCATGGGCAGGCGCATACAGCCGAAGCCGAAATTCTTCCTGATCTTTTCCATTTGTAAATGCTCCTTTCGCAAGGTTTACCTTTCACGGATCTCTCCGGGGGAGGTCCCGTTTTTCCGGGCACGGCATGGCGGGCGCATACAGAATGCGCCCCTGCAGGGGAACGCGCGTTATAACGTAGGGGCGGATTCCATATCCGCCCGCGGCTGCTTACGCCAGCTCAAACATCCCGTGATACAGCTGGTAATACTCGCCCTTTTTGGCCAGCAGCTCGTCGTGGGTGCCGCGCTCGATGATATGGCCATGCTCCAGCACGATGATGGCGTCCGCGTTGCGCACCGTGGAAAGCCGGTGCGCAATGACGAATACCGTGCGGCCCTCCATCAGGCCGTCCATGCCCTTCTGGATCAGCGCCTCGGTGCGGGTGTCGATGCTCGACGTGGCCTCGTCCAGAATCAGCACCGGCGGGTCGGCGACGGCGGCGCGGGCGATGGCCAGCAGCTGGCGCTGTCCCTGGCTCAGGTTTGCGCCGTCGCTCGTCACCATCGTGTTGTAGCCCTGCGGCAGACGGCGGATGAAGGAGTCGGCATTCGCAATTTTGGCCGCCTTTTCAATTTCCGCCTGCGTCGCGTCCAGCTTGCCGAAGCGGATGTTGTCCGCCACCGTGCCGGTGAACAGGTGGGTGTCCTGCAAGACAACGCCCAGCGAGCGGCGCAGGTCGTTTTTCTTGATGAGCCGCACATCCATGCCGTCGTAGGTGATGGACCCGCCCGACACCTCATAAAAGCGGTTGATGAGGTTGGTAATCGTGGTCTTGCCCGCGCCCGTGGAGCCGACAAAGGCAATTTTTTGCCCCGGCTTGGCGTAGAGCGAGAGGTTCTGCAGAATCATCCGGTCCGGCGTATAGCCAAAGCTGACGTCGTGGAACCGCACGTCGCCGTGCAGCGGCTCGAGCGGGATGCTGGGACGGCGGCGGTCACACCAGGCCCAGCGGCCCGTGCTCCCGGCGCACTCGGTCAGCGTACCATCGCTGTTTTCCCGCACGCTGACCAGCTCCACCGTGCCCTCGTCGATCTCCGGCTTTTCCTCCATGACCGTGAAGATACGCTCCGCGCCCGCCAGCGCCGCCAGCAGGAAGTTGCCCTGCTGGGTCAGCTGGTTGATGGGCAGCGTCGTCTGGCGCACAAAGACCAGATAGCTGGCCAGGCTGCCAAGGTCGGACCAGCCCCACATGACCATGAGGCCGCCGACCACCGCAATGACCGCGTAGTTCAGGTAGCCGATGCTGACGACGGCGGGAATCATCGTGGCGGCGTAGCTCTGCGCGCCGGTGCCTGCCTCGCGCAGCTTCTCATTGCGGGCGGCAAAGGCGGCCATGTCGGCCTGCTGGTGGTTGAACACCTTGACGACCTTCTGCCCGGCGATCATCTCCTCCATGTAGGCGTCCAGCTCACCGAGGCTGGCCTGCTGGCGCGCATAAAAGGCGCGGCTGCGCTGTGTCGAGTAGTTGATATACCAGAACATGGCAATATAGCCAACGACCACCAGCAGCGAGAGCCGCCAGTTGAGGATGAACAGCAAAAGCAGCGTGCCTGCGACCTGAATAAAGGTCTGGATGACCACCGCAAAGCTGTTGTTCAGCGCGTCCGAGATCGTGTCCACGTCGTTCGTGAACAGGCTCATCAGATCGCCCTTGCGGTTCGTGTCAAAGTAGTGCAGCGGCAGCGTCTGCAGATGTGCGAACAGGTCGCGGCGGACGTCCTGCAAAATCTTCTGCGCGGCACGGACCATGAGCTGGGTGTAGCCCAAGGTAGACAGTGCGCCGACGATGTAGATGCCCGCGGTCAGCGCCACGACGCCGGCCAGATAGGCGGCGCTGCCGTTTTCCAGCACGCCGTTGACGATGGGGCGGATCATGTAGGTGCCCAGCAGCGCGGCCAGCGCACTGACCGCCGCCAGCAGGCCGACGACGCCGAGCATGATTTTGTGGCGGCCCAGATAGTCCATGAAGCGGCGCAGCGTGTGCCGCAGGTCCTGCGGGCGCTTACCGCCGAATGGCTTCGCCATCTGCGTCGCCCCCTTTCATCTGGGAATGGTAAATTTCCTGATAGATCGTATCTTTTGTCAGCAGCTCGTCATGCGTGCCCACGGCATGCAGCCGCCCGTCGTCCAGAATGACGATGAGGTCGGCGCTCTGCACCGACGTGATGCGCTGGGCAATGATGAGCTTGGTCACGCTGCCCAGTCCGGCCAGCGCATGGCGGATGCCCGACTCCGTCGCCGTGTCCACGGCGCTGGTGGAGTCGTCAAAAATCAGCACCTTCGGGTGCTTGAGCAGCGTCCGCGCGATGCAGAGGCGCTGCTTCTGCCCGCCCGAGACGTTGCACCCGCCCTGGCCCAGGTCGGTGTCAAGGCCGTCGGGCATCCGGGACAAAAATTCGTCCGCACGGGCGGCGCGGCAGGCGGCCCAGAGGTCGTCGTCCGTTGCGTCGGGATCGCCCCATTTCAGGTTGTCGCGGATCGTGCCGGAGAACAGCAGGTTCTTTTGCAGCACGATGCCGACGGCGTCCCGCAGGGCGTTCACGTCGTAGCCGCGGACGTCGCGCCCGCCGACCCGGACCGTGCCCTCGGTGGCGTCGTACAGGCGCGGAATCAGCTGGACGAGCGTCGTTTTGGCCGCGCCCGTGCCGCCGATGATGCCCACCGTCGCACCTGCCGGAATGTGGAGCGTGATGTCGGAGAGGGCATTTTTCTCCGCTTTGGCGTTGTATTTGAAGCTGACGTGGTCAAAATCGATTTGGCCGTCGGGGATGGTGTCCACCGGTGCGGAGGCGTTTGCAAGGTCGGGCGTCTCGGTCAGGACCTCACGGATGCGGCGGGCGCTGGCCAGCGAGCGGGACATCTGCAGAAAGACGCCGGAGAACATCATGACCGAGTTGAGCACCTGCAAAACATAGCTCAAAAACGCCGTCAGCTGACCGACGGACATCGTGCCGACGAGGATATAATTGCCGCCGAACCAAAGGATGCAGACGATGGCCGTATACATGACGGTCTGGAACGCAGGCAGGTTAAGGACGGCATAGCGGAAGGTTTCCGTCGAAGCATCGCTCAATTCCGTGTTGACGGTGTCGAACTGGGTGTTCTCGTAGCCGCCGCGGACGAACGCCTTGATGGCGCGGATGGCGGTCAGGGACTCTTGGATGCGGCCATTCAGGTGATCCACGGCGCTCTGCTGGCGGCCATAGAGCGGACCGACCTTTGTGACGATCCAGGCGAGGACGGCGGCCAGGATCGGCGTTGTGACGAGGAATACAATCGTCAGCCGTGGGCTGAGCACGCAGGCCATCGCCAGCCCCATGCAGAGCATGACCGGGCTGCGCACCAGCGGACGCAGACCGGCGTTGACGGCGTTGAGCATGACCGTGACGTCGGTGGTCATGCGGGTGACGAGGGACGCATCGGAGAAGCGGTCAAGGTTGGCGAAGTCGAATTTCTGCACGGCGGCATACTCCGCCATGCGCAGCTCCGCCGCGAACCCGTTTGCGAACCGCGCCGCGTACCGCGCATACAGCAGCCCCGTGATGAGCGCGAGCACCGCGCACAAAATCATCAGCCCGCCCTGCCGGAAGATGACGGCCATGTTATGGGCGGGCACGCCGTCATCCACGAGGGTGGACATCAGGACGGGGATGACCATTTCAAAAATACATTCAATAAAGATCAGCCCCACCGCCGCGAACAGATCGCGCCGGTACGGGCGGGCATAACGGAAGATTTTGCGCAGATCCTGCATGGGTGGCTCCTTGGGGTGGGGGTAGGATGGTTGTTGAGGAAGGGCGGCGGTGAATGTTGTAGGGGGCGGCGTCCCCGACGCCCCGCGGAATGAGCGGCGGCGCGAACAACCCGGGAGGGATGAATCCCTCCCCTACAGGCGGAACGTTGACGGGATTTGACGTGAAGTTACGGAGGGGTCAAGACCCCTCCCTACGGAGCAATAGATACATGGGCGGTAATGGCAAGGCTGCGGGCCGGGCATGCCCGGCCCCTACGGGGTGCCACAAATGGGTTGCGGACGAGAGGGGCAAGGGAGGGCGGCAGCCCGCCCCTTTGCAGTGGGCGGGTGGTTGCCCGTTGATGGGTTGCCGCGGTAGGTTGCGGGCGGCATATAT
>ERZ773130.2515-NODE-2515-length-13659-cov-3.383858_pt1 | contig 13659 bp, 6 predicted proteins | sample MGYA00511919_ERZ773130 | MGnify/ENA primary metagenome ERZ773130 (study PRJEB29015, sample SAMEA2737851) | human gut metagenome | biome: human gut; feature: human-associated habitat; material: faeces | place: China | collected 2012 ...
AAAAAGTATTGCAATTTTCCAGAGCTTTGAATATACTATATGTAACAGAGTTGCCCGAAGTCTTTTGGACATTGGGGACCAAGCTGAGACTTGTGCTCAGCTTTTTTACGTTAAGGAGAGATTTTATGGATTTGAAAAAACCATTGACCTTCGATGAACAATTGGATAAGTTAATTGCACACGGGATGGTTATTTTGGATAGAGAAGAAGCTAAGGATATTTTGAAGAAAGTAAACTATTATCGATTTACAGGTTATGCTTTGCAATTTAGGAAAGGCCCTTCCGGCAGTGATTACATAGAAGGTACAACATTTGAAACTGTGTATCATCTTTATAAAGTGGATGAAATATTACGTGACACATTTAGGCGGTATATTGAAAAAGCAGAGGTGTATTATCGGACACAGATATCCTATGGATTTTCAATTGCAAAATGTACAGATGCACCTTATGACCAGCATTATGATGAAAACAATTTTTACAATAAAAAAGGTTACAGGGAAGTTATGGAAAATTTCAGCAGGGAGAAAAATTATTATAAAGATAGCCTGATTGTGAAGCATCATAAAATGAAATATTCTAGTAAAATGCCATTGTGGGTTATTGTGGAATTAATGTCTTTTTCTAATATGTCTAAATTATACAGTTCTATGTATTATTCAGAAAAAGATGTCATTGCTCATATAGTTGGTGTTGGAAGAGATACATTAGAAAATCATCTTCATTGTTTATCGGTTTTACGAAACAAATGTGCACATGCAGCTAGAATGTATAATACAGATTTTAATCCTCCGGCAAAGTTTACAACATCATTTTTGAGAAAACATCCAGAAATAAAGAATAATTCATTATTCGCGTATACATTAGTCTTGCTAAAAAGACTTCCAGATGAAGAGAGTAAGAAATCTTTTGTGCAGATAGTGGAAACAGTGATAGATGAATACAGAAATGATATTGATTTGGAGTTGATTGGTTTCCCAGAGAATTATTTGGAAATTATGAATAATAATTTGTAAAATAAGAATAAACAACCACTTTTCGTTAGCAGTAATCTATGAAAAGTGGCTATATAAAATGTCAAGACTGAATGTACAAAAAATATTTTATAAAAATGTACCACTTTACAACTTTATAAATGGACCCATTAAGTAATTAGAGCCATTGTGGGCAGCATGGTCAAAAAGCATTTAAAGATTTCTAAGTTATTCCGGATAAAAAATGCTGATACAGGAATCTTATTGAATGAACTGATTCCAAAGCCAATATTGAAAGTACCAGTAAAAACAGTGTATCTGCGGTAGGTGCAGAAAAAGTTTTAAAATGAGGATAGCAATATTTGTCTCTATATATTGTTGTACTTACTTCAAAAATCAAAAAAATGTGGTACATTGTATCTATAAGATACACATGATATTTTACTACATAATGATACCGAAGTCAAAAGGATATACGAAATGAGAAAGAGAGGAAATGTGTATGGCTACAATTTATTATGTTGCAAAATCCGGTTCCGATAGAAATCCGGGAACAAAAAATTGTCCATTTCTTACGATTCAACGGGCAGCAGATGTGGCGGTCGCAGGAGATACGGTGATTGTCCATGAAGGCGTGTACCGTGAGTGGGTAAAGCCGAGATACGGAGGCCTTACGTCGGACTGCCGAATTACATATATGGCAGCACAGGGAGAGCATGTGGTGATAAAAGGTTCCGAACAGGTGGATAACTGGGAGCTTGTGGAAGGAACTGTGTGGAAAACAGAAGTTGATAATACTGTTTTTAGGGATTACAATCCATTTGCCACGGAAATCGATGGTGACTGGATGGTAAGCCCCAGAGAAAAGAAGGTTCACACCGGTGATGTTTATCTGAATGGTAAGTCTTTTTTTGAGGCGGATTCTTTGGACAAGGTATTTCATCCGGAGAAGTGGGAGAAGAGTATCCATGAGACATGGGGCTGGCGGGAAGAGAAACTGATAAGTCCGGAAGATTCTCTTTACCGCTGGTATGCAGAGGTTGCGGATGAAAAGACAACCATTTATGCAAATTTTCACGGAACCAATCCCAATGAAGCATGCGTTGAAATTAATGTGAGAAAATGCTGCTTTTTCCCGGACAGGACAGGGCTGGATTATATTACGGTAAAGGGCTTTGAGATTGCACAGGCGGCAACCATCTGGGCACCGCCTACCGGAAAACAGTACGGAATTATCGGACCAAACTGGAGTAAGGGATGGATTATTGAGGATAATATCATTCATGATTCCAAGTGCAGTGCGGTAAGCCTTGGAAAAGAAGAAACCACCGGTGATAATAACTTCACAAAATGGGGAAGAAAGCCGGGGTATCAGTATCAGATGGAGGCAGTCTTTCGAGCACTAGCCATCGGCTGGAGCAAGGAAAAAGTGGGTTCCCATATTGTCCGGAACAACCGGATTTACGATTGCGGACAGAATGGTATCGTAGGTCATATGAGTTCGGCATTTTGTGAGATTTATGGAAATGAGATTTTCAGAATCGGAACAAAGCATGAGTATTATGGACATGAGCTTGGTGGAATTAAATTGCATGCAGCAATTGATACATATATTCACAATAATTACATTCATCACTGTACACTGGGAACATGGCTTGACTGGCAGGCACAGGGCATTCGGGTAAGTGCGAATATTTACGATAACAATAATCGTGACTTTTTTATTGAAGTTACCCATGGTCCATATCTGGTGGATAACAATATTTTTACGTCTGAGTATGCGTTTGACAATGCGGCTCAGGGCGGTGCTTATGTGAACAATCTGGTGTGTGGTTTCTTAAATCATTATCCCGTATTGAACCGTTCCACACCGTATCATTTTCCACATTCTACCATGGTGGCCGGTACAGTGCCAGTGTATGGCGGAGATGACCGTTGGTTTCAGAATCTGTTTATCGGTGGTCAGGAAGAGAATCAGCACTATGGAACTGCAGAATATAACGGTTCACCGGTTTCACTGGAAAGCTATATCGAGGAAGTGCAGAGCCTTGGTTATGGGGATGTAGAGCAGTATGAGAGGGTGAAGCAGCCGGCGTATATTGATGGAAATGTTTATCTGGGTGGAGCAGTAGCTTTTGAGCAGGAAGTAAACTGTTATGCAGATAATGTGAAAGCAGAGGCGAAGATTGTTACTGAAGAGGATGGGGTGTATCTGGATATCACCTTACCGGAGGAAATGTTTACATTAAAGGGCAAGGTGATTACAAGTAAGGATTTGGGAATGACACGTATTACAGAGGGCAGATTTGAAAATCGTGATGGAGGCGATTTGGCAATTGATTCTGACCTTGTGGGAAATGTCATGAGTGAGACCGTGATTGCGGGGCCATTGCAGAACGTGCAGGCAGGAAATAATAAAGTGAAAATATGGGATAATCTGAAGCTTCGTGGAGTAAAAGCATATATATAAAAATATCTGTCAACTACTTGACACAAGAGGGAAGTAATATGCCGGACATCAGTATGCTTGTTGAGATAGCTGAGTTCTATGAGGTTGACATCCGAGAAATCATTGATGGAGAAAGGAAAAGTGAGAATATGAATGATGAAGTAAAAGTAACAATATTAGCGGTTACAGATTATGCGGATAAACAAAAAAACAAGCGGTATTAAGGGCTATTATTATGTTTGCCCTAGAAATGCTTTGTTGCGGATTCACAATAGCTTCTATAATTTTGATAGAGAGCAGTGATGTGAAAATCAGTCTTTGGTTTGCGGCAATTCCGTTGGCTATGACAATAGCGTATTCTGTTATATTAGTTATAAATGCAAAAAGATATATTCACAAATAGGTAATTGCGAAACAAGTTTATCAGCTACTATGACAGTGAGCAGCTGTGCAATCCCTGCAAGCAGTAAATCAGAATGAAGAGTTTCTTCATTCTGTGTCTTACGACCTGCAACACAAAAACTGTCTTTAAAGTGGTTAATGGCTTTTTCTACATTTACACGTATTTTGTATGTGGAATCCCATTCTTCCGTATCACGAACACATCCGGGGTAAGCACGAAGATTTTTTTCAGGGTAGATGTAAATCATTCTTCCGCAGGAAGAAGTTGTGCATGGGTTATCACAATGGCATACACGCTTGGATTTCTTAGTAGTACTGTTCCATTCCCATTTCATTTTCGGACAGACGAATTTCATAGTTGGAAGTCCGCAACGCAGATGGGATTTGCTTCCTTCATGCTTCATTGGAAGAAAGGAAACATGTGGACAACATGGAATGCCTTTGTCATTGACAGTATAATCAACCCCTTCAATTTTCAGCTTGTTTTTCAGCGGAATACAGGCCTTTTCAAAGGATGTTTCCTGTAACAGGTATTTATAAATTTCAATGGAATCAAAAGCAGCATCACCCAGAAAAGTTTTTGGATTGATAAGAGGATGCTTTTTGAAGAAATCCATTAAGGTAGGAATCATCCAGTCCTTTTGCATTTTTAAATGCCTTGAGCATCGGATAGAGAAGATGTTTATGTGGTCTGCCGGTGGCAGCATGAAAATGGCAAACGAAAGATGTTGGGACAATTTCATCAAGATTTATAGTTTCATCGAGGATGGAAAGAAACTCATATTTGTTGTTATCAAATTTATTTTGGCAATCTGAAAAAATATCTGCCAAAGAAAGCTGTTTGTATGTTATCATATAAGTACGACTCCTTTACTGATGGATATGGTTAGTAGTTTATAGTCAATTCTATTTTACCATAAATCAGTGGGGAGTTGTTTTATTTTGTAATGAAAAATATCCCGTATTTATGCGGGTTTTGGTGTTTCGCAAACGCCTATAAAATCATAAGGGAAATCCAACGTAAAAACAACGATTTTTTGTCTTAATTTATGGGTTCATTATAGTTGTATTGCAAATATAGCAAAAAATCTACCAAAAACAAAATATATTTTTAACAATTTTTGGTAAATTATATAGTTTTTATGGATGCTAGACAAAACAGATTATGTGATAATAACATATATTATTTAAGAAACGGGGGTTTTAATGTGAAAAGAAACAAAAATCTAGGATGGAAAAAGGCATGTGCAGCCATGATGGCAGCCGCAATGACTATTACAATGCTGCCGGTAAACAGCATGGCGCAGACATCAGCAACTGCCGTAGAAAGCGGAAAATTTTCCAATCCTGTTATTTATGCGGATGTACCGGATATGGATATCATTCGTGTGAATGACACCTATTACATGGTAAGTACGACAATGCATCTCTCACCGGGATGTCCAATCATGAAGTCAAAAGATCTTGTCAACTGGGAGATCGTCAATTACGTATATGACATTCTCGGTGATACAGATGCCATGAACTTAAGAAATGGTGAAAGCATGTATGGTAATGGACAGTGGGCAGCAAGCTTACAGTACCATAATAACAAGTATTATGTTGCGTTTAATTCGAATACAACAGGACATGCTTACATCTATACCACAGATGATATTGAAAATGGTTCATGGACAAAGACAGAATTAGCAAACTTCTACCATGATATGGCATTATTCTTTGATGGTGATACGCCTTATATCGTGTATGGAAGCGGTGAGATCAAATATGTAGAATTAAGTGAAGATCTTTCCGGAGAAAAAGAGGGCGGAAAGCGCGGAACTTTATTCTCAGCTCATAGTGGAGCAGATGCGGGTAAATTTGATGGTGGTTTATCTTTTGAAGGAACACATGTGATGAAAAAAGATGGTTACTATTATGTGTTCAATATCTGCTGGCCGAGTGGGAAGCCGAGAATTGAAGTGTGTCACAGAAGCAAATCCTTTATCGGCGGCACATGGGAAACGAAAGAGATTTTAAATGCAAACTTTTCGAATAATGGAACGAGTGGAGGTGTCGCACAAGGTGGTGTGATCGATACAGAAGATGGCAGATGGTACGGATTTATGTTCCAGGATCATGGTGCGATCGGACGTACACCGGTTCTTACTGATTGTACATGGATCGACGGCTGGCCAATGCTTGGTAAAAACGGCGATGGCAAGACAGTAGAAGCTGAAATGGAACTTCCGGTAGAAGGAAGTGAGAGCAAATCACTGGTAAAATCGGATGAATTTTACAATGATGCAGAACATAGAGTATTCGATGCTGCGAAAGAGGGCGCAGAATCTCATATGGCTATGATGTCAGCAGATATAGATGCTACGGGAGCAGATGACGCAAAGATAGATCCGGCTGAAATACCGGAAGATCAGACTGTAGAATTAGTAGCAAACGGCAGTTTTGATGACGGAACAAAAGGCTGGAGAGCGTTTGAAGGTGGCACGATTAGTGCAGAAACCGATAAAAGTGGAAATCACTACGGCAAGATTACAGACAGAAAAGGTACAGGAAACGGTCTTGCCTATGATCTGACAGGAAAGATCGTAGAAGGTGTCAAATATCATATCAAGGCAAAGATCAAATATGATAATGAGAATGGACCTGCTACAAGAAAATTCAACATCACATTCCAGAATGGTACAGCATGGAATTACAGACAGGTTGCAGGCGGTGTTGATGTTGAGAAGGATAAATGGACAGAAATCGAATGTGATTATGTACCGGGTAAATCTACTGAAGGTAATCCATTCAGTTCTGTAGAAAATACCATGTTTTTTGAAACAGGATGGGTACCTTCAGCGACTGCAGAGAATGATCTGATGGATTTTTATGTAGATGATGTTTCTGTTACTTATAACAAATCGGATCTTCCGGATGAAGAAGAAAATGATAATCTCATCGAACTGATCACAAATGGAGATGTAGAAACCGGAAAGACTACCGGATGGAGATCCACACCACAGGAACCAGATGCAAAGGATGAAAAAAATGCTGTATTAGCAGCAGTTGCAGAAGAAGGAGCATCCGGTAAATATTGTCTTTCTGTTGCTAACAGATTAACAACCGGAATGGGTGCATGTCAGGATATCAGTGGAAAATTAGAGTTTGGTAAAACATATACTATATCCGGTAAATTAAAATATACGACAGGACCGGATACAAAGAAATTTATGGTGACGATCCAGAATGGTGATAATTATAACTGGAGAGAAAATCTGGTAACAATCAATGCTACAAAGGGTAAATGGGCTACATTTAAAGGTACTTATACCGTACATGATAAGAGTGAGAGTTTCCCATTTGATCCAACAAAGAATTTTATCTTTATTGAAACACCATGGACACAAAATCCAACAGCAGAAAATGACCAGATGGCATATTATCTCGATGATTTCTCCATGACAACAGAAGATGATAATATCGTTAAGAATGGTTCATTTGAAAAAGGAAAAGCAAACTGGACCGGATTTGAAGGTGGTACGATCGAAATCAAAGATGATGCAAAGGGTGCACAGGACGGAAGTAAATATATTGCAGCTACTAAGAGAACTGCATGTGCACAGGGACCATCGCAGGATGTCAGCAATAAACTGAGTGCGGGAAGTACCTACGTTGTATCTGCATGGGTAAAATATGACGCAAAAGATGCTGTTGACAGCAAATCTTTTAATATGACGATCCAGAATGGACCAAATTATAAATACCGTAAAGTAATCAAGAGTGCAACAGCAAAGAAAGGTGAATGGACACAGATCACAGGAGAATATACAATGCCGGATGATGCGATCACCAACCAGAACTATATTTTCTTTGAAACAGGCTGGGCACAGTCACCGACTAAGACAGATGATTTGATGGATTTTTATGTGGATAATGTTACTGTAAAAGAGAAGGTTGTAGATAAAGAACCGGCTGAATCAGGAGAACACGATTATAATGGTTCAGATCTTGATCTGGTATGGCAGTGGAACCACAATCCAAATAACAATAACTGGTCGTTGACAGACAGGGCAGGCTGGCTTCGTCTGACAACAGGAAGTAAAGCAACAAGTATATTAAATGCAAGAAATACACTGACACAGAGAACATTTGGACCGACCTGTTCCGGTAAGATCAAAATGGATATCTCCGGAATGAAAAATGGAGATTATGCAGGACTTGCAGCATTCTCTTATAACTATGGTTATATTGCAGTGAAAAAAGAGGGTACCGCTGCAAAACTTGTCATGGTAGATGCACATAATAACCAGGCAGAAGATGCGGATAAGCCAAGAGTTGCAGCAAGTGTGGACTGTAAATCAGATATCGTTTACCTGAAAGAAGATTTTAACTTTGCAGGTGGAGATAAAGTCACATTCTATTACAGCTTTGATGGCAGCACATGGACACAGTTAGGTGATCCGATGCAGTTAAGTTATGAACTGAAACATTTTATGGGAAGTAAATTTGCAATCTTTAACTATGCAACAAAATCTACAGGCGGTTATGCAGATTTTGATTACTTCCGTGTAACAGATAAATTAACAGGAACAGATGCACCGGAAGCAAAAGACCACGCAGCATCTTTAAGCGGAACAGATGAAATAAATGGTGTGATCAACAGTGAGGCTACAGTAAAAGTAACAATGGATGAACTGACCGGAGAAGGTCATACAGACTTAAAAGCATCCTTATCCATTCCATCAGGCATGGATGTAAAAGATGTTACATTTAACAGTGATGCGATCAATGGTGAAACATCATGGAACTTTAAAAATGGTCATCTTGTATTACAGGCAGCAGGAAAAGACCTTACTTTTAAAGCAGCAGATAAATTATTTGCAACTGTAACATTAAAAATGACAGGTTATGCAGATAAAGATACAACGGTAAATGTCAGCGCTGATTATATTACTGCAGATAAAGGTACTGTAGAATATGATGTTAAAGCCTGCAGCTTAGATATCAAAGAAAAATATTTAGATACAAAAGCACTTGCTAAGAAATTAGGATACAGCAATCCACTTGTAACAACTGATTTTGGTGCTGATCCATATGCAATCGTATATGATGGCAGAGTTTATGTATACATGACATCTGATGATTATGAATATGATGCAAAGGGGAATGTATTAAATAACTCCTTTGGTTATATTAAAACATTGCGTATCATATCTTCTGATGATATGGTCAACTGGACAGATCACGGAGAGATTAAGGTAGCAGGAAACGACGGAGCAGCAAAATGGGCAAGTCACTCATGGGCACCGGCGATCGCCTATAAACAGATTGATGGAAAAGATAAGTTCTTCTTATACTTTGCAAATGATGCATCCGGTATCGGTGTATTAGAAGCAGATACTCCGCTTGGACCATGGAAAGATCCGATCGGAAAGGCATTACTGACAAAAGAAACACCGGGGTGTAAAGGTGTTGAATGGTGCTTCGATCCGGCAGTACTTGTAGATGATGATGGAAGTGCATATATCTACTTCGGCGGTGGTGTACCAAATGGTCAGCAGAACAATCCAAAAACAGCACGAGTTGCAAAACTTGGCGAAGATATGATCAGCATTGATGGTGAGGCAAAAGAAATTGATGCTCCATGTATGTTCGAGGATTCCGGTATTTTCAAATATGGTGATAAATATTATTACAGTTATTGTTCAAACTTTATGAGCCCGCATAAAGAGGGATATCCGGGATATGGAACTATCTGCTATATGGTAAGTGACAATCCGATGGGACCATTTAAATATGCAGGTGAAGTATTTGAAAATCCACAGATCTGGTTTGGTGTAGGTGGAAATAACCATCATGCAACCTTTGTATATGAAGGAAAATCATACTTCATATACCATGCACAGACTTTATCAAAAGCACAGGAAGAAGCACAGGGACTTGCACCCGGTACATTGACAAAAGGATATCGTTCCACACATATTGATCCGATTGAATTGAATTCTGATGGAACGATTCGTCCGATTGCAGGAACTTATGAAGGTATCAGCCAGTTAAAGACGATCAATCCTTATGAGAGAATTGATGCTGAAACAGTTGCATGGAATGCAGGTATTAAGATTGCGGACTGTGCAGAAGAAGGCAAATTATTCAAAGACTTTAACAGACAGATCACAGATCTTCAGGATGGTGACTGGACATCTGTTGCCCAGGCAGCATTTGGTGACAGAGGTGCAGCAGAATTTACAGTAAAGGCAGCTTCGAAATCCGGTGGACAGATCGAGATCCATATGGACAGCCCGGAAGGAGCATTAGTTGGTACGGTAAATGTAGAAGCAACCGGAAGTGAAAATACATTTAAAGAATTCAGTTGTAAACTTGACCGTATTACAGATACACACAATGTATTCCTTGTATTTAAAGGTAAGGCAGAAAATCTGATGAATGTTGATTATTACAGCTTTGGTGAATATCAGGTCAATACAGAAGCATTAAGCAGTAAGATCGCAGAGGCAGAAAGATTACTTTCCAGTCTGACAGGAAGTGCAAAGACAGATTTAGAAAAAGCAATTGCAGAAGCAAAAGCATTATTAGAAAAAGCAGATGCAGACCAGGGTAAGATCGATAACATATTTGACAGCTTAAGCAAGGCATACGATACAGCAAAAGCAACAATCTCAGACGGTGGTAAAAAGGATGATGATACCAAAAAACCAGATGGTAGTACCAAGAAACCGACAAATGGCGGTACAGATGGTAATACCCAGACACCTTCAAAGGATTCCATGCAGAGTTATGTAAGAAAGACCTTTACGATTGGAAAGAAACTGACCTATAAAGTCACAGCCTGCAGCAAAAAAGTAAAAACAGTAACCGTTATCGGCTCTAAGAAGCAGTTAAAGAGCATTACGATCCCGGCAACTGTGACTTACCGGAAGATGAAGTTTAAAGTAACAGAAATTTCAAAGAATGCATTTAAGAAGCAGAAGAAGCTGACAAAAGTTACAATCGGAAAGAATGTTACTAAGATAGGTGCAAATGCCTTCTATGGTGATAAGAAACTTTCAAAAGTAACAATCGGAAAGAATGTTACTAATATAGGTGCAAATGCCTTCTATGGTGATAAGAAACTTTCAAAAGTAACAATAAAAGGTAAAAATCTGAAGAAAATTGGAAAGAATGCGTTTAAGAAAATTAAAAAATCAGCAACCTTTAAAGTTCCAAAGGGAAAAGCAAAGGCTTACAAGAATATGCTGAAAAAAGCAAAGACATCCAGTTACAAAGTCAAATAAATGACAAATTGAAAATGAAAAGCCGCGCTCGCCCTTTGCGCGGTTTTTCTTATATCCGGTTTATTATATTTCCATACACTTATCCTTGTATCTATGGTATAATGAGAGAAATGATTTTATTGTGCATGGAAAGTGGAAGGAATAGGAAACGGACATGGAGAAAATCAGAATGAGTATGGACAACATAGGGCTAAAGCAAAAGATTGCAATTCTGATCATCGTATGTGTATTTGTTCCGTTGATCACGACAAACAGCTTTATTTTCTGGAATATGAAAAAACGAAGTGACAGTGAACAGCAGAAAACATTAGAGAACAGTATAAATGCGATCGTGTATGAATTTCAGAACGCAGTAGCTGAGCAGACTTCCATTGCAGATTATCTGCACAGGGATGCAAGACTCAAAAATTTCTTAGGAACATATTATCAGTCAGAATCAGATTATTATAGTGCATATACACGCTTGCAGAGAGCAGATGTCATCCAGTATTATTATACAGGGCAGTCTGCCTATGGGATCACAGTCTGCACAGATAACCGGACGATCACAAATGGTTCATATTTTGTGAAGAGTGATACGGTAGGAGATGCCGACTGGTATCAGGCATTTAAAAACAGCAGCCAGCAGGTCATGTTATACAGTTTTTATGAAGATGGTAAAAAATCCGGTGGATATATCGGAAAGGGCAGACATCTTGTCTGGATTCGTAAGATTGAAGGAAATACCAATGATTTTGTAATGATGGATTTTAATTATGATAAGCTGTTAAAAAAGATCCAGATGGAAAGCGGTAGTGCAGACTGTTATATCTGTACGGATGATACCATACTTTTTTCTACAACAGAGAAAAATACGCAGAAAAAGCAGATGAAGAATTGGTCAGATTCTTTTCTCAAAGAATGCAAAAAAGAAACAGAGTTAGAATTTTATGGAAAAAAGTTTTTCTTTGTACTGACAGAGGATCATCATGGTTTGTCAGAAGTCCTGAATAGTCAGAGATACGGATTATTACTCTTATATATTATGAATCTGCTTCTTCCATGTGTGGTCTTGTATTTATTTTATCATTCCTTACATGACAGGATTGCATTGACACAGCATTGTATGGATCAGGTCAAGGAAGGGACTTATGAAGTCATTCACTGTGAAGAAGGCAGCGATGAAGTCGGCAGCATGATCCGCAGTTATAATCTGATGATCATGCGTATCCGGGAATTAATCGAAGTGGTATATAAAAATAAAGAGAAACAGCAGAATCTTGAACTTTCCAAAAAGCAGGCAGAATTAAATGCCTTACAGAGCCAGTTAAATCCGCATTTTATCTTTAATGCCCTAGAGAGTATAAGAATGCACAGTGTATTGAAAAAAGAGATGGAAACGGCAAAGATCCTTGAAAATTTTGCTGTTTTGATGAGGGAAAATATCCAGTGGAGTCAGGATTTTGTAACGGTTGATGAAGAATGTGAAAATGTCCGGAGGTATTTAGAAATTCAAAAGTACCGGTTTGGTGACAGGTTTGAATTCTCTCTTTGCATACAGGATTCCGCCAGAAGGTATTATATCCCACGTTTTGTATTGATCATATTTGTGGAAAATGCCTGTGTGCATGGAATTGAGCAGAGTATCAATGGCGGGCAGATCACAGTGGTTGCCTCAGAAGATGGAGAAGATCTGTATTTTGAGATACTTGACAGCGGCAGCGGTATGGAAGAAGAACAATTAGAAAAGCTTCAGAAAACCGTATCACAGACCGATATCAGTTATATCCAGACGGCAAAAAAGAGTATCGGGATCGCAAATACCGTTTTAAGATTAAGGCAATATTATCAGGATAAAGTACAGATTGAGATCAGCAGTGAAATCGATGAGGGAACGGAGATCTGTATCCGTATGCCAAATCACAGAGAACAGTCATAAAACCAGATAGAAATGGGGGGAATGTATGTGATAAAAGTTTTACTTGTGGACGATGAACAGTATATCAGAGAAGGGCTAAGGCAGTTAGTAGACTGGGAAGAATATGGATATGAGATCATCGGTGAAGCGGGAAATGGAGTAGATGCCATTGCTATTTTAGAGGAAAGTCAGGTAGATGTCGTGTTTGTGGATATCCGTATGCCGAAGATGACAGGGCTTGAACTGATCAAGTATGTACAGGAAAAACTGCACCGTAATATACAGTTTGTAATTTTAACAGGATATGCGGATTTTGAATATGCCAGAATGGCAATCCGTATGCAGGTAAAAAATTATATGTTAAAACCGATCCAGAAAGAAGAATTATCCGATATCCTCCATAAATTAAACAAAGAACATCAGATCATGCAGGTAAAGGAACAGGAGCATTATTTCTTTGCTGTTTCAGCTGTAGTGCATGGAAAATATACCGAAGATGACTTAGAAACCGTATATAGCCATGTGGTTCCATCGAATCAGTGGAAGTATGTCAGCATCGAATGTATGGATGCAGATTCTCAGCTAAAACCAGAGGAACAGGAAATAGTGTCCTATTTACAGGCGATCCTTAAAGAATTTTGCGGACATGGAGTACCGATCATG
>ERZ773130.2521-NODE-2521-length-13632-cov-4.452677_pt1 | contig 13632 bp, 7 predicted proteins | sample MGYA00511919_ERZ773130 | MGnify/ENA primary metagenome ERZ773130 (study PRJEB29015, sample SAMEA2737851) | human gut metagenome | biome: human gut; feature: human-associated habitat; material: faeces | place: China | collected 2012 ...
TGCGACAGGGGCGGAACGGTTTGAGGGGCAGGACTATTTGAGCGCCTGCAACACCTGGGGCATCAGCTCGGAGAGGGCGTTCTCGGTCTGAGCGGTGTAGAAATTCCCGTCGACGACCGCCTTGTCGTCGGTGGGGATGCACTCCCGCACCACCGTTTTGAGGAAGGGATGCAGTGCTACGCGTCGTCCCCGGGCGATGCCCAGGTTGTCGTAGAGAAGCGCTGCGGCGCAGTGGCCGATCATCGGTTTGCCCGTCTCCCCGAAGGTTTTCAGCACCTCCATCAGGTCTCTGTTCCAGGGCTCGCCGGCATGCTGCGCGAAGACCGGCACGGCGTCGCCGCAGGCGAACACCAGAGCGTCGTACTCCTCTTCGTGACCCTTGAGGTTGGCGATCACGTCGTCGGCCGTCAGGCCGATGCCCGAGTTGGTGCGGATCTCGCGGCTTTCGGCCACGGCGAACACGGTGCAGGGAATCTTGTTTTCGAAAAACGTTTCCAGATACTGGAACAGGCCCATCCCGTTCACGGGATTCACGGCCACGACAGCTGTTTTTTTTGCCATGATTGCAATTCGTTTAGTGGTACAATGGTTATTTTCGGTAAGTTTGTTATCTTTGCGTACAAAGATAGGGCAGACAGCCCGTAAAAACAATAACGCACTTAAAAATGAGATGGTTACATGCGTGTAACCATTGCTGGATACCAAACGGATGGAGCCGGAGAAAAAATTGAAAAATTTCACGCCCACGGGTTCCTGCCCGGTCCGGGACGTGCTGTGCCGCCTGGGGGACAAGTGGTCGATGCTGGTGTTGCTGACGTTGAATGCCAACGGCGTGATGCGTTTCAGCGAGATCCACCGCACGCTGGGCGACATTTCGCACCGCATGCTGACCGTCACGCTGCGGATGCTCGAAACCGACGGAATGATCCGCCGCGAAGTCTACGCCGAGGTTCCGCCGCGGGTGGAATACCGTCTTACGGAGCGGGGCGGGAGTCTTCTGCCGCATATTTTCGGACTGGTGGAATGGGCCGAGGCGAACAAGGAGGCTATTCTGGACGGCCGCAGGAGGTCTTGAACGACATCCGCCGGGCGTCCGTGCCGTCGGGGTAGTAGCCGCGTAGCAGTTTTCCGGGGCGGAAGCCGTTGCGGGCGTAAAGCCTTATGGCAGAGTCGTTATCGGTGCGCACTTCGAGCGTCACTTCACGCAGTCCGAGCCGCCGGGCCAGCGCGATAGCGGCGTCCAGCAACGCCTGTCCGGCTCCGCAGCCGCGCGCCGCGGGGTCCACCGCCACGGAGTAGATGCGGAGGTTTTGCGCCGTGCGCCGCATCAGCAATGAAATGTAGCCGACGACCGCACCGTCGCGGGTGGCGGCGTAGGACGCTCCCTGCGCATGCGTCAGCAGGTAGCGCAGCTGCCGCCGCGTGAAGGCCTCCCCTTCCGGGAATGAACGCCGCTCGACGCACTCCACGGCGTCGAGGTCCCCGGCCGTCGCGGGACGTATTCCGACTGCGGGGTTCATTGCGCGTGGAGGCGGTTGAGGCAGTGGACGAAGTGGTTGAGGATGCGGTAGTAAAGTTCGTCGCCCAGCACGGCGTCCTCGACTTTGTGGTCGATCGACGGGTTGTCGTTGATCTCGATCACCACGGCCCTGCCGTTGATGAGTTTCAGGTCCACGCCGTACAATCCCTTGCCGATCAGCGCCGCGGCCTTTACGGCGGTGTCGAGCACTTTCTGCGGCGCCTTGTAGATGGGTACGGTCTCCCATGCGCCGCACAGGTTGCGGCCTGTGTCGTCGTGGGCGTGGTTGTAGATCTGCCAGTGGCCCTTGGCCATGTAGTATTTGCAGGCGAACAACGGTTCGCCGTCCAGGAGGCCGATCCGCCAGTCGAACTCCGTGGGGATGAACTCCTGGGCCAGCAGCACGGACGAGTGGCGGAACATCTCGTCGAGCGCCGCGCGCAGCTCTTCGTCGCTGGCCACCTTGTGCATGCCCACCGAGAACGATCCGTCGGGAATCTTGAGGATGAAGGGCGCGCCGAGGCGTTCGCTGATCTCGCCGAAGGAGTATTCGTTGCTGCGGAACAGCAGCTGCGAGGCCGGGGCCGGGATGCGGGCCTTTTCGAAAAGCTCGCAGAGGTAGACCTTGTTCGTGCAGCGGATGATCGACTCGGGATCGTCGATCACGGCGATGTCGTTCATCGCGGCACGCTGCGCGAGGCGGAAAGTGTAGTGGTTGAGCGCTGTGGTGGCGCGGATGAACAGCGCGTCGAACTCCATCAGCCGCGTGGCTTCCTCCTCGGTGATCAGCTCCGCGTGGATGTTCATTTTCCGGGCCACTTCGAGGAACTTGTTGAGGGCGTCCTTGTCGCTGGGCGGGAATTTTTCGTCCGGGTCGTAGAGGATGGCGAGGTTGTAGCGTGCGGGCTTGGCCGAGCGCGGCGAGCGCCATACCTTCTTGTTGAAGCAGTCGAGCGCATTGGCGAAATCGTCCTGCCCGCTCTCCGAGAGCTGGCGCAGCGAAAGGGCCTGCACCGACTCGATCTGGTTGCGGGCGTGGTTGTTCATCGTCACGCGCAGGATCGGGCAGGGGTAGTGGTCGAAGATGAACCGCGCGATCTTCTCCAGACCCTTCTCGCGGCAGGTTCCGAAGTAGATGTTCAGCTGCCAGGTTTCGTCGGTGATGCGGTTGCGTTCACTGTTGGCAGAGCTGTTGCAGGTTGCGGTTCATGCGGATTCCGGCGCCCGATTCGAGCTTGTTGAGCGTCTCGACGCCCGGCAGCACCCGGTGTCCCCGGGCCTGGGCCAGCAGCGAGCAGTAGTAGCCTTCGGAGTTGTAGCCGTATTCGTCGCTCAAGTTGATGACCAGCTTGGGCGTCCGCTCCCCGTAACGGTGTTCGAGGTAGTCGGTGACGGTCATCAGCGAATCGGTTTCGCAGTAGGGTTTCCAGTCGTTGAGGCTGTTCAGCAGGATGAAGACGCTATTCATGCATGTGTGTTTTCGATGCGCCAAATGTAAGCAAATAAAGCATCCGTTGTACATGCCGCGCGCCGTTTTGCGAAATAAAAAAACGGGCCTCCGCAGAGACCCGTTTTCTGGTTGTCCGTCGGGGCGTCAGGCCCGTTTTTTCGCCGCCTTGGCAGCCACCGCCTTGTCCAGCTCGATGATGAAGTCCGAGAGGACGTTCATGTAGTTGATGAAGGCGTCGTAGGCCGAATCGTAGGGGTTGAAGTAGGAGTGCACGTCGCCGTCCGACAGCCACTTGGTGGCCATGTAGTAGAAATGGTCGGAGGTCTGCATGAAACTCCAGACATAATCGAAATCGGGATTTTTCAGCGCCGCGACCTTCTCCTTCTGGGCATAGAGCTTCGAGAAAGCCTCGTTCTGCAATTCGTTGCCCAGCCAGGCCGTCACGTCGCGCTCCTCGTCGGCCCACGACATCACGTGCGGACAGTGGAGCACGGCGACGGGCTGGTGCTTCTTCGCGGCCTCGGTCACCGTGGCGAACTCCAGGCCGTTCTTCCTGGCGAGGATCGCCTTGGGCAGCGCGCGCATGAATTCGAAGATGCCCGTGTCGGCGTTCTGATGCTCGCCGAAGGTCTCGTAATCCATGAACAGGTTGATGACCTCGCCCGGCGTCTCGTCCGAGGCGAGCCACTGCACGTACTTGTCGGCTGTCAGGGGCCACTGGTCCCAGCTCTTGTTCGAGAAGCGGAAAGCGATGTCGTCCGAGAGTTTGTAGTTGCGCAGCAGCAGGCGCAGTTTCTGGTCGATGGCGTTGGCGTAGACGTAGTTGGGCGATTTCCACCCCAGCACGTGCTTGGCTCCTTCGGCCAGCATCGTGCGGAAGCCCATGCCGGCGACCATCGCGCCGATCTCGTCCGAATAGATCAGCTCCGTGTTGCGGAAAGCGGTGGGTTTCATCCCGAACTCCTTTTTGATAAGGTTCGTGTGCAGTTTGACCTGCTCCGTGAAATCCTCCTTCGAAGCCAGCGAGGCCAGCGAGTGGGAGTAGGTCTCGGCGAGGAACTCCACGCAGCCCGTCGCGGCAAGCTCCTTGAACGAGTCGAGCACTTCGGGGGCGAAGGCGCGGAACTGTTCGATGGCGATGCCCGTGATCGAGAACGAACAGCGGAACTTGCCCTTGTTCTCCCTGATGAGCTTGAGCAGCAGGGCGTTCATCGGCAGGTAGCACTGGCGGGCGACCTTCTGCATGATCGAACGGTTCATGAGGTCGTCCAGGTAGTTGTGGTCCTTGCCCATGTTGAAGAAGCGGTATTTCTTCAGACGCCAGGGCTGATGCACCTGAAAATAAAGACAGACGGTTTTCATGCGGGTTGCTATTTTAATTGTTTCTTATTCTCTTCGATCACGGCTTCGTACACCGATTTGATCTTCGCCGCGGCGTCGTTCCACTTGAGGTTGGTCACCTCTTCGAGACCCTTCGAGGCGAACATGCCCGACAGGGCGGGGTATTTGATCAGTCCGTAGATGGCGTCGGCCAGGGCGTCCACGTCCCAGTAGTCCACCTTCACGGCGTAGTCCAGCACTTCGGCCACGCCGCTCTGCTTGGAGATGATCACCGGGACGTTCGAGCGCATCGCCTCCAGCGGCGAGATGCCGAAAGGCTCCGAGACGGAGGGCATCACGTAGACGTCCGACAGCTGGAACATCTTGTGCACGTCCTCCCCGCGGAGGAACCCCGTGAAGTGGAAACGGTCGGCGATGCCGAGCCGCGCCACGCGGCGGATGACGTGGTTCATCATGTCGCCCGAGCCGGCCATCACGAACCGCACGTCGGGAACCCGCTTGAGGACCTTGGCGGCCGCCTCGACGAAGTAGTCGGGGCCTTTCTGGTAGGTGATGCGTCCCAGGAAGGTCACGACCTTGTCGGTGACGCCCCGCTCGGGAACCTTGCCGCTGTTCTGGGCGAAGCGCACGGCGTTGTGCACCGTGACGATCTTTTCGGCGGGAACGCCGTAGCGGTTGATGACGATGTTGCGCGTGAGGTTCGAAACGGCGATCACGCGGTCGGCGGCGTGCATGCCGGCCCGCTCGATGGCGTAGACCTGCGTGTTGACGTTCTCGCCCGAGCGGTCGTACTCCGTGGCGTGCATGTGCACCACCAGCGGCTTCCCGGAGACGCGTTTGGCGGCGATGCCCGCGTAGTAGGTGAGCCAGTCGTGGGCGTGGATCACGTCGAACTGTCCTTCGAGGTCCCTGGCCACCTGCGCGGCGACCACGGCGTAGCGAGCCACCTCCTCCATGAGGTTGGCGCCGTACTTGCCCGAGAAGGTGTAGCGCTGTTTCCAGGCATCGGTCGTCGACCAGGTCTTCCGCCCCGACTTGACGTACTGCTCGTGGTAGGACTCGTACTCCTCGGGGGAGATATAGGGGACCATGTTCGAGTCGATGTGGATGAACGACATCTTCTCCAGAATGTCGTCCGCGCCGCTGCCCGTCGAACCGTACAAGGCCTCCACGTCGCTGGCGTTCACGACGTGCGTGAAACGCTGGTCCTCGTCGCCGTAGGCGTGCGGGACGATGAAAGTGACGTCTACGCCGTTGCGCGCCAGTCCGCGGGTCATTCCGTAGCAGGCCGTTCCCAGCCCGCCTGCAATGTGGGGCGGAAACTCCCATCCGAACATTAAAACTCTCATACCTTATCTTTTTGTTGTTTCATTTTGCCGCCTGTGCGCTTCCTCTCCGCATCCCTTCACGGCGCCCGGCCGTGTCCGTAAGTCAGATTCCGCTTCGAACCCCTCCCCTCGGAAGGAGCCTCGCCATCCGGCACAACTCTCTTTCACATTGTGCGCCCGGGCCGTATTCGTTATTTCGTTTTTTCCGTCGTTTTCTTCTTCGTTGTCTTTTTGGCGGCCGTCCTCTTCGCGGCGGCCTTTGCCGCGGGTTTCACGGCCTTCGCGGCCTTCGCGGCAACCTTCTCCTTACCAACGTTTTTTGCGGCCTTCGCAGTCTTCGGATTCGCTTTTTTTGTGGGTTTTTCCGACTTTCCGGGCGTCTCTTTCGGTTTGCGTGCGAGGATCATGCCGTAGATGTCCAGCACGGCCGCGACGCTCCACGCCTGCGAAATGGCTCCGCGCGGCGCGAACGGAGGATCGGCGTCGAACAGTTCGCCGATCGAACCGATGCCGTAGGTCTGGATGTCCTCCTCGAATCCGGCGAGAATCTCCTCGGCCTGCGGCAGAAAGGCGTCGCCGTCGATGTCGAAGCAGGCGCTGACGTAGAACGACAGCAGCCACGGCCATACCGACCCGTTCTTGCCCGCGAAGTCGCGTTCGGCGGGCGTATCCTCCTGCGAACCCTTGTAAAGCGGGTTGCGGGGCGAGAGCGAGCGCAGGCCCTTCGGCGTGAGGAGGTGCTGCCGCACTGTGCGGATCACCTCCAGCTGGGTCTGCTCGTCGAGCATCTTGTAGGGCAGCCCGCAGGCGACGATCATGTTCGGGCGGATGTCCGTGTTGGCGCCGTCGCAGCCCACGCAGTCGGCTAGGTAGCCTTTGGGCAGGCGGAAGAGTTCGTTGAACGACGCCGCGGTGCGTTCGGGCAGTTTCTCCCACGCCTTCACGAACTTCGTGTCGCCCGCCTCGCCGGCCAGCCGGAGAGCGTAGCGGACGGCGTTGTACCACAAGGCGTTGACCTCCACCTGATAGCCGTTGCGCGGGGTGACGGAACGGCCGTCGATCACGGAGTTCATCCACGTGAGGGGAACCTCGTCGGACGAGGCCCACACCAGCCCGTTGTCGTTGAGCACGACACGGCCCGCGACGCCCCGTTTGTACGACTCGAGCACCTGTTTCATGGCCTCGCCGTAGTGTTTCCAGATCTTTTTCGCGCCGATCTGCGCTTCGAGCCGCTGAAGGGTCCAGAAGAACCACAGCGGGGCGTCCGCGGCGGCCGCCGCCGAAGCGTTCCCGGCGAACATGCCGTCCTGCATGCCGCGCACCTGCGTGTCGAGGGCGTCGATGCAGTCCTCCTTGTGGTTCTGCCACAGGGTGATGCCCGGCAGCGAGACGAAGGTCTGGCGGCCCGAAACCCCGTGCCACGGATAGCCCGAGACCACCTCCGTCCGGTTGCCCGGGCGGCGGATCACGAACTGCCGCGCCGAGTGTTCGAGGCAGCTGATGAAGTCGATCTTGTGCGTGCGGCGCGCAATGGAGCCGCCGAAGACCTCCTCGATGGTTTTCGTCGAGCCCATTTCGTCGAGCGACGCCGAGAAGATGATGCTCTCGCCCTTCTTCAGTTCGGTTTCGAAATAGCCCGTGGTCATCAGGTCCTCGTAGCCGTCGTAGCCGCGGGCGATGTCCTGCCGGTATTCGAAATTGTAGTACCAGTCGGGCGCGGGCACGAACTCCGCGCCGGGTTTGCTGGTCTGGAGATACAGCCACGGAAACGAACCGTAGAGGCGGCATTTCACGCCGTTGACGGCCGGATAGGAGTGCCCGTCGGCCTCCATGTTGGCATGCGTCAGCGCATGCTTGTCGCGGAAGGCGAGGAACGGGCGCAGCCGGAGGCGCGTTTCCGAATGGGCGTCGACGAGCGTGTAGCGGATCATCAGTTGCGTGCGCTTGTGAATCCAGAGCATCTCCTTCTTGAGGATCACGCCGCCTACGCGATAGGTGATCGTGGGGGTCGGAGTGTACTCGAAATCGGTGATGTACTTGTGGCCGCGCGGCTCGTAGGTCCCCTGGAAACGGTGCAGCGCCAGGTTGAACGTCTGGTCGTGCTGGATGATCGTTTCGTCGAGCGCCGACAACAGGACGTAGGTCCGGTCGCTGTCGTCGATCGGGGCCACCATCAGGCCGTGGTAACGGCGGGTGTTGCAGCAGACGATGGTCGTGCTCATATAGCCGCCGATACGGTCCGTTGCGAGCATTTCGCGCTGGAGCGAGTACTCCAGATTGCCCAATTCGCTTTTGTCGAAAGTAAGTGCTGACATATCGCTAAAAAATACGGTTCGTCCTTTAAAGATATTGAAATTTTCGAACAGTTACACTTGTTATTGTTAATTATTCAAATTTAATACCTTTTATTGGCATTAGGCCCACTTCACCAGCGCGAAGTCCATGCGGTGGGGCAGGAGCGGGTTCGAGGGGTAGATGCGCAGCGCCACGTCGAAAGTGCCGGCTTCGTCGGGCGTGTAGTCGAGCGAGTAGGTGACCCGGCTTCCGTCGGCCTTCGTGCGTTCCAGCTGGATCGTGCGGGTGACGTTGACGGACTGTCCGCCGACGATCTGCCGCGCGACGACCATCTCCACGCCGATGTCCTCGGGCCGGAGGTTGGCGATGTCGAGCGTCACGGCGAACTGGTACTTCTCGCCGACGCAGACGGCCTCCTTGTCGATCTTCACGCGCTGCACGTCGACGATGCGCACCTGGTCCCATGCGGCGGAGACCTTGCGCTTCCAGGCCGCGATCTCGCGGGCCATGCGGTAGGCCTCGGCGCTCATCTCGCGTTTGCGCGCGGCGAGCTTGTCGTAGAACCGGTTCTCGTAGTCGGTCAGCATGCGGTTGGTCGTGAAGTTCGAGGCGATGTCCGCCACGCACCTCTTCACCGACGAAACCCACTCGTGCGGGATGCCGTCCGTGTCGCGGGCGTAGTATTTCGGGGCGATCTGCTCCTCGATGGTGTTGTAGATCATCTCGGCGTCGAGTTCGTCCTGGTAGTGCTGGTCGGCGAAGGTGCGCTCCATCGGAAGCATCCATCCGGCGCCCTCCTTGTAGCCCTCGACCCACCAGCCGTCGAGCACGGAGAATTGCAGCACGCCGTTCATCACGCACTTCTCGCCCGAGGTGCCCGAGGCTTCGAGCGGCCGCGTGGGCGTGTTCAGCCATACGTCGACACCCTGCACCATGCGGCGGGCGAGTTCCATGTCGTAGTTTTGCAGGAAGAGGATCTTGCCCACGAACTGCGGCATGGCGGCCACCTCGACGATGCGCCGGATCAGGTCCTGTCCCGGCTTGTCGTTGGGGTGCGCCTTGCCCGCGAAGATGAACTGCACGGGACGCTCCTTGTTGTTGACGATCGCCGCCAGACGGTCGAGGTTCGTGAACAGCAGGTAGGCGCGCTTGTAGGTGGCGAAGCGGCGTGCGAAACCGATGGTCAGCACGTCTGGCTTGATGCCCTCGATGACCTGAAGCATCTGGCGCGGCGAGTCGAGGCGCACCTGCCGGGGGTCGCTGTAACGCCGGCGGATATGCTTGATGAGCTTGTTCTTGAGCTTCATGCGCTCCTCCCACAGCTCCGCGTCGGGGATGTCGTGGACCTTCTGCCAGGCCGGGATGTCATAGACGTGGCCTTCGAATCCGTCGCCGAAGTAACGGGCGTAGAGGCGGCGCAGCGACGAGGCGATCCACGTCGGGAAGTGCACGCCGTTGGTGACGTAGCCGATGTGCAGCTCGTTCTTGAAGTAGCCCGGCCACATGTTGCCCAGAATGTCCTTCGAGACCTCGCCGTGGAGCCACGAAACGCCGTTGACCTCCTGCGAGAGGTTGCAGGCCAGCACCGACATCGAGAACTTCTCGTTGGGGTCGTTGGGATTGGTCTTGCCCAGGTTGATATACTGCTCCCAGGTGATGCCCAGCACGTCGGGATAGTGCGACATGTACTGGCGGATCATCGACTCGGGGAATGCGTCGTGGCCTGCGGGCACGGGGGTGTGCGTCGTGAAGAGCGACGACGAGCGCACCACCTCCAGCGCCTCGGAGAACGAGAGCTTGCGGTGGTTCACCAGGTCGCGGATGCGCTCGACGCCGATGAATGCGGCGTGGCCCTCGTTGCAGTGGAACACGTCGTGCTTGATGCCCAGCTGACGCAGCGCGCGGATGCCGCCGATGCCCAGCAGGATCTCCTGCTTGAGGCGGTTCTCCCAATCGCCTCCGTAGAGGTAGTGGGTGATCTGGCGGTCCTCTTCGAGGTTGTCCTCGATGTCGGCGTCGAGCAGGTAGAGGTCCGTGCGGCCCACCTGGCACTTCCAGACGCGCGCCGAGAGCGTGCGGCCCGGGAAGGCGATGGTGACCGTCACCCAGCCTCCGGCCTCGTCGCGCACGGGCGAGATCGGCAGTTTGTAGAAATTCTGCGCCTCATAGGTGGCCTCCTGCGCACCCTGCGCCGAAAGGCGTTGGGTGAAGTAGCCGTAGCGGTAGAGAAGACCCACGGCGGCCATCGGAACGTTCTTGTCCGAAGCCTCCTTCAGGTAGTCGCCGGCCAGGATGCCCAGGCCGCCCGAGTAGATCTTCAGCGACGAGTGCAGGCCGTATTCCATCGAGAAGTACGAAACCGTCGTCGCCTTCGGATCGGGCTTCTCGTTCATGTAGTCGCGGAACTGCGTGTGCACGGCGTCGAGCTGCGCCAGGAAGTTCGTGTCTTTCTCCAGTTCCTTCATCCGCTCGACGCTCATCTTGTCGAGGAAGGCGATCGGGTTGCGGTCCGATTCGGCCCACAGCGCGGGGTCGATGCCTTCGAACAGGTCGCGGGCGCCGGGGTTCCAGCACCACCAGAGGTTGCGCGAAAGCTCTTCGAGGGCGTGCAGCCGCTTGGGCAGCGTCTTGTCGACCATCATGCGGTTCCAGACGGGTTTCTCGACGAAAAGCTGCTGGCGCACGAAGTTGATCTGCTCGGTTTTCGTGCCGCCGTCGAGCACGGCGCGGTTGGTGCGGACGATCGAACTCTCGACCGCCTCGGAGTAGGCCTGTTCGTAGGCCGCGAAGAGGTGCTCCCAGAGCGCCGTCAGCGAGATTTCATAGGCCGAGGTGTGCTGTTCGTTGACGTGTTTTTCGTCCAGCAGGCTGAAACGCAGCAGCGTATCGGCGATCTTCGCCTCGACCTCCTTGTCGTTGTAGTCGTCGCGGCGGATGACCTCCACGCCGGCGTGCTCGCGCTGCTTGTCGACCCAGATGCCGAACCCGGCCAGCGTCGTGGTGACCGTCGGGATGGAGAAGGCCACCGACTCCAGCGGGGTGTAGCCCCACGGCTCGTAGTAGGAGGGGAAAACCGTGATGTCCATGCCCACGAGCAGTTCGTAGTAATCCTTGTGGAAGATGCCGTCGGCCTTGTTGAGGTACGTGGGGACGAAGATCACCTTCACCTTCGATCCGGGATCGGTGAGGTTGCTGTTCTTCAGCGCGTTCACGATGGGGTCCCACGTCGCGTTTTCAAGGTAGTGGGTCGAATGTCTGTACTGGCCTGCGTCGATGGGCTTCGACGGGTCGGCCAGATGAGCCTGCAAATCGAGGCGCGGGCCGCGGTTGCCGGCCGGCACGGTGATGTAGGCCAGCACCTCGCGCCGGAGACGGTCCGAGGCGGCGAGCTGCTTGAGCGACTCGATGAAGACGTCGATGCCCTTGTTGCGGAATTCGTAGCGGCCGCTGGTCCCGACGATCAGCGGGTCGCCCGTGAATTTTTCGCCCAGGCAGGCCTCGGCCACCGAGATCATCGCCCGGCGGGCTTCGTCGCGTTTGGCGTAGTACTCCTCGCCGGCCCATACGAAGTCGTTCTCGAAGCCGTTGGGCGTCACGCCGTCCGGTTCGCGCCCCAGCAGGTATTTGCATTCGTTGGCCGTGATGTCGCTCACCGTCAGGAATGCGTCGTGGTAGGCGGCGGCCATCTTCTCGATCGAGTGTTTGGCCGTGACGTTGAACTGGCGCGCCAGCTCGTCGGCGTTGAATTTCGGGAGGTCGTTGTAGAGCGGCAGGCGGTTGCCGGCGATGCAGCGGCCCATGACCGTGGCGTGGGTGGTGAACACCGTGGCGATGTAGGGGGCGTGTTTGCGCAGGTACAGCCCGCCCGCGGCGGTCATCCACTCGTGGAAATGCGCGACAGCCTTCTCGGTCGGCGTGCCGAAGGTCTCGACGTAGGAGGCGATCACGACGCCTGCGGCCCATCCGAACAGCACCGGCTCGATGTAGTCCCACTGGCCCGAGATCGAGTCCACGTGGTACGATTCCCAGAGGCTTTTGAGTATTTCGTCCTTGCGGGGGATCAGCGACGAGAAATCGACCAGCACCACCGTCGGCTCGCCCTTGATTTTCCAGCGGCCGACGCGGACGCGGATGCCTTCGTTGTAGAGGCTCTGGCGCCAGGCCTTCAGCTGGTTGGGGTCCTCCTCGAACTCCGGGTTGACGCCCTCGTGCGAGAGGTCGGGACCCAGCAGGACGTAGCGGTCTGCGAATTTGCGGGTGACGGTCTGCGCTTTGGTCGAAATGACGGTGTGGATGCCGCCGACCTTGTTGCATACTTCCCAACTTACTTCGAACAGCAAATCGGGGGAGTGTTTGGCATTGCTCATATACTTATGCTAATTTGTAATTTTCGTGACGAACCGAAGAAGAATTCGGCCGCAAAGGTAACACTTATATTTATATTAAACAATCGGAGTCGGGGGTTTCTAAAAATATTTAATAATAACTTAACATTTCAGTTTCACTTGGTTGCGGTGTCCGGTTCCGTTTCGAAAAACGTTTCGATCACCGCGTCGGAGACCAGCATCCGAGCCGGCGGGACGGCCATCCGTCCCGCTGCGAGAACGAGCGTGCGGCTCTTCAGCCACGGTTCCGCATCGCGCAGGACCCGTGCCGCGCGCTCTTTGCCGAACAGCCTTTCCGCCTCCCGCAGGTCGATGCCTTCGGCCGTGCGCAGCCGGGTCATCACGTATTCGTTGAAGCGGTCGCGGTCGGTGAGGGTTTCCGCTTCGGCGGGCGCGCCGCCGATGTACTCCGTCACCGAGGCGACGTTCCAATGGCGTTCCCGGCCGTCGAACGAATGGGCTGCGGGGCCGATGCCGAGGTACTTCACGCCGTGCCAGTAGGCCGCGTTGTGGCGGGCGCGGAAGCCGGGCAGGGCGAAATTCGAAACCTCGTAGTGCTCGAACCCCGCTCCGGTCAGCGTTTCGTGCACGAGGGCGTATTCCGTTTCGCTGGTGGCTTCGTCCACCGGGGCGAACTGTCCGCGGGCGGCCCGCCGTCCGAAGGCCGTACCGGGTTCGACGGTCAAATGGTATGCCGAAATGTGCTGCACGCCCAGCGCGAGGGCGCTGTCGAGCGAGCGGCGCAGCGTGTCGTTCCCGAAACCCGGGACGCCGAAAATCAGGTCGACGGTGATGTTTTCATAACCTTCGCGCTGCGCGCTCCGCACGGCCTCGACGGCTTGCGCAGCGTTGTGGCGGCGGTTCATCAGCTTGAGGCACGCGTCGTCGAACGACTGGATGCCGACCGACAGGCGGTTGACGCCCGCGCGGCGCAGCGCGGCGAGGTAGGCGGGGGTGAGGTCGTCGGGATTGGCTTCGAGCGTGGTCTCCTCCGCCGCAGCGCAATCGAACAGCGTCGCGGCATGGTCCAGCAGCCCCGCGACGGCCTCCGGGGCGCACAGCGAGGGGGTGCCGCCGCCGAAGTAGACCGTGTCCACCTCATAGCCGTTTGCGCCGGTCGCCGCCTCGCGGATGTGCGCGACGAGCGCAGCGGTATATTCGTCCATCCTGTCCTTGTCCCGCGCGCCGGGCAGCGAATAGAAGTCGCAGTATTCGCACTTGCTCTTGCAGAAGGGGATGTGGACGTAAATGCCCAGCGGCTTGCCGGAATTGCTGCGCATGATCAGCCCCCGATCCTTTCGGAGATGAACGTGC
>ERZ773130.2527-NODE-2527-length-13606-cov-2.663862_pt1 | contig 13606 bp, 10 predicted proteins | sample MGYA00511919_ERZ773130 | MGnify/ENA primary metagenome ERZ773130 (study PRJEB29015, sample SAMEA2737851) | human gut metagenome | biome: human gut; feature: human-associated habitat; material: faeces | place: China | collected 2012 ...
AACACCGCGCCGGGGCCGCCGATGACGATGGCTGCCGACACGCCGGCGATATTGCCGGTGCCGATGGTGGCGGCGAGGGCCGTACACAGCGCCTGAAACTGGGAAATGGTCTTTTTGTCCGTTTTCGCGTGGACACCGCTGTCCCTGCGGAACATGCCGCCGATGGTCTGCTGCCACCAGTAGCCAATGTGGGAGATCTGGAACCACTTCGTGCAGCAGGTCATCAGAATACCCGTGCCGATCAGCAGGACCAGACCGATCTTCACCCAGATAAAGGCGTTGATCTTATCATTGATCTCGGCGAGTGTGGTCAGAAAATTCTCCATACGTATCCTCTCTTTCCGGCTTCGCGTTCTTTGCAAAGCCAACAAAAAATAAAGACAGACTGCGCAAAACGCGCAATCTGTCCAAAAAAACAAACATTTCCCCTACGGACGGTATGGAAACCACTTTGTCCTTTTGCCTGAGAGATTGACGCGCAATGCGTTTTGCCCCTTCGGCACTCAATTCAATGAGCTTCTCCAAAGTTCTATCAGCTTACAGTCCTCATCCAAGCTGGACACCTGAGAGTGTTACTCCTTCGGTTGCGGCAAGCCGCATTTCCTGCAAGCGTCATATAGATGTTAATAATTATACTATGCCTTCCCTAAATTGCAAGAATAAATTTCAGAAATTGCATTTTTTGTCAATTCTCCCAACTCAGAACCTTTTCCCGCAGGCCGTCCACGTCCAGAACGCCCAAAGCAAAGCCCTTTTTCACCAGCTCCTCCGGCAAATATTCGTCGTACTTGTCAAAAAGAGGCAGCTCCTTGGGATACACCAGCTCCATTGGGTCAATGGGTTTGCGTATCTCTTCGGCCAGCACCCGGAAAAAAGTGGCTTCGTCGGCCTTCATGGTGAACTGAATAAAAAACGGGCGGGCGGAATCCAGATTCCGCAGGCCGAGGCGGTCGGCGCACCTGATTTTCAGGAACCGCTCCATAGTCAGGAAGGTGTACGTCCCTACCCATGGAAGCAGGCACCACATGTTGCCGCCCAGATTGATGAGCGTCTTTTCCGCCGCGCCGGAATGGGCGGCGGTGAAGCGCGCCTGCTCCAGCCGCGCCACTGCGTTTTTCATCAGATAGGGGTACTGCCTGTCCTCCTGAAGCACCCGGCGCATTCTTGTGAGAATTTTGGTGTGCAGGTCGCCGGGACACTGGCCGAAATAGGCGGGGACGCTGCCCTTCACCTGCCGGCAGTAGATCAGGCGGCGCTTGTGGTCCACGTCCAGCACCTGCCAGACATGTCCCGCAATGGCCAGCTTCTCCCCCACGGGAGGCGGCGAAACCACCGTCCCCAGCTCCTGAGACTCGCTGCGGACGGTGTATTCCTCACTTTCCTGAAACACGCCGTAGAACTTGAAGGAGTTGATGACCCGCTCCCCCGCCAGTCCCACGATCAGACCGCCCTGCTCCGTCTGCTGAATGTGGTCTGTGGCGATGAGATGCCGGAGTAGCACCCGGTAGTCCTCCTGGGTGATTCTGTGGAAATAGTGCAACCGCAGCACCCGGTCGGCCAGCGCCCGTGGGGACAGCTCGCCGCAGGAAGCCAGTGTGGACATGGTTTGATGGTACAGGAGACTGAATGGCAGTCTGTCCAGCCGGGGCGGCTCCACCCAGCGTTCTTCCAGATACAGCTGCACCAGCGCAATGCCCTGCAATAGCTTCCATGGAATGGTGGTGGGCAGCATGGCCCGCACCTCCGGCTCGTCCTCCCGGATGACAAACCACATTTCCGGCGGAAGCTCCCGCCGGCCGGTGCGTCCCATGCGCTGCAAGAACGAAGATACCGTCCATGGCGCGTCGATCTGAAACGCCCGCTCCAACCGGCCGATGTCAATGCCCAGCTCCAGCGTTGCGGTGGTCACCGTGGTCATGTACTGGGAATCGTCCTTCATGATCCCCTCCGCCGTCTCCCGGTAGGAGGCGGAAAGGTTACCGTGGTGGACGAGAAAACGGTCGGGTTCATGGTTCAGCTCGCAGTAATGGCGCAATGTGGTCGTCACCATTTCGCATTCTTCCCGGGAATTGACGAAAACCAGGCACTTTTTGCCCCGGGTATGCTCGAAGATATACCCAATGCCGGGGTCTGCGTTGGCGGGGGCGTCGTCGGTTTTTTCTTCCAGCACGGGCAGCGCGCCGGGAATCTGCTTATCCTCCGCGGCCTGCGCGTCCTTGACGTAGAAATGCTCCATGCTCAGCCGCCATTTGCTGCCGTTGGCGTCGATTTTCGGGATGATGGTCTTCCGCCCCGTCCCCAGCGACAGGAATTCGCCGGTTCCCTCCGGGTCACCGATGGTGGCGGACAATCCGATGCGCCGGGGATTGACCCCCGCAATTCGGGACAGCCGCTCGATGAGGCACAGCGTCTGCCCGCCCCGGTCGCCCCGCAGGAGGGAATGCACCTCGTCAATGACCACAAACCGCAGGTCGCCGAACAGCTTTGCAACGGCCGCGTGCTTGTGCAGAAGCAGCGCTTCCAGAGATTCCGGCGTGATCTGGAGAATGCCGGAGGGGTGGCGCATGAGCTTTGCCTTATGGCTCTGGGCAACGTCCCCGTGCCAGTGCCACACCGGGATATCCGCTTCGGCGCACAGGTCGTTCAGCCGGGAAAACTGGTCGTTGATCAGCGCCTTCAGGGGGCCGATGTAAATGCAGCCCACGCTGGAGGGCATATCCTCGGAAAACAGGGTGATGATGGGGAAGAACGCCGCTTCCGTCTTTCCGGAAGCGGTGGAGGCGGTGAGCAGCACATTTTCATCCGTGTTGAAAATGGCGTCCGCCGCCGCGACCTGAATGGAGCGCAGATTTTCCCAGTGGTTTTGATAGATATACTCCTGCACAAAGGGCGCGTATCGGTCAAATGCACGCATGGCAAGCCACCTTACAGCTCAAATTCCGCAAGGGAATCGTCGGTCTGTTCCTCTTTCACTGCGTTCTGGGCGTAGCGGAACTGGTCGGAACCCAGAAGCCCCCGCACGCTGATGCCGGGATTCTGGTAGACGATGTCCAGCACCTCGATAAAATCCCGGATGACCTCACGGGGGGTGATATGGGTGTCCGCCCCGATGCGGCCGAATTCGATCTCAATGAAATCCACCATATCCTGCTGTGTCACGATCTGGGAATAGTCGTACAGTCCCGCGTGAATATCCGCCAGCTTCTCCGTCAGGATCAGCATTTCCTCGTAGGTCAGGGGCTGCAAGCGAATGACGGGGGAAAGCAAGTCCTTATGCTCCCCGGAGAAGTGACCTTCGGCCAAGCGGGAACGGAGGGCTTCGTAGCTGTATACGCCCCGTCGGGGATCCTCCATGCACTGGGGCGTACCGCAGAGGATGAAGCCCAGATACCGCGCCTTGCCCTGCATGGCGTCGTTGTACATGGTCAGAATTTTCTCGTAATTATACTGCCGGGTGATGGCGTTGGGAATTTTGTAGATGTTCACCAGCTCGTCAATGAGGATAAGCATACCGGCGTAGCCCGCCTGCTTGAGAAAACAGGCGAATAATTTGAGATATTCGTACCAGTCGTCGTCCGTGATGACAATATTCACCCCCAGCTCCTGTCGGGCTTCGGTCTTCGTGGCGTACTCGCCCCGGAACCATTTGAGCACCTTGGCCTTCGTCTCGTCGTCACCGGCGCAGTGGGCTTTGTAGTACAGCGTCAGCAGCCTCGCAAAATCGAAGCCGTGGACCATCTCGTTCAATGCGCCGATCACCGCGGAGATCCGCTTTTCCACCAGCGGCGCAAGGCCGGGGTCGGTCACGCCGAGGCCGGAGGATGCCATGACCTCCTGCTGCACGCTGCTGATCCACCGATCCAGAATCAGGGGCAGCGCGCCGCCCTCCGGTTTGGTCTTGGTGGACATATTGCGGATCAGCTCCTTGTAGGTCGCCATTCCCTGCCCACGGGTGCCCTGCAAGCGGCGCTCCGGAGAGAGGTCGGCGTCTACCACCACGAAATTCTTCGCCATCACATAGTTCCGGATGGTCTGGAGCAGAAAGCTTTTGCCACTGCCGTATTTTCCCACGATGAAGCGGAAGGACGCGCCTCCGTCTGCAATGATGTCCACGTCCCGCAGCAGGGCGTCAATTTCGTCCTTCCGCCCCACGGTGACGTAGGGCAGGCCAACGCGGGGAACGACGCCGCCTTTCAGGGAGTTTATCAGCGCCTGAGCAATTCTTTTTGGTATTTTCATGGATGAATCATCTCTTTCAAATCCGCAATATAGTCTTCGATCAGTTCCGGCGGGTCGTCGCCCAACAGAACGGAATCGGAAAAGGTGTCGTACAGTTTGTCGTTGATGCCGTCTACGAGAACGGACAGCATCAGCCCGGAAGACCGTACCCAGCCATAATCCCGGCCATACAGCAGGCTTTGCAGCAGCCGGTACTCATCCTTGGTCAGGGGAGTGTCCTCCGGTTCCGCGGCAGGTTCCGGGGGCTGCGCCGGGGGCGCTTCTTCCTCCGCTTCCTCCTCCACCATCAGCCTGTCCCGGGTGACGGCAGCGTCGTCCCGGATCCTTGCCAGCCGGGAATAGTCGATGGTGATTTTCTTTTCCTCCGCCGCCTTCTTTTCGGCGAGAAGGTTCCGGGCTTCCTCCTGAATGATCTTTATGATCCACTTGGTTTCCAGCTTGTACTGAATGGGGCGGCCGTAGCCATAGCACTCCCGCATTACGGCATCGATGGCTTTCAGAACATCCCCCAGCTTCCCGTTGGAATGGGGAATGCAGCTGTACTTCTGTACGCTCCACAGGCCGTTATGACAGCGGTAGATATATTTTTCGTCCACCGTGTACTGGCGGCTGCCCTGCTCCTGACGCCTGTGAAAAACCGCCGAGTCGAACAGAATCACCTGAGACTGGGTAAAGCTGCCAAAATACTGCTCGACCATGGTCTTCTTGCATCGGGTATCGTAATGCTCCGCCATCCTCCGCAGCACCCGGACGATCACGGTGTCGCAGTCCTCCCGGTATTCCCTGTAGAATTTGGAGCGCTCCAGCCATTTCGGCGACAGCTGCTTCACCGCGCGGATAACTTCTTCGTCGCCACGGCTCCGGATGCTGTCCAGTACGGCAATGCTCCTGTTGAACCGCACCCGGGGGTTATCCGCCAGAAGCCCGGCGTCCAGATTATAATAGACCACGTAGTCCATCAGCCACTGGTTCAGATATGGCAGAATACCGTCGTTCAGCGCGCCGTACGCGTCCCGGAACTCCGTCAGCTTCCGGTAGCCGTCCATGGGGTCGGCGACGCCGATCTGATTGAGCAGCTCGTAGATATACAAAAACGCATAGCTCAGGGACGTTTCCTGCAAATTCCCCCGGCGCAGCTTCGTCCGCCATGAGAAATATCCCCGCAGCTCCGGGTCGGTCAGGGATTGGTAGGTGGGGAAATAGCGGAGCACCGGCCGGTCGTAAACATAGTCGTCCTCGTAACCTGCCAGCAGCTTTCCCTGTTTGACAAAAATGGACTCCCGGGACTGCCGGTAGGCGGGCATACCGTTTTCCAGCGAGCGGGCAGCCAGAAGGGGCGAAGGCAGCGGCTCACGGGGCATCTGGGGTCTCGGCTGAATGGCTTCGTCCCGGAAAACGTTGATGTAGAACCATTCCGCGGCCTTCTTTACACGATTCGTGTCCGTAGCGTCTCTCCCCTTTCGCCCATATGTTTGATATTATCATACAATATTTGCCGCACGCAGTCAAGCACGCAGGCAATATTTTCCCAAAAAGCAGCAGGGACAGGCCGCCTTGGCCTGTCCCACGAAAAAGCTTGCCCGTTTACACGTCCAGATATCCGCAGATCACCTTGAGGGTGTTGTACACGCCGTCGATATGACTGCGCTCGTAACCGTGGCTGGCGTAGACGCCCGCGCCGATCAGGCCGTGACGGATGTCGAAGCCTGCCCGCAGGGTCACGTCCACGTCTGAGCCATAGTGGGGATAGACGTCCACGGCATAGTCCGCACCCATCTTCTTGGCGGCGTCAATGAGCTTGCCCACCACCTCGTAGCTGTATGGACCTACGGAATCCTTGGCGCAGATGGAGACCTGCCGCTCGGTGCAGCTCAGGCCCTCGCCCACGCAGCCCATGTCCACGGAGATGGCTTCCGTCACCCCGGCGGGAACGGAAGCAGCGCCGCCGTGGCCGACTTCCTCGTACACCGTCACGTGAACCCAGGTTCTCCGGGGCAGGGTGATGTGATTGTCGGCAAGATATTTCGCAAAGCCCAGCAGAATACCCACGCTGAGCTTATCGTCCAGAAAGCGGCTCTTGAGATAACCGGACGCCGTGCGGCGGGTGCGGGGGTCGAAGCACACAAAGTCCCCCACCTCAATGCCCAGCTTCCGGGTGTCCTCGGCGGTAGAGACGTCCTCGTCCGGCACAACTTCCACGGTGTCATAGCTGCGCTTGGTGGAGCCGTACTCCCCGTTGACATGGACGGAGGCATTGCACAGCTGGCAGGTGCCGTCGTAGACCTTGCCGGAACGGGTGTAGATACGGACGTTTTCCGCTTCGGCATTGTTCGGCTCCATGCCGCCCACCGCCGTCAGGCGGAGACGACCGCTGCCCTTGATCTGGGCGAACATTGCGCCCAAGGTATCACTGTGGGCTTCCAGAAACAGGCCATCGTCGGCATTTTCGCCGCCAAGGTCGGCCAGAACGCCGCCCTTGGTGGTGATCTTCGCCGGAAAGCCCAACGCTTCAAAGGCCGTCTTCACCCATTCGGCCGCCCGGCGGGTAAAGCCGGAGGGAGAGTCGATGGCCAGCAGCGCGGCGGTCTGCTCCCATGCGTAGTCCGCATATTTTTCGTTAATCATAGTTTCCTCCCAGTAAAATATAGTGCCAGACACCAGCCACTTCCCGCATGAAATGGTTGATCTTCTGGGATAAACGGGATGTTTTTGCGGGAATTCCCACGAATTCCACGCCGCACGCTTTTGCAAACCGGCTGGCGCGGTACAGGTGGTACTCGCTGGACAGCACCCCCAGCTTCTGAGGACGCTCACCGGTTTTTTCCTCGATGAGGTCAAGAGAAAAGTTCAGATTTTCCCATGTGGAGGTAGCATCCTCCTCCATCCATAAGCGCTGGGGGTCAATGCCCAGATTCACCAGCTCCCGGTACATGCACTCCGCCTCGGTGATTGGCTCGTCCGTACCCTGACCGCCGGAAAGCACGGCGGTCACATCGGGATGCTCGTCCAGATAGGTGTAGGCGGCGCAGATCCGATCCCACAACGAGACCGACGGGCCGTCCCGGTTCACCTTGGCGCCCAGAACCACCACATAATCCACCGGCTCCTCCGGGTTTCCGAAGCTGGCATGGATGATGACACCCTCCGTAATGCCGATCACCAGCACCCCCACCGCGAGAATCACGGTGACGGCGGTCTGAACCGCTTTTGCAAAGGCGGGGAATTTCAGCCCCACAAGGGGAAACAGGGTGTAAAACAGGATAATGCCGATCAGGCACAGGCACACCAGTGCGGAAAAGCTGTAGCCCGGGACGGCGAATTTGAGGAACAGAGCCGCCACTGCCAGAACGCCGCAGCAAATCAGCGCCGCGATTCGTCCCGCGCCGAGAAGATGAAAAAAGGCTTTCATTTCAGAAAACTCCAAGTAGAAAATAGTGTCACGGCCAATGCCGCTTTTCGCTCAGCAGCGTTGTGCCAGATTCTACCCTGCAGTTTACCACATTATCCCAAAGAAAACAAGCCGCCCTGGCGGGGGCGGCCTGCAAATTCAGGAAATCTTAATGGTGGGACTTGAAATCCCGGCTTGCCTGCACCAGCGCGGTGAAAGGGCGCTGCATCCGTTCCTCCACGGCGGCCACAGCCTCCGGGTGCCACTGCAGCCCCAGAAGGAAACGTCCGTCCGTAGCTTCAATGCCCTCCACGATTCCCGCAGGACTGAGGGCGCAGACCCGCATCCCCGGCGCAGGGGTGTCCACCGCCTGATGGTGGACGCTGTTGGTCAGCAGCTCGTCGCAGCCCATGAGACTGTGCAGAAGCGTGCCGGGAAGCACCCGGGCGGGATGATCGGGGGCATAGCGGTGCTCATTGTCACGGTGGTTCTCCCCGGCGGCTTCGGGACGCTGGCTGGGTATGTCCTGAATCAGGGTTCCGCCCAGCGCCACATTGAGTATCTGCTCCCCCCGGCAGATGCCGAGAACCGGCTTTCCCGTATCCATGACGGCTTTCAGCAGCGCCAGCTCAAATTCGTCTCTCGCCGGGGTTGGCATGCCGCATTCCGGGGGCGGGCCCGCCCCCGCCGGTAAACAGGAAGCCGTCCAGATGCTTTGCCCAGAACGCCGCGTGCTCCGGCTTCCACGGCAGGAACACCGGGACGCCGCCCCCGCGGCGCACGGCCTTGCCGTAGTTGCCCCGGAAAACCTGCTGCATCCGGGGGTCGCCCGTAAAAACCACACCGATCAGAATCATTTAGATGTCCTTGCTCTTGGAAGCGATCTCCGACAGGCACTTGGACAGGAAAGCGTCCATGGTCATGGCGCCCAGATCCTCGCCCTTGCGGGTACGGACGGAAACGGTGCCGTTCTCCATATCCCGGTCGCCCACCACCAGCATATAGGGGATCTTCTGCATCTGGGCTTCCCGGATCTTGTAGCCCAGCTTCTCGCTGCGGCAGTCGTCCTCGGCGCGGATGCCCGCATCCACCAGCTTCTGGCTCAGGCCCTTGGCGTACTCATGCGCCCGGTCAGTAACGGGCAGCACCTTGACCTGAACAGGGGTCAGCCACAGGGGGAAGGCACCGGCAAAATGCTCGGTGATGACGCCGATGAACCGCTCGATGGAGCCGAACACCACCCGGTGGATCATCACGGGACGATGCTTCTGGCCGTCCTCGCCGGTGTACTCCAGATTGAACCGCTCGGGCAGCTGGGAATCCAGCTGGATGGTGCCGCACTGCCAGGTACGGCCAAGGCAGTCCTCAATGTGGAAGTCCAGCTTCGGCCCGTAGAACGCGCCGTCGCCCTCGTTGACAACGAAGTCCTTGCCCATACCGGTGATGGCCTTCTTCAGGATCTCCTGATTGGCTTCCCACTCCTCCACGGTGCCGATGTGGTCTTCGGGCATGGTGGACAGCTCTACGGTGTACTTCAGGCCAAACACGTTGTACACCTCGTCGAACAGGCGGACAACGTTCTGAATTTCGCTCTCCATCTGCTCCCGGGTCATGAAGATGTGGGCATCGTCCTGGGTAAAGCACCGGACGCGGAACAGGCCGTGGAGCGCGCCGGACAGCTCGTGACGGTGCACCAGACCCAGTTCGCCCACCCGCAGGGGCAGATCGCGGTAGGAGTGGGGCTCGCTGGCGTAGACCAGCATACCGCCGGGGCAGTTCATGGGCTTGATGGCGTAATCCTCGCCGTCGATGACGGTGGTGTACATATTGTTCTTGTAATGATCCCAGTGGCCGGACTGCTCCCACAGCTGACGGTTCAGGATCATGGGGGTGGAGACCTCCACATAGCCGTAGCGCTTGTGGACTTCCCGCCAGTAGTCGATCAGGGTGTTGCGCAGCACCATGCCCTTGGGCAGGAAGAAGGGGAAGCCGGGGCCGTAATCGGTGAGCATGAACAGTCCCAGCTCCTTGCCGAGACGGCGGTGGTCACGCTTCTTGGCCTCTTCGATGCGCTGAAGGTAAGTCTCCAGCTCTTCCTTGCTCTGGAAGGCAATGCCGTAGATTCTCTGGAGCATCTTCCGGTTGCTGTCGCCCCGCCAGTAAGCGCCGCAGGAATTGAGCAGCTTGAAGCCGTTGTGCTTGACCCGGCCGGTGTGATCCAGATGGGGGCCTGCGCACAGGTCGGTGAAATCGCCCTGCGTATAGAAGGAAATGACCGCGTCCTCGGGCAGGTCGTTGATCAGCTCCACCTTGTAGGGCTCGTTTTTCTCCTGCATGTAGGCAATGGCCTCGGCGCGGGGCTTCTCGCTGCGGACGATGGGCAGACGCTCCTTGCAGACCTTCTTCATCTCCGCCTCGATCTTGGCAAGATGCTCGGGCGTGAAGGTGAAGGGCGCGTCAAAGTCATAGTACCAGCCCTCGTCAATGGCGGGGCCGATGGCCAGCTGCACCTCCGGCCACAGGCGCTTGACGGCCTGCGCCATGATGTGGGAGCAGGTGTGCCAGTAGGTCTTGCGATACTCCGGATTTTCAAAGGTGAACTCGTTTTCCATAATAAAATACCTCCGTTTCGGCGGGTCTTATCCGCCTTGTATTGTGTGGGGAAGGTATAAAAATACCCACCCCCTGAACGAAATCAGGGGTGGGATACAGCAGTATTCCACGGTTCCACCCTGGTTGCGGTTAATCGCCGCCACTCATTGACGCAATAACGGGCGCACCCGGCAGGCCATTTCCGACCCGCGGCTCAGAAGTGGTATCGGTTCCGGCAGGGGTACGAAGCCATTTCACCAACCGGCTTCTCTCTGAAGCATCTTACCGAACCGCGTGTCTTCCTCGCAGCCTTTTATCACCTGCAATTTAGCACATTTTCTCTCGATTGTCAATCCCCGCGGCGGGAAACCGGAAGAAAAAATCGGAAAAATCGACGGCGTGCGCTTCTTCTCCCTCCGATGCCCGCCCGGAAACGGTTTTCCGGGGGTTGCCTCGGGAAAAAGCCGCACAAATCCCCGGCAAAACCGCCGGTAACGCTGCCGCAACCAGCAGGTTAAAGAGGTAACATAATCCGACAGCTTATGTAAACATATGTAACCTTTTGACACAAGATATTGCAAAATGCGTGTTTCTGCGACCAATATCTTGTTTGATAGTTGACATAATGCAGTCGTAAAAACAATGTCAAAAGTTGTAGAAATCATGTAAAAATAAAGAAAAGCTTGACTTTTTAGTTTTATTTGTTATAATATCCCCATCCGAACCGTTTGGGTATGCATTTTGTAATCATTTGATAACTTTTGATAAAAACGTTTTGGAAGCACTTTGGATGGGAGGGTTCGCCTTGGTACGCAGCGGCGCCGTTAAAACAATACTCCGTCTTTTCGCCGTGCTGCTGACCGCACTGCTGGCGCTGGCGCTGGTACGCCAGACGGCCTTCGCCAAGACCTATGTCATCACCGACGGCGACCGGGTCGTGACCTACACCACCTTCGCCACCGATCCCGCCGAGGTGCTGGATCAGGCCGGACTGACTCTGGAACAATACGATACCTACACTACACAGACCGGGGAGGGCGTGGAGGAAATCACCATCTGCCGCTCCCAGCGTGTCACGGTGGATTACCACGGAGAGGAAATGACGGTAACCACCTTTGGCGAGACAGCAGGGGAGCTGCTGTCCCGGCTGAACCTGGAGGTGGGGGAGTACGATGTGCTCTCCCACGCTCCGGAGGCTCAGACCAGCGACGGCATGGTTCTGCGCGTAGACAGCGTCATCAAGACCCGGGAGACCTACACCGCCGCCATTCCCCACACCATTACTTACTGCAATGATGCTACCATCCCCGCCGGCATTCAGGAGGTGCTGACTTTGGGTGCGGACGGCGAGCTGCTGTGCACCGCCGACGTGCTCTACGTCAACGGCGAGGAGGCCGAACGGGCCGTGCTCAGCGAGACCGTCACAAGAGCGCCCGTGGCGGAGGTCATCGCCGTGGGCACCGGCGCGGAAGCGGAAGCCTCCGACCCCGATGAAATGCCGGTGATCGCCGACGGCTACATCACCCTTCCCACCGGTGAGGTGCTGACCTACTCCGACACCGCTACCATCCGCGCCACGGCCTACACCCACACGGACGCGGGCTGCGACATGACCACCTACACCGGCACCACCGTCCACAAGGGTACGGTGGCGGTAGACCCCCGCTACATTCCCTACGGCACCCGGATGTTCATCGTCTCCAACGACGGCGCGTATGTCTACGGCATCGCCGTGGCCGAGGACTGCGGCGGCGACATCAAGGGCGACCGGATGGATCTGTATTTTCCCACCTTCAACGAATGCATTCAGTTTGGCCGCCGGGTGTGTACCATTTACTTTCTGGATTGATGCAAACCAACAATGCCATTGCAAAACCGCCCTTCTTCTGGTATGATAGCCGAAGAAAGGCGGTTATTTGTGTATGATCGATGTATGCAATATTCAGGTGATGAAGCCGATGCTCGCTGCCCACGGCTTCCACTTTTCCAAGGCCAAGGGGCAGAACTTCCTCATTGCCCCGTGGGTGCCCCAGTCCATTGCGGAACAGGCCGGGGTGGACGAGACGGCGGGCGTGCTGGAGATCGGCCCCGGTATCGGCCCGCTGACACAGCAGCTGTGTCTCCGCGCCGGGAAGGTCTGCGCGGTGGAGGTGGACGAGCGCCTGAAACCCATTCTGGACGTCACCGTGGGGAATTTTTCCAATCTGGAAATTCTCTGGGGAGACGTGCTGAAGCAGGACATCCCCGCGCTGGTGAAGGAGAAGTTCGGCACTCTCCGCCCCATGGCCTGCGCCAACCTGCCCTATTACATCACCTCCCCCATTCTCACGGCACTGCTGGAAGCGGAGTGCTTCCAGTCCGTCACCGTCATGGTGCAGAAGGAAGTGGCGCAGCGCATCGCGGCAAAGCCCGGCACCCCGGATTACAGCGCGTTCACCGTGTTCTGCCAGTATTACGCCGAGCCGGAGCTTCTGTTCGACGTGCCCGCCCATTGCTTCCTCCCCCAACCGAAGGTCACCTCGGCGGTCATTACCCTGCGCACCCGGCAGGAGCGCCCCTGGGACATTGCCGATGAAGCCGTGTTTTTCCGCACCGTCCGCGCCAGCTTCGCCATGCGGCGCAAAAAGCTGTCCAACGGTCTTTCCTCCGGCTTCCCGGAGCTGGGAAAGGCAGGCGCAGAAGCGGTGATCGCGGCGGCAGGCTTCGATGCCAACGTGCGGGGCGAAACTCTGGGCATCCCGGAATTTGCCCGGATCGCCAACGAGATCGTCCGCCGGAAGGAGAAAATGCGGCCATGATGGAATTTCTGTTTCTCGATCTGGACGATACCATTCTGGATTTTCACAAGGCAGAACGCATCGCCCTGAGCAAAACCCTCCGGGAGTTCGGCGTGGAACCTGCCGAGGAAGTTCTGTCATTGTATCACAGAATCAACCTTTGGCACTGGGAGCAGCTGGAGAAGGGAAAGCTGACCCGGGACGAGGTGCAGGTCGGCCGGTTCGCGGCGCTGTTCCGGGAGCTGGGCGTTTCGGCGGACGCGGTGCGGTGTACCCGCAGCTACGAAGGCAATCTCGCTGTCGGACACTATTTCCTCCCCGGCGCCGAGGAAGCGGTAGCAAGCCTGAGCCAAAAATACCGTCTGTTTCTCGCCAGCAACGGCACTGCATCCGTTCAGGCAGGCAGACTGACCAGCGCCAATCTGTACCGCTTCTTTGAGACGGTCTTCATCTCTCAGGAGCTGGGCTTCAACAAGCCCGCGAAAGAATTTTTTGACGCCTGCTTCGCCCGTATCCCGGACTTTGACCCCAAGAAGGCCGTCATGGTGGGCGACAGCCTGACCTCCGACATTCTGGGCGGAAAAAACGCGGGCATCACCACGGTGTGGGT